>TARA_B110000977_G_scaffold36973_1_pt1 | contig 11980 bp, 9 predicted proteins | sample TARA_B110000977 | Tara Oceans TARA_B110000977 (sample SAMEA4397798) | marine metagenome | biome: Polar Biome; feature: [SRF] surface water layer (ENVO:00010504); material: water (ENVO:00002006), including particulate matter (ENVO:01000060) such as... | depth 5 m | reverse complement strand
GGCACAACCCCTATAGCAAGATCTTTAGAATATTCTGCAGACGATTTTCCAGACTGTGAAAATTGTAGAAATATTATTATTTTACTAACTGACGGGATTGAGGCATGTGACGAAGACCCGTGTGCTGTTGCGATTGCCCTTAAAGAAAAAAACATAAAACTTAAACCTTTTGTCATAGGACTAGGATTAGACACTTCCTATTTAAGTCAATTTCAATGTATTGGAGAATTTTTAAGTGCAGAAAATAAAGATTCCTTTAAAAGCGTTTTAAAATTTGTCATAAGTCAAGCTTTAAATAATACAACAGTTCAAATAAATTTAAATAACCTTAGAAATCTTCCTAAAGAAACAAATGTTACAATGAGCCTTTACAATGATAAAAATGGAAAATTATTACATACTTACATGCATACCTTAAATAGAGCTCAAAATCCTGATACTTTGGCTCTGGACCCACTTTACACATATAGACTTGTAGTTCACACAGTACCTGTAGTTGAAGTGAAAGAAATTAAACTTGTTCCTGGAAAACATAATATTATAAATGCTAACACACCCTTAGGTGAACTTAATTTAAAAATTCAGGGTTCTATCAACCAATATACTGGTCTTAACTGCTTGGTTAAAACCAGAAAAGAATCTTCAATAATTAACGTTCATAAAATGAATACTACCAAACAATATTTAGTAGGCGATTATAATTTAGAAATATTAACCTTACCTAGAATAAAATTTGATAATGTTAAAATTAATCAAAGCCAAATAACAGATATTACTATTCCTCATTATGGAACACTTGAGTTGAATAAATCAAATGGTCCAGCTTCCCTATTTTTAAAAAAAGATGGGAAGAATATTTGGCTATATGATTTTAACAGAGAAATGTCTATTGAAAACTTAAACATTCAACCAGGAAAGTATTTCATTAGTTTTCGAAATATTAGGTCTAAAAGTACAGCACATACAATAATTAAGGAATTTACAATAGCTTCAGGACAAAACATTAACATAAACTTATAAAATGAAATTTGAAATTTTAGGAAATAAAGACACAAGATCAGGATTTGGAGATGGTCTTACTCAACTTGGAAAAACAAATCCAAATGTAGTTGCTCTTTGTGCAGATCTTACTGGATCATTAAAAATGAATGACTTTAAAGATCAATTTCCAGAAAGATTCTTTCAAGTTGGAATTGCCGAAGCAAATATGATGGGAATTGCAGCTGGAATGACAATTGGAGGTAAAATTCCATTTACAGGAACATTTGCAAATTTTTCAACCAGTAGAGTTTATGACCAAGTTCGTCAGTCGATTGCCTATTCAGGGAAAAATGTAAAATTATGCGCTTCTCATGCAGGACTAACTTTGGGAGAAGATGGAGCAACTCATCAAGTATTAGAGGATATTGGAATGATGAAAATGTTGCCTGGGATGACAGTAATAAACCCATGTGATTACAACCAAACCAAGGCTGCAACTATTGCTATTGCAGATTTCAAAGGACCTGTTTATTTGAGATTTGGTCGTCCTAAAGTTCCAATTTTCATCCCAGAAGACACACCTTTTGAAATTGGCAAAGCTTTAATGCTACAAGAGGGAACTGATGTATCTATTTTTGCTACTGGCCACCTAGTGTGGGAAGCTGTAGTAGCAGCTGAAGCTTTAGCAAAAGAAGGATTATCTGTGGAATTAATAAATATTCATACTATTAAACCTTTGGACAAAGAAAGCATCTTAAGATCAGTTGCTAAAACAAAATGTGTAGTTACAGCGGAAGAACATCAAATTGCAGGTGGAATGGGGGAATCAATAGCACAATTGCTAGCTAATCACGCTCCAGCTCCTATAGAGTTTGTTGCAGTCAACGATAAATTTGGAGAAAGCGGAAAACCAGCAGATTTAATGAAAAAATACGGTTTACACTCTTCTGATATAATTAAAGCGACACATCGTGTTTTAAAGCGAAAGTAATCGCCTATAAATGCATGATAAAGAAACAGTAGAAAAAATATTATTTATTAAAATAATTAAGATGAAAATATTTAATGAAATAAAAAGACTAAGCATACTATTTATAATATGTCTATCCACTTGTTTAGTTACAGCTCAAAGTAATTCCAATGAGGCAAATCAAAAAGAAAATATACAAGCAAAAAAAGTTGCATTTTTCACATCAAAAATGAATTTAACTGCTGAAGAATCTATAGTATTTTGGCCTTTAGTAAATGAAATGGATTCAGAATTAAAAGATCTTAGAAATAAAGATGCTCATGGAAGAATGATATTGAAAGATGATAAAGTTGAGGATTTATCCGACAGAGAATTGGAAGAAGTTCTGGATGCTAGAATGCTCATGGGTAAAAAACAAATAGATATTAAAATAAAATACCATGAAAAATTTAAAGAAGTAATTCCCATTCAAAAAGTAGCAAAATTCTATCGAGCTAAAAGAGAATTTAAAAAAATCCAGTCCGAAAGAAAAAAACAACATAATAACCCTGGACAAAGACCGGGAAATAGAAAATAAATTACTTGAAGTTTATTAAAATAAAAAATACCACTACTAAGTATTTGTTCTAGGCCCAGGTTTGTCCATATTATTTTCTTTTTGCAATTCAGTAACAATTTTAGCTGCAGCAGGACAAACTTCTGTATTCTTTAAAGTTAAATCAAGAATTTGGTACATGTTTTTCCTATTAGTATGAGGATAACCCTCACATGCTAATGGCCTGTAATCATAAATTGTACAACTATTATCTTCTTTATCCAGAAAAGCACAAGGTGAAGATTTCAAGACATAATCGCCATCTGAATCTATCCGAAGGTAAGTTTCAATAAATTTGACTGATTTAATTCTCTGTTTTTTTGCAATTCTTTTAATATCCACATCTCTAAAAACAGGGCTGGTAGTTTTACAACAGTTCCCACATTTTAAGCAATCTATAACTTGAAAGACCTCCTCATGTTTCTCTTGAAATATAGTATCAATATGGTTTGCCTTCTTCTTTTTTAACTTAGTGATGAAACTTTTATTTTTATCAATTGTTTGTTTGGGAAGATTAAGTAATTTATCGTATTCCATGATGAAATTAATGTGTTATTAACTAAGCTACAAAACAAAACGAATATGCATTAACAATATTAATCTTTAAGTGGGAATTACAATCAGAAATAAAAAACAAAACAACCACACAGTAGAAAGAAAAAGATAATACTTTTAATATATGAAATTTAAATATTGGATAAAAGCAGCAAGATTAAGAACACTGCCTTTAGCTTTTTCTTGTGTCTTAATATCCTCTTCTTTGGTGATAATAATCCAAGGACATTTATCGATAAAAACACTTCTTCTTACTCTTACCACTACTCTATTACTTCAAATACTTTCCAACTTCGCCAACGATTATGGAGATGCTATGAAAAATGTTGATAAAAATAGAAATGGAGAACAAAGAATGGTTCAATCTGGAAAAATTTCTAAATATCAAATGAAAATTGCAATAATTGTATTTAGTATTTTATCTCTTATTATTGGTTCTTATCTAGTTTTTAGCGTTTTTCATCATGAAATATTTAAAATATTAATATTTCTAAGTCTTGGCGTGGGTGCTATTGTTGCTGCTATTAAATACACTGTTGGAAAATCTGCATATGGCTATAAAGCATTTGGAGATTTATCGGTATTTATTTTTTTTGGAGTAATTGGGGTAATTGGCAGTTATTATTTATTTGCTAAAAACTTTCATTGGATAACCATTCCTAGTGCATTATTCACTGGACTTATGAGCTGTGCAGTCCTAAACTTAAATAATATGAGAGATTATGAAAACGATAAAAAGTGTAATAAAGTCACTTTGGTGGTAAAAATGGGAATAGACAAATCTAAAAAATATCATTTATCACTACTAGTATTGTCAATTGTATCATTTATTAGTATTGTTATTTTCACCAAAGATTATAAATATCTCTTTTCTATGGCGCCATTATTCTTTGTTGTTAGACATATGTATTTTTTAAACAAACACCATGCTAATAACACCCTTGACAGTCAACTTAAAACCATTGCTCTAAGCTGCTTTGGTTGTAGTGCTTTAAGTTTAATAACCGGAATTTTAATTAGTTGATTTTCTCTAAAGACAACCAAGAGGTATAAGTCTTTTTAAATTTCTCATGTTGAGCATTAGTAGAAGAAAAATTATGATAGCCTGAGTAGGATGGTTTTGCACACATAAAAATATAATCGTGCTGAGAATAATTTAAAACCGCATCTATTACTCTAGGATCCGTAATACATATTGGGCCTGGTGGTAATCCCTTATATTTATAGGTATTGTAAGGAGAATCTACTTCTAAATGTTTGTAATACAATCTTCTTAAATTGGGCATTTTTAAAGCAAACTTAACAGTAGGATCTGCCTGAAGTTTCATATTTCGTTTAAGTCTGTTTATATATAGACCTGCAATTTTAGAATGTTCGTCAAATTTTATCTGCTGCTCCATTTGAACAATGGAAGCTAGTATAGTGATTTCAGATTGAGTAAAACCTAATTTGGCGGCTTTCTCCATTCTTTCTCTATTCCAAAAAATCTTATACTTATTGGCAATAAATTCAATTAATTTATCTTCAGAAATGTTTGTGTATACCTCATAAGTATTAGGTATTATAATCGAAGAAAATGTATTGGAATTAAATCCATATTTTTGTTGAATATCTTCATCTTGAAAAAGATGCAATAATTTTGATGAATCTAAATCTAATTGCGAAGAAAGTCTTCCACATAATATTTCTAAACTTCTAACAGATGGTATATATAAATCTTCAACATGTTGATTTCTCATTAAAAACAACTGATTAACTAGTTGATTATTAGACCATTTTTTTTGGAGTATATATTTACCTTTTTTTAGAGTGTTATTTTGATAGTTTTTAAATTTAATTAATTGGGTTACAGTATTGGAACTAGCCAAAACATCTTTATTCACTAAGTATTCACCAATTTCAGAAAATGAAATGTCCTCTTTAATTTTTAAAACAATTTTATTAGTGTCGGATAATATTTCTTTTTTTTCTTTGTTGAGAAACAGATTAAAAAATGGAAATATTAAATAAGCCAAAAAAGCTAGAAATGAAATAGCTAAAATGTAAAAAAACTTCTTCAATCTTTAGAAATTTGATTCAAGTTATAATTCTTAATATTATAAAACTTAACTAAATTATTTTCAGAACCACTTCCTAAATCAATTCTATTATAATTCACATCATTAATCAATCCCCTATAATAACTTTCAGAATCAAATTTTTCCGGATAAATCTTGCAAAAAATTGATTTTAAGATATCGTATCCCAAATAGGAAAATTTGGTAGGTTCTGCAGAAAAAACATCTTTATATATCTTATTAAATTCTTCAGCTTGTTGAGAATTAAGATTTGGAATCCCCTTGGATACAAAATGTAAATTAAACTTGTTTTTATAAAGAACATCTATGGTTTTCATTCTGTATAAATCCTCGAAACCAAAAATTTCAAAATTAGATCTGTAATGATTTTGGGTATTGGAAAATTCTATAATTTGATTAAAAGCATAAGTTAAAAATGGAACTTGATTCGAGGTTATTACAATTAGATTGCTTTTTTTCTTAGATAATTTATCCAATAGATGGCCCCAATCGTCTCCTCTTTTTAAAAGAATTGGCAAAATTGAGTCAATTTTGTTTAAAGAATCCATTATTAAATAACTAGTATCGTTATAAATATCTGAAAAAATACTACTGTAAACTTTACTTTTATTGTCATCTATATCTGATAATAACAATATATTGTAGTCATGTTTAAAACTCTTAATATATTTTGCCATTTCTTTGGACTGGGTAGATCTTGAAGATTGAATCTTAAATAAATCTGGATAATTAAAAAGTGCTTGACTTGGAATATTATATGGGGAAATCATGGGGATATGGTTATTCTTAGAAAATATTCTAACCATTTTAATGTTTTTAGAAAATAAAGGACCAATAATGAGGTTAGATGATTTAAATAAAGTGTCTCTTAATATTTTTTTAATAATATTAGTATCATATTCACTGTCGTATAATTTTAATTCTACATTGTAACCCAAGTCTTTTAGCTCCAGAAGAGCAATTTTAATACCGTTATAAATTTGAAAGGAATTTTCTGATATTTTATCAATTGAGCATTCTGCATTTTTTGGGCAGTTTTCAATAATTGAATCTGATTTATGGGTGAAAAATGGCAAGACCAAAGATACTTTTAGTAAGTTATTGTAATTACCTGAAGACCAGACTTTTAAGGTGTCATTCTGGTCATATAAAGAATCTTCAATACAATCTTTAATTCTTAAAATAATTTTCAACTCTTGGTCTTTTTTAAGACCAAATTCATTTAAAAATGGATTGTTTTGAATTATTTGATCCAGACCAATAGTATATTTTTTAGAAATAGAATATAAAGTTTCTTTCTTTTTAACTTTATGAATAATTAAAGTATCACATTTTTTAAGTAATGGATGGTCTACATGTTTAAATAACGGTTTAACAATATTACTGGTATCAGATGGGATGTTTGGAATTAACAACCATTGAGCTTCTGACAGTTCATTACTTAATAGTTTGTTATAGGCTTTAATAGTTGTTAATTTCACTCCATAAGCCTTAGCTATTGACCATAGAGTCTCACCTGGTAAGACTTTGTGTTTTTTAATTGAAGAATCACTTTCTTGAGCTGATGTTGTATTGGTAAATTTTTTAATTGGAATTTTCAAGGAGTCACCCTTTGACAAACCATTAGATGCATCTGGATTATGGGTGAAAAATTCATTTAAATCAATTTGGTATTTTTTAGCAATACCATAACTGGTTTCCCCTTTAGATACTCTATGGAAAGTAAATTTCTCAACCGTATTTTCTTGAGCAAATAAATTAGAGACAAAAAATATTACAGTAATAAATAATAAAGACCTATATGTTAAATTTATCATTCCCATTCAATGGTAGCAGGTGGCTTAGAACTAATATCGTAAGTTACTCTATTTATTCCTTTTACATTGTTGATTATTCTATTAGAAATTTTTGCTAAAAAATCATAGGGTAAATGACACCAATCTGCAGTCATCCCGTCAGTAGAAGATACTGCTCTTAAAGCGACAGCATTCTCATAAGTTCTTTCGTCTCCCATTACACCAACAGATTGAACAGGAAGAAAAATAGCGCCTGCTTGCCAGACATCATCGTAAAGATTAAATTCTTTAAGTCCATTAATAAAAATATGATCAACTTCTTGAAGGATATTTATTTTACTTTCTGTTATTTCTCCTAAAATTCTTATGCCAAGTCCCGGACCAGGGAAAGGGTGTCTGTTTAAAATTTGTTTTGGTAAATCTAGTGACGCTCCTACCCTTCTAACTTCATCCTTAAATAAAGATTTTAAGGGTTCAATTATTTTTAATTTCATATAATCTGGCAATCCACCAACATTATGGTGAGATTTTATAGTAACTGATGGTCCGTTAACAGAAACAGATTCTATGATATCTGGATAAATAGTTCCTTGAGCCAACCAATCTACATCCTTGATACTATTGGCTTCTCTATCAAATACATCTATAAATGTTTTACCAATGGCTTTTCTTTTTAATTCAGGATCAGAAAGACCAATTAAAGATTTATAAAACTCATCTTTCGCATTTACACCTTTGATATTTAATCCTAGAGATTCATATTGTTTTAAAACATCTTCAAATTCGTTTTTTCTAAGAAGACCATTGTCTACAAAAATACAGTGTAAATTTTCTCCAATTGCCTTGTGTAAAAGTATAGCAGCAACACTAGAATCTACTCCACCAGATAAACCTAATACAACCTTTTGATTGCCAACTTGATTTTTAATGCTTGAAATAGAAGAATCTACAAAGGAATCTGGTGTCCAATCGGTAGAACATTGAGAAATATTAACTACAAAATTTTTAATAATTTGTAATCCATCTGTGGTATGAAAAACTTCAGGATGAAATTGAAGACCATAAATATTGCTGTTTACAATATGAAATGCAGCATTATCAACATCTGATGTAGATGCTATTCTTTTAAAATTTAATGGGAGATTTTCAATCGTGTCTCCATGTGACATCCAAACTTGAGAATTGGATTTTATATTTTTAAATAAAGGATTGTTATTTTCAACAAAAGAAAGATTTGCTCTGCCGTATTCTCTTTTGTTGGAACTTTCAACAACACCACCAAAATCTTTAACTAAAAATTGGGCACCGTAACAAATACCTAATATTGGCATATTTTTATCAAAGGAATCTAGTTTAGCAACGGGAGCATCATTTTGATTAACTGAACATGGACTTCCAGAAAGGATAACAGCATCAAAATTAAAACCATCTGGAATCTTATTGAAGGGATGAATTTCACAATATACATTCAATTCACGAACTCTTCTAGCAATCAATTGTGTATATTGAGAACCAAAATCAAGTATCAGCAAGTTTTTACTCATATACAAATTTAATCATCCCTTTGAAATCTTACTGAATACTTTGATAATTTGTTGAACTATTTTTGTTAATTACTTTGGATATGGAAGATGAAAAACCATTATTAATTGTTCTAGCAGGTCCAACAGCGGTTGGGAAAACTAAATTATCTATTGAATTAGCAAAGAAAAACAATAGCTCTATTTTCTCTTGTGATAGCCGTCAGTTTTATAGAGAGTTGTCTATAGGAACTGCAAAACCTAGCATAAATGAGTTGAATCAAATTCCTCATTATTTCATAAATAATAAAAGCATTGATCAAAGCTATTCAGCAGGAGACTACGAAAAAGAAATTATAAGTAAACTAGATGGGTTCTTTTTAAAACAAAAAATTGCATTTCTAGTTGGAGGTTCTGGAATGTATATAGATGCTGTTTGTAAAGGGTTGGATAATTTACCAAAGGATTTATCTGTAAGAAATCGTTTGAATTCAGAACTTCAAGAAAATGGAATTGAGTATTTGCAAAAAAGTTTAAAAAACTTAGACCCCGTACATTTCAAAAATATAGATTTAAATAATTCCCAACGTTTAATTAGAGCATTGGAAGTTTGTATTGTTGCTTCTAAACCCTATTCTAGTTTATTAACCTCTAAAAAGAAGATTCGGTCTTTTAAAATTGTTAAGTTTTTATTACATATTAACAAAAATCTGTTGGAATTAAATATTGAAAACAGAGTGAACGAAATGGTCAAATATGGGTTATTTGAAGAAGTAGAAAGTTTAAGAAAAAAGGAAGGATTAAATGCTTTAAACACTGTTGGTTATAAAGAAATATTTAATTTTTATAACGGGAAAACAACCAAAGAAGAAGCAATAAATCTAATTAAGAAAAACACAAAAAAATACGCGAAAAGACAAATGACTTGGTTTAAAAAAGATTTAAGCTACCAATGGATAGATAATACAGATAATTTAGAATCTTTCAAGGAAATTAATGGTATTGTATCAAAATTAAAACCAAATTAAATATTTCACAAGTCTTAATGAATATCTATCCGTATATTTAAATAATAAATCAAGAACATGAGCCTTTGGGCAGAATTTAATAACTCAAGTGTAGATCAGTGGAAAAAGAAAGTTTTAGACGATTCTCCAAATAAAACTATCCAGGATTTCCTCAGTAAAACTGAATATGGGAATGTAGATACTTTCAAAAAATCATTTGAAGGACTTGATAGTAAAAAAACACATAAACTATCAGAAATATCTTGGAATTTCATAGATGAAAAAAAAATAAATTCTCAAATATTAAACCGATTAAAAGATGGAGTAAATAGTATCTGTATTAATAATATTAATTATTCTGATTCTATTTTTAATAATGTAATGAATGACATAATTAGCAACCATATTCAATTAAGTCACAATGCATCAGTTGAAGAAATATCTAATTGGAATGAATGGATAAATTCTAGTCCTAATTTAAAGGGTTCTATTAGAATGTGTTTATTGTCAACAGTCCTAGGTGAATTAAAAAACAATACCAATTCCTTTAATTTAGAAACTTACAGACATCATTTTCAAAGTAATTTAAATCAAAATTTTAAATGCATTTATATAGAATTACCTATCATTCACCTTTCCTTTACTAATTATTCATCTGAAATTGCTTTAACTGGTGCAAATTTAAATGAGATTATAGAAATTCATAAAAAAAACAATATTGAAATTCCAAAAAAAATCATTGTTAAATCGCTTTTGGACAATAGCTTTTTAGAAAACATTTCAAAATTAAAAGCTATTAAATCAATAATTAATCAGGTTTTAAAAATTCATGGTTTAGTTGCCAAAGTGATAATTGAAACTTGTGTAAAACCTGAAATATTAAAAAACAAGAGTGAAGATTTTAGAATACTATCTATTACTTCTGCTGCTATGAGCAGCTTTATTGGAGGAGCTAATTCTTTTGTTCTTTCAGATTCACTATTATCGTCTAATGAGGATTATTGGAAGAAAATAGCTACCAACATTCCATTGATATTAAATGAAGAAAGCCAAATTAATATTCTTAAGGACGTTACTAAAGGTGCTCATGTAATCGAACAAATATCCTTTAAAATGGCCGACAAAGCCTGGAGAATATTAAAACAAATTGAAGAAAATGGAGGGTTACTAAAAAATTTAAAAAATAGTAATTTGAGAAAATTTATTGAAAATTGAAATGGGAAGAGTATCATATAAAAATATTGAGTTAGACATTTCCAATTTAAATGAAACATCATTTGGACATGAAAATTTTATAGCTGGAGTTCCTCCATTTCTTAAAGGGCCCTACTCGTCCATGTATTTAACTAGGCCTTGGACAATAAGACAGTATGCAGGATTTTCAACTGCAGAAAAATCAAATATATTTTATAGAAAAAATTTAAAAGCTGGTCAAAAAGGTCTTTCTGTAGCATTTGACTTAGCTACACATAGAGGATATGATTCAGATCACCAGAGAGTATCTGCTGATGTTGGAAAAGCAGGTGTTGCGATTGATTCTGTAGAGGATATGAAGATATTATTTGATCAAATACCTTTAGATAAAATGTCAGTATCAATGACTATGAATGGTGCCGTACTACCTATTATGGCTTTTTATATTGTAGCTGCAATTGAACAAAATATTAAGTTAGAGAAACTTACAGGCACAATTCAAAATGATATTCTCAAAGAGTTTATGGTTAGAAACACCTATATCTATCCACCAAAAGAAAGCATGAGAATTGTTGGAGATATATTCAAATACACCTCTAAAAATATGCCTAAATTTAATCCAATAAGTATCTCTGGTTACCATATGCACGAAGCTGGTGCAAATGCAGAAATAGAATTGGCTTACACTTTAGCAAATGGATTAGAATATGTAAAAAAAGGAATTGAGGTTGGGTTAAATATTGATGAATTTGCACCTAGACTTTCTTTTTTCTGGGGAATTGGAATGAATCAATTTACAGAAATCTCAAAAATGAGAGCTGCTAGAATGCTTTGGGCAAAAATTATAAAGAAATTTAATCCAAAAAACCCAAAGTCAATGGCACTAAGAACCCATTGCCAAACATCGGGATGGAGTTTATCCGAAAACGACCCATACAATAATGTTTCTAGAACCTATATAGAGGCAATGGCTTCTGTCTTAGGTGGCACACAATCTTTGCATACTAATTCTTTAGATGAAGCCATTGCTCTTCCTAGTGAAAATGCCGCAAGAATTGCTAGAAATACTCAAATCTTTATTCAAAATGAAAATAAAATATGTGGAACTATAGATCCATTAGGAGGTTCTTATCATATAGAGAAACTAACCAATGATATTGCAAATAAAGCATGGGAATTAATTCAAGAAGTTGAAAGTCAAGGGGGAATGACCAAAGCTATTGAAATGGGACTACCTAAAATGAGAATAGAAGAAGCTGCTGCAAAGAGACAAGCAAATATTGA
>TARA_B110000977_G_scaffold195271_1_pt1 | contig 11987 bp, 6 predicted proteins | sample TARA_B110000977 | Tara Oceans TARA_B110000977 (sample SAMEA4397798) | marine metagenome | biome: Polar Biome; feature: [SRF] surface water layer (ENVO:00010504); material: water (ENVO:00002006), including particulate matter (ENVO:01000060) such as... | depth 5 m | reverse complement strand
TTTTGCGGCTGCTACTATGGATAATTGTGTCTTGGTGAGGGTGATTTTACCGCGGTAACTTTTTGGCACGTAATCGGTTGTGCCGTCGGTGACGGTGAGGGTGTCCATATTGGTGATGTGGGAGGAGGATTTGTTAAGCCCGCCTCAATGTTTATGAAGGATATATGAGTAATTAAAGAAAACAAAAACTAATTTATATCATTTCGCTACAAGTGTATGCAACAAAACGACGAAACAAAAAAACAACAAAACATATTTAAAATGAAGAATGCCAAGTATCCATGACGGTTAAATCCATCCGTATTATAATAATCAAAATAATACACTCCCAACAAAAGACTTTGTTATCTTATTTATATTTGTTGATTATATATACTCGGTAAATTATATAATTTGTCGGTATAATCAATATCAATCCAATTGTAGCACATTCTAATACAATAAAACAAAACAACAAAACGTAAAAACTCCCATCCACTTCATACTATAAATGTATGAAGTCAGTTTACCCGAACATTGCATTGATCTTATTACAAAAATTTCTAGTTTCAATCCCAATTTTGGGTGTAATGTTCAAATACATTGCATCTGTTGTCGGATGCAATGCGAATGAAGATGCTATTACATGGTATTCGTTTATATTTGATTTGGGTTCTGGCGAATGATTCAAATATAATAAATCTGTGACGTCTGCAGGGAGTTCGTCGTTGCAATTTATAAGTACCCATTTATTCAATGGCATTTTACAAAGTGTAAAAAAACAAGTCGTTTGATCAAATTCATATATGAGTCCGGGTATTATAGATTGAGTGAGTGTATTTTTCAAACCTCGACGTTTTTTGGCATGGTCGTTGATGGAATCGATCGACAAATAATCAAAAGAGTCGAATAAGGTTGAGTCGTTAGGTATTTCGACATCACATAATTTCGACCCAATATATGTTTTCAACGTAGTCGTAGGCAAATAACGTGTTGTATTTTCATCAACATCTAAATCTGACTCATTGTCTAAACTCCTTTTATTACTCATTATTGTTTATGACAGGTGGCCGTATAATTTAAAATTTATTAAATATATATGGTCGCTTTATTTTTTTTCGGTAATTTTTTTTTTTTTTATTTTTTCACAAAATCAATCTCGTCATTAAAAACATAATCATTTACACTCCAACCGGTATAATATCATTTACGCCTCTACAAGAATATCACTATGGCCACCCAAACTAGATCACAGAGAATCAAAGAAGATGCAAGTAAGAATATATTCGTGGTTGGACCGCCTGATGTAGCAACATTTCCTCATCCTGCTTGTGAAACCCGAGAAGGATGTGCAGCTGTAATCAGGTCATTGCGTGAACACTCCCGCAATATCACTGAACGACATGTTAAGTTTCAACCTGGTATGGAGCTTGATGTCGGGTATGCAAAGAATCTGAAAGGTGAGACAATCGTCCGATGGCACGCATTGGTTGGAGAGGAGAAGATAGACTTGTCGGCCAAACCGTCGGCTAAATTTGTCGCGATTATAACGCCCGTTTTGACGGTGTCCTTGAGATCAGTTTTGGATGAACTTACTGATCAACGTGCAACGAATGGATGGGGAAAAATGGCACCCGTTTGTGAGACTGACGATCCAGTAGAACATAAGCTTGGCGTTTCGTTTTTGGAAGAGGTCAATGGATTCTTTAAGTTTGATGGAACAAATCCAACTCGAGCAGATCGCGCGATGGCCAAACTTTACAAAGAGAATCCTGACTTTGCACTCCGACATCGATTTGTTCGCAATGCTAAGTGTGTAACCCCTGGGGATATGGTGATAGCACGAATCGACGAATTGGCCGAGTATAAAAGGCGCAGTGACGAAAATAGATCCAGAGATCGTATTTTACAGGATATCTCGTCGTTTGCAAGACCCACCAAGTCTGGTACCATCATTCAGCACAAGTTGTTGATTAAAGGACACAACCGCCCACCCAAGGATGCTGCATATCCGTCGGAGTACCTCGATAAAATCGTTAGAGGGTGTGGCAACGTTCGAAATCTGGATGAGTTGCAGACTGAATGCTGGTTGAGCTTTCCTCGCGTCTACACTCCAAGCAGCGAATTGCCTTTCAGTTTACGTCAATTGAAGAGGATGAGTGATGAAGGTTACATTGTTTACATCAAGGCATTGTTTCAGATGAGTCGAGATGGCAATCTGAATATGTCTGCTGGAGAACGTACCAACCAGAATGCCGTGTCCTTTAACTATTCGGAAATCGCTGTAAAATGTAAACCGCCTCCTGAGTGTGTTGTCCCGGGAAATATTCTGTCTATTTCCAGTATGTCGCGCTATTCGACTCATTCGGCGAAATCAATAAAACGTACCGCGTCCGTCGCGTTGTATGACAGTCCTCCCGATTCGCCTGCTGAAGATTCGAATGTACCAGACGCCAAACGATCAAATGTGAACGATGTCTCTTCTACTGTTGTACAAGTATCTGGTCATGATATGCATCAGGGTTTGCCCAATGTAGATCTGGCTGTTAGTTTGTTACATCAGGCTTCCAACGCACAATCTTCGGTCGAACCATCTTCTGTCGGACCATCTTCTGTCGAACCCGAGGTTGTGCATGAGAGCATATTTTAGGATTGAATCCTGTGCCTTGCGTCGTCATACGCCTCGCTGCCAGTATAGTACGGCGATTGGTTTGATTCGGATGCTTGATGTACACGCTCTCTTTATCTCATCTCCATTAGCATTGTTTCAGTTGTTAAATTTTTTTTTTTCTGTTGTAGTCGTTATTTTGATTGTAATGTTTATATTTTATACTTTGATTATAAAAATAAAACTCGTATCTCCAATCTGTTCATTTATTTTGACTTTGGTATGTTGATATTTCATCATAACCACAATAAACATGTTAGAATTCATAGCATTGTTCGCACTTGGTGTTATTGATGTCAACGACACTATTAATGGCGTCATTCGATCGTCAGGTTCACTTGTAACAGCTGACTTTGATACATCGTTGCCATATGAGCCCGGATACAATTTTAGTTATAATTGTCGTTATAAGTCATTGCTTCCAGTGCCTATCGCTGGAAAACAACAATGTGCGTGCGATTGGAACAAGACCCAACCGGCTACTACGACTGGTGATCATGTTATAGTGTGTTCGCACACCAAACAATCTCTTCCTCATCACGTAGGGAATCTTCAATTCGGGTCAATCTGTCCGGAAAATACCCCATTTTGTGCGGGATTGGTAAACTCACAGAATATTACGTGGGGTGTTTGTATGGCAAGTGAGGTTAATATGAGTACGCACATGCGTAGATTATATCCAGTTACCACTATGCAAACTGATGATGTATATATCGGACCATTGTGCACCGTCAACTATTCAGCGCCATTCTTACATGTTGTCAACAACATACCATTGAAAGGAGCAGACACAAGTACATTCAACGGCCAGTTTGCGGATTTCGTCCAGGACTTTACACGAACCGTCATACACACTGATTATTCGATGTGTAACACTGCTTTCAAAGGATATACCTTTAATACATCCGGGGATTATCCATATACGTTAACAATTCCGTCCGCTATCCATGATACAACAGCCGCAAAACCAAATATAACTGGGATGTATGGGTGCGAGGATAGCACATCCACTCCACCAAACGCAATCAGCGTTTCAGATTATTGTGCGGTTCCACAACAAGTACCTCCCGTCCTCGGGTCTCTATACGATTTTTATCTAGCAATGGTGATTTTCACAAGTGATTATAATGTCTCTACCCATTTTCCAGATGTACCCAAACTGACACTACTGAATACGTATGTGCTTGGTGATGGTGCAAATAATTGGCGAACACTTCGAACAAAGTTGTTTAATGTTGAAAATGCAATAATACAAGAAGGTAAACAAGAACTCTTTAAGATCGTTACAACAATATTGGCTCGCTTCAGGATGCATAGTTTACCGCAACAACGGACGTGGTATCCGTACCCATTGACGTCTGTAGAGGTATGTTTTGGTACCGAGTTCGGTTACAATGTTGATAAAATCGAGTGCGTCAATGTTAACGGTACATGCACGGTAACCTTCGATCGGCCATTGTTTTCGTATTTGCCGATCAAGGTTAGTATATCATACGTACAGAACACCGACCAGATACGCGACAACCATCCGTTTACGTCTATTAATGGTACAACAGTGAAGCTCGATCATATATATTATCGGTCCTTCAATCAAATTAGTTATCAGACTTTCACATCCGAGTTGTTCGTGTCGCCGACCCAAAATATTACTACTCCGAAAGTATTTGTTAATAGATCACAGATTTCATTAGGTGAATATACTAACGTGCAAGGGTCGCATATTGCACATGGAGGATTGGTTATTTTACCTCTATTATTCAAACCACGTTTTGCATCAAGCGTGGATTCGAACGATAATCCCGTAATATATCAGCAGGTCACACCAAACCTTGCTTGGGTACAACACGTCGATGACGTTGCATTTGGTACTTCGACTACTACAAATCTTGCATTCCTTGGCCATCTAATCACGTCACAGGTTACACCTGTCGTGCCGTATGATAACGAGGTATGGTTCGAATTTACATTCGTACTAAATAATGCCAGTAATATATCTATTAGTCTAAAACATACATTTGACGAATACTACGTGGGCGATTTCGTAATTGGTTTGGATCAGCATAAAAATGCTTCTGTATTCGAGAAACAATCTGACGGACAATATGAATATGATGGCGAATTTGAGAATCATTTCGGATCGCCACAACTAATATTCGACCCAGAGGTTAGGTTTACATATATGTGTGTTGATGGATGGATCAAAACAACCCCCAATCTTATCGTATATGGACACACGTCCGTTCTCGTCGGAAATATAACTGTCGGAATGGGTTATCTGAACCGAACCAACTGGGTCCGGTTGACTGGTGTACGCCCGGGTGGCTACTTTAAAGCCGTCTCTATATGTACAGATGACGACATCGGCGGTGTCATAACATTTGATTATTTCAAATGGCGTGGTCGTATTACGTCTGATATAGGTACCGATATGTTTGATGTGATTGTCCCGTCTCGCGTTGGATATACTGGCATTCCGATCAACCCTAGTATCCCGCCGACATTATGTACCTTCTGTAACGACCAAAAATATATGTATTGGCAGTCGAACCAGTCAAACGTATATGACAAAGTCCAATCGGATCCTGTTTACTTGCCATCAAATAATATTGATTGTATGGGATACCAAGAATTGGATTTCGGTACACTTCGTATATCATATGCTGCTACATTCGGCGACATTACTCGGAATAATAATCCGTCGACTTCACGTACACCGTTGAAGTCCAGTTGGCCATATCCACAACCCCCTTCAAATGGATTACATAACTTTGTGACACCATATGATCCCAGAATATTTGGTACCGGTTCGATGATTAGAACCATGCCAACTTCACCATCTGATATAACACGATCTGGCTTTATGCCCAATGCAGATTCTCCCGTGTCGATTGTTACAGATGGTGTTTCGTCGTGGACCTCACAACGTGCTGTTGATGACAAAGTAGACGTGATTGGAAAAATTATTGGCCCTGCGTTCTCCTCGAATGTTAATATTTTATCCGATATGAAATGGATGAATTATGATAACTCGAGTGATTGGATTCGACAAAGTATACAATGGGATCCATGGATAGTCAAACCGAGCACCTCCACTCCCGACTATGATTTACAAAGTCGAACATTCCAAGGAGGGATCAACATTATTGGTGAACTTAATATAACAATGATTCCAACAAACAATCCGAGTTCGTCATTTGATCTTCCAATGCATGGCCCGATTGGCATTCATGTAGATCAGATCGCTATATGGAGGAGTGGAGAAACTGGTGCCACTTGTGGGTGTACCAAAAATGATAACGAGGAATATAATTTCCCGTATTGGGGTATTGGACCTATAATTACTAAGTATTCATGGCTGATGGTTCAATATATCCCTGCGCAGCCAACATTTGATGACACGTTGAATTCAGGATATACGGTAAAACCGATACAATTCTTCACTACCCCGGATGAACGGACGAGACATTGCAAGTGTTGGTCTGGGTCTGCTGATTGCCTAACCAACGTACCCAATGGTTGTGGCGGGATAATAGAGGGGAAATGTGGAAAATCAAAATGTGAAACGTTATACTGCAAAAAAACTCGCAATAATGATGCTCCTGATTATATCTCGATCGCGATTGATATTGATACGTTAGATTTGAAGAGTTTAGAATTTAAAATTTGTGAACATAATAATTCGACGTTCTCCGGGGACCAATGTTTATCATTCGATATGTTGGGAGACAAATTGTATGCTCACAACACTGGTTCTTGTGACGACGAAACAACAATGAACAATTATGTTACGTATAAGACCATACAATTTGAGAACGTTCCCGGGTCACAGTTTAAAAGTAATCCACCTCTGGTTGCCGAACAATCTTGCACGATAGGTCATTTTGATCCTTCAAACCGCAATTATCCTATCTCGTTACAAAACTGTTCACTTGTACGGTCCATGTACGACAATCCGGAAACATCTACATCATCTTCTCAATATGGTCATCATGGATATGATACTATATTGGATGCATTTGCATGGCTAAACACACTCGATGCGGTCATTACTAATCCAGACAACTATTTGAATCGACTTCTTCGCGTCGACGATTTACATCTTATGTTCGAGGACGTTGATCTTAAGTTGAATACCACTGGTTTCCTTGGATCGATGTTTAATGTCACTAGAGCGTTCGATATGTTTATGTATCCTGATATGTACGACGATATGAGCATGTCGAGCGTAATCTTGATAAACCCAACAACAGTGACAACGTATCTACAACCCGATGCAATGGACAGTATCACTTCATTTGCACCTGCCAATGGAACTAGAGATATCCATTGCACCGAGTTGATTGTGCCCGTCGACTGCATTGCTGGCGTATATAGTCCGTCATCTGATGGATATATTATGGATCGAGTGGGATATTTATCGTATAGTACAAACATGGTGGCCGTTATGACTAAACTTGACTGTGTCGGGTTCGAATGGTATGTTTATAATGCAACAAATGTCTACTGCTACGACGGTTCCGTCGATGGACTGATTGTTGCCGACGAACAGGTACGAGTTCGTAATCCGATTTCATACCTGAAGTATGGAGTAATCGATCAAAACAGTATACAGTATTGGTGTTATGGAGCTTCACAGCCTCATACCGATATTGCATATTCCAAAGTCCTAAGTGGTATCCGAACAGAGACATTATATATGGAGAACGCAAACTACGTAGACCCCACCTCATCGTATACCGATCAGAGCCAACCAGCCGGGCTCAGTCGTCAACAAATATCAGATTGGTGCCTACGAACGCCACAATCCGACCTCATTACAGAGACACAATGTGGTACATATGGACGAAAAAACGCATGTACATTTCAAGGTGGCGTATGTGTAATTGTTGATGAGCCCGACTGTTCTGTATCTGGTGCTTGTGACGGAGACTTTTGGAATATATGTGTACCCGTTGTCGAATATACGTATAACGAAACTACGTCATTTGTACTGGGCGACATTGATCGATTCCAAAGAGGACATCTACTCCTCATTCCCACCACCACCAGTACTGTTCCCGAATGTGTACCACTTATGAGACGGGTGGTCGTTGACAAAACGACCATCAAGGACTTGTGTAACCGGCGGGTGCTATTATTCGAGGATTGTGACAATATTTCGATGGTCAATGTATCCAAACTTATACGTACCACGCGGACAATAATTAGTGACCATACATTCTATGACGGAACCGTCGTAACCAACATATCGTACAGTATTCCACCGACGATCAACAATGTCGATTATACCAAGTTTATGTACCTGAATACCACTTCACGATTAAGTATAGACTTGAATAATCCATCGCCTGGTAATTATGCCATGCTAGACGGAGTCGAGTCGTACGGACTTCCGTCGAATAATCAAAAGGGCAGCGTGATGATCGACGATAGGACAGTCAAGATCTGTAGTATAACACAGATGAATTATTCGTGGTCTGGATCCTGTCAATCACTGGCAACACAGTTCACGGTTCCGGATGATCTGTATCATTCTACGGATTATGTATTCAGTACCCCTTATACCGCGTACGAAGCCGACAGATTCTTCATCGTGAAAAATTGTCCGACTCCCACAAGTATATCAAGTGATGGTACGCAGATTCTATTTGAATATAGAGATCAAATCAAGCTAGATCCTATCTTATACACTGGCGATTTCCAACCACTTATCCTTCGGCGTGCTCCTGGCGCTGTAGCGGCTCATTATTGTACGCAACCGTTTATATACGTCCAGGATCAAGTGGAGCTTCACGAGGAACGACGTGCAGGGTGCACCGAGAATGGATCACCTTACAAGAACGTATATTTTCATCTACACGCTGCGGTCCCCGCCAAGACAAATATATGCGACGATCGCCGATGTTTCAATTTTCCCGATCATCCAACTTATGCATCTGTCGACACTTTAATATCACCCGAGATTGTCATGACGGGTATCGCTATCCTCCCATTCACGCGGGTTCCATTAACATCATATCAATCGGATGTGTCACTCCAAAACGGTGCAACCGGTTTGTACACCCTCGTATACGACATCTCGAGTGATATTTGTTCAAGCGATATGTTAACGGACAAAGACCTCGATACCATCATCCACATATACAAAACGATTGTGGCTGATAAATCAGACTGGTGTTTTGATCCACCGTGTCCATTGTATACATTACCTGAACTCATCAACGTCTCGTATAACGAATCGATACTGCTTCAATCGGATAATGTGAGGATAACTGGATTTAGAGGTCAGGCTCGCATCGGGAATAATACCACCTGTCCCATGATCACAATAGAAGCACAAAGTATTCAATTATCGAATCTTCTGCTAGTACCTGGAAATTGCAACATCGACGACTTTCCCATTCTGGCTACAGGTCTAAATGTCAATAATTTAACGATGTCGGATATTACGGTTCAAGGTTGGTCGTCCGTCATTAATTTCAAACCAGTTGACAATTATATTTATGCAGACCATCTTTACATGGTCAACATTGTCAGCGAACTAGGTGCGGGACCATTTATCAAATTGAAAGATGTCAGTACACTCGATGCTGTCATCGATAATTGTCCAGTCCAGACAAACAGTGAACTTTGTTATAACAAGACAAATCATCAGTATTGTAATTTAGCCGGCTCAAATTGGACGAACATCCCAACCACACAACCCGTCTTAACCAAACATGAAAACGGGTCGATCATCCTCGATGGTCGTTCATTTTTTGACACTTATCTGAGTAATCAATATCTGCTAAAACGGACAACTCAAGAGTGTATCTTCGTCGATTCGGCAACAAACCGTATACAGATCATGGAGTACGTCGTCGTATCCGAAGATTGTTCATCGTTCGATGTTTCGCCTGTTGCTAACGCATTACACGTCGTCAACAATCCGTACTTTTGTTTTGAATGGGACAGGGACGTAATAATATACGTACTATGTGACCCGTGCAATATTGGATTTGGGAATGTCGACGAATGTGATAATTACACCGGCGTACAGGTCGGAACGACTAACAAAACCCACTGTATAGACGAGCACAGCAATGATGTTGTGTGCAATATGTGCGCTCTCCGCGGTAACAGTTGTGTGCCCGGATATCCATGGCGATGTATATATGACTTAGGATCGTCCATCACTCGGTATGCCTGTGATTCAACTGGTATCGTCGCAGTACCGGGTGGCAGTTGGGCACAATATGACTGTGATAATAACACGGTTCTATTTCCTGGATATGGATATAGTACGGCTCCAATTATTAACATTGAAACGACACAAGAAATACCGGCGAATCAAGATATTCAAACGACGAATATGCATTTCGAGACCTTTATAGTATACGCACCTCCCGTCTTTATCAGATCGGACAGATCGTATATAATTTATATAATTATCTTTATTTTAAGTATCGTCATTGTCAAAGGATGGTTGCCGGTTATAGGTTAATATTTTGTGTATCCAATCATAACCATGTTTTTCCATTCCGACAAATGGAACCCCCGACCATGTATAACAAATGCATATCAACATACCGTTTCCGAACTTAGATTTACGACTACTCCAATAGATTGTCAATCTACACAATACATACTTCGATTTAACGATAACATAAAAATCGATAAAACAGGAGTGGTGTATAGGGATGTTTTTAAGGTCGACGATCATCCCAACTATATCATCAAGCGTACATATATTAGCAGTTCCTCAAGAAAGAGTGTCGTGAATATCGATGATCTAACTGCACTGCAAGACAAGAATATTGTCGTAAATCACATTTGCATACTGACGCCTACCCATTCTCCGACCATCATGTGGACACTAATGGAACGCTGGCATGAGGTTGTTCCTGGTATATTCCCGTCCGCCACGTCTGATTTTTTAAACTTTTGTACGAACGTCATCACGAGAACACAATGTGAATCGCCCAGAGTGTCTATAACTGATTTCCGACGTGAAAACATCGTATATCGTCAAGATCGAAACAAATATACGTTTGCGATCATCGATATGGAACGAATTTGGAAGAACAAGGTTGGCGCATCACACACCATGGATAAAATTATAATCGGATTGGCTACTTGGTCAATGTCTTCCATATATACAAACCATCAACCTGTTTTCGATCAAGTCATAGCGCAGACATATCTGTTTGCGGTAACATGTGTCATAATATCCTTGGTGTTCAATGTAGACCTGCGTGAATTTGATTACATACATGCCGGTTCGAGAATTACATTAAACATACCTCCTATTATAGATGCCCCAAGTTGCACATATAGTGAATATGACATTAAACAATGGGCAATGTTATATCCCCATAATAACGACGGGAAAGCCAAATTCTGCGACATGTTGCGCGCATCTCTTCACTTGGATATTCGCGGGCTTTGTGATACTATATTATCAATCAAACTACCACATCAGTCTAGTAATCGTGCCACCAGTAATAAGCGAAAACATAAACAGATCTGTCATTGATATAATCTATACACATTATCTCTAAACTATCTATATTTTAATACATGTAACTAACACATATGTCTTCATGATTCTCATAATGTGTAATGATTTTAAATCAAAATATAATCAGATTGATAAATGTTTTTATGCAATTATGTTGAGTGAAATTTCGTCGCTCATGGTTATGGGCAATCTGTTGCGGCATCAAACACAAAAATTGTATGCAAGGTGCCCTCTTCAATTTCACTTTCGTCGGTGTCCAATGTGTCCTCTTCGACGTCAATTTCGTCTGTGTCGACGGTAACATGCACACGATACCACACACTGCCATAAGGAGTTTCACATCGCTCGGTGGTGCCTGTTGTGGGTAGGTTATCATTCATAAAGAATTCAATGTCGCCAACCCCTTCCGAAAATGGGTTGCACGAATTTTTGTATTCACCCGAGCTTTCAAATCCCCGGTGCATCATATCTGCGACCGTATCGAGACACGATTGAATCGGAAGATACCCGCGATCATCTTGGAGATTATCGTGAAACTCTTCACCCGTGATTTTTAACCCAGGATGAAACACTGCATCCACCACCCGACCTTCCTCATTGTCGTCGTGGTTTCCAATCCAGATACTGGCTCTGTATGGATCAGAATCCATCACGATTATGACTGATTTCTAGAAAGTTTGGTTGATTTACCACCAAATTTTATATAAATCAGTCATAATCACGACTACAACTGATTTATAGAAATTTGATTGATTTACCACCAAATTTTATATAAATCGGTCATAATCACGATGACCGACGAAAAAACGATATGTGTTGGAAATCGATTTCTTGGAATGG
>TARA_B110000977_G_scaffold198499_1_pt1 | contig 11995 bp, 17 predicted proteins | sample TARA_B110000977 | Tara Oceans TARA_B110000977 (sample SAMEA4397798) | marine metagenome | biome: Polar Biome; feature: [SRF] surface water layer (ENVO:00010504); material: water (ENVO:00002006), including particulate matter (ENVO:01000060) such as... | depth 5 m | reverse complement strand
TAGTGGGAAATTGAATGGTTTCCTTGTAATTGCAAACTCACCTACTTTATAACCCAACGTATACTTACTAAAGGTAATTTTAGCGAAAATGTTTCCTTTATAAAGTGCAATTGTTTTTTTTAAAAAAATTTTAGGTATATTAGACGCTCTATTATAGAGTTTAGATATTTTAATTGGTTTAAACTTACTTAAAAACATACTTTTATAAAGAAAAGAATTATAGTAATTAAATTTTCAGCGTGATCGAGCCATTTAATAAAAAAATTATTTATTTCTTTTAGCAATTCAACCCCATATTGATACTTCTGGTTGATTTGTTTTTGTACGACCCCCATGTGGATGATCAACTGGGTTTCGAGCAACACCTCTAACTTTAGGCTTTTTACCTAAAAGTACGTTTGTACCGGCTTTACCTATACAATGATAACGGTAATCTGATTGAGCATTTTTACCTAAAAGTACAAAATTTCACCCGGATACAAATTTTAGCTTTTTAGAAGGTAGACTAATTTTTATTAAATTAAATTCACTAAAAAAGTCTAGAACTTGACAGAAAGTACCATTTGAAAGAGAATACTTCCTACTATTATTAATAAAAATATTAGAAAATATACCGTATCTTGATAAAAATTTTAATATTACAAAACTTCCAGGGAGGTTATTATACCAGTATTTTTTTGGAAGATTAGATATGAATGTACTTTGACCTAAAGTTACTCCACTCACATAAGGTTTTATTGAAAATGAACCTGTTTTATGTTTATTTAAACAAAGTAACTTTTTTTTGTTTCGAAACAAAGACACAACAGATATCAAATTTTTGTCTCATCTAGCTAGATTATTGAAGGGCACGGTACCAATTCTATTTCTCCTACCTTTTGACAGTACTGTAATATTTCCTTGGTTATTTCGACCGGAATTATTTTTTAAAAAAATTTTAAAATTTTTAAAAAGTGGTTTTGATTTTAATAAAAATAATGATTTTTTAAATCGTAATGAAGATGTTAATGGGTTATACTGTTTAATAAAAATAAATTATTATAAAAAAATTATTAGGGACTTTAAAAAATTACTTTTTTTGAGAAAAGTTTCTTGTCTATATATATTATTTATTTTATTATTTTTAAGTTGAAATATTTTTCGAAAAGTAAGCTTTATAGTATATTTTGGGGATTGCACTTTTTGAATAGACACTCCTCTAGATCTAAATCTAAAAAAAAAAAAACTTTTTTTTTTTAAAAATGATTTATTCAAGTAATTTTTAAATTTGAATTTTTTAAAGGTATTTATCGAATCCTTCTTTTCTATTAAGTTTTCTGTTTTCTTCATTTATTTGTCTAAAAACAATTTTTTGTAAATGTATAACTCCAAACATTAAAGCTTCTGCTGTTGGGGGGCAACCAGGAACATAAATATCTACTGGGATAATTCTATTACAACCTCTGACAACACTATATGAGTAATGGTAGTATCCACCTCCATTGGCGCAACTACCCATAGATATAACCCATTTAGGATCCATTGTTTGTTCGTATATTCTTCTAAGTGCTGGGGCCATCTTATTGGTTAATGTACCAGCAACTATAATAAAATCTGCTTGCCTTGGTGTAGGTCTAAATATAACACCGAATCGATCAAAATCATATCTACTTACAGTAGCATGCATCATCTCTACTGCACAACATGCTAATCCAAAAGTTAATGGTCAAAATGACCCTTGCCTTGCTCAAGAAACTACAGCTTTAGCAGGTGTAACTACATAATCTACTCTCATTTTTACAAAGGGGCTGTGTCTAAAAAAAAGGTTTTAAAGTACCCTAAATCTTCTCCTTAATTTTTTTTTTAAAATATCTGGCCTTTTTAGACCATAAATTGATCTTCTTCTTAATTTACTAGAAACAGGCGCTAAGTCATAAACCCCCCTTATACAAGAAAAATGAACTCCAGGTAAATCTCTAGCACCTACACCAGATATTAGTACTTCTGAGTGTTTTCTTAAATTATGACCTTTACCTGGTATATGTACCACTCTTTGTTTTCTATTTGAAAGTAAAGCCTTAACTACAGGTCTTCTTGCTGAATTAGGTTTTCTAGGTGTTGTAATACGTACTTTTAATACTACACCTTTTATTTGAGGTCTTTTTGATAATATAGGATTAAGTTTTTTTTTAAAAAATCTTCTATTTTTGAAAATTTGTTGTATTGTAGCCAAAGTTATAATATAATAATTTATAAATTTTTAAAAAAAATAACATTTAAGAAGATATATAGCATATCTTCCATATATAATATACTGAAGAAGTTTAAAAAATTTAATAAAACTATAATGTTTATTATATTTTTATTAAAAAATATAAAAAATCCAGAAATTAAAAATAAGTTTGTTTGGGTTTTACTTATTATAAATCTTAAATTCTGTATATAAAAATATATTGAAAAGAAGTTTAAAAATGAAAAAACTAGTATAAAAACATATTTTTGTGAAAAAAATAAAAAATTAAATAGTAAGAACTTACCTACAAATCCAGCTAATGGTGGTATTCCTGACATAGATAAAAAGATAAGTACCACACTTATCGAAATGAAATTATACCTATTTAACACTTTAAGGGAATTCAGCGTTTTAAGCTTTTTTACGTCATATAAGAATAATACACTAAAGAAAAGATAAAGTATATAAATATATATGTATATATTCATATATATTATCGCCAAACCATAAAATGGATTATTTAAAAATAAAAGAGATGAATTTTGAAAAAACAAATATAATTTATGAATAGAAGTATATTCCAAATTTGGAAACCGAATGTGCCACGTGATATAACTAATATGAAAAATATTAAAACTATGAATATAAATTTTGGACCTCAACATCCTGCTGCACATGGAGTATTAAGACTAATACTTCAATTAAATGGTGAAGTTGTCGAAAAGGCTGATCCTCATATAGGGTTACTACATAGAGGTTCTGAAAAACTTATGGAAGATAGATTTTATTTACAATCACTCCCATATTTTGATAGATTTGATTATTGTTCTATGTTAGTCCAAGAACATGCATATTGTTTAGCAATTGAGTCTTTATTAGGTACAACAAACTATACCTCTACTTGCTCACAAATAAGAACATTATATGATGAGTTGACTAGAATATTAAATCATATGCTTGCAATAGCTTGTCATGCGCTAGATGTAGGAAGTATGTCGTCAATTTTTTGAGCTTTCGAGGAAAGAGAGAAAATAATGGAGTTTTATGAAAGAGTTTCTGGTGCTCGTATGCACGCTGCTTTTTATAGACCAAATGAAGCTAATTTAGATGCGATATCATCCTTTTTAATAGAAGATATTTTAGACTTTACCAGAAACTGTTTTACAACATTAAATGAAATGCATAATATACTTACATTTAATAAAGTGTGAAAACATCGTCTTGTTAATATAGGTATTTTTAATTATCAAACATGTTTAGATTATGGGTTAACTGGTGTTATGTCTAGATCCATAGGTATAAAAAGAGATTTAAGACTAAGTAAATTAGAAACTTACTCAAATTATTATTTTTTAAATTTTAGGGGTTTTTTAGGGCAACACGGAGATTCATATGATAGGTTTTTAATTAGGATGAATGAAATGGCTGAAAGTTTAAATATAGTAAATCAAGTTATTTATAAAATTATAAAGCATAAGAAAATTTATGGGAATAAAAATAATAAAAACTACACAAATATTAGTCCTCATAATATTATTAAGTATACAAATCCAGCATTATGAAATAAAAAGAATCTGAAGAATAGTTATAACAGTATGGAAGATTTAATAAAGCACTTTAAATTTTGAAGCGAGGGTGATAAGATTTCACCTAATTGAACTTATCAATCTGTTGAATCACCAAAAGGTGAGTTTGGAGTATCATTGATATCAAATAATACCAATACACCATATAGATGTAAAGTAAGATCTCCTGCATATCATAATATGCATGTATTACCTCAAATATCTAAGGGCCATTTTTTAGCTGACTTAGTAGCACTTATAGGAACTATAGATGTTGTTTTTGGAGAAGTAGATAGATAAAAAAAATTAAACTGTAATAATTTATGAATAAGAATATAAAGAATATACTCTTCGAAAAAATTACCCTTATAAACTTAAATAAAAATGAAATTTTTAAAAAAATATTAAAAAGTATACAACAAAATAATAATATAGCGGCAAAAATACAAATATACTCCAATTACTTAATTATAAAAAAACTTAAAAGAAATTCTATACTATCAAGATCACATAAAATATGTATATTGACTGGAAAACGAAGTGGTATTTTAAAGGGTTTTAGTTTCTCTAGGTACACTTTAAAAAAATTAATTTTACACAATAAAATGACTAACATAAAAAAAAATAACTGATAATGTTAAAAAAATTAATATATTTAAATAATTTCAATATAAGTATTTTTAGAAAACATAATATAATATACCTATATATATATAACGTAAATTATTTTAGTTTAATAAGATTATCGCCCACATTAAAACTATATTTAAGAAATCAAAAATGTCTTGAAATTTTACAAGTAACATATAATAATATAAATTTAGATCTTTATCTAAATAAATTTCTAAAACAATTTTTTTTATGTGAATACTCTAAAATTAAATTCTCAGGAAAGGGTTATAAAATTAAAAAGAATAGTACACAGAGTTTAATATTATTATTTAATAGAGCACACTTAACTACAGTTTGGTGACGAAATATATTTTTAAAAAAGTACAAAAAATATAAGATATACATCAATTATACTGATAAAAATAAACATTTTATAAACACTGTATTAAAAATTAGATATATTAATATTTTTACAAAAAAAGGTTTAAGAGAATCTAGACAAATAATATTAAAAAAAAAAGGTAAAAAATAAATTTTTAAAAAAAAACTAAAAAACTAAACCCTAAAGTACCTGTAGGAGTTCATAAAGGTAGACTTTTTATATCGACTTTTAATGTTCGTTTGGTAATGCTATGTTTTCCAAAATGAAAGAAGTACCTTCTTTTTTTAGAGCTACCACTCACTCCAATCTTTCCTTTAATATTGAAAAACACTCCAGATAACCCTAAAAAATTAAACAGCGGTTTAAATAAATCTTTTATTAATTTTCTTAAACCAAGAAAGACTTTTTTATGCAGTTTTAAATTTAATCTTTCAATTATACGTTTAAAAAAATTAACAAATATTGTAGCATCTTTTAATAAAAAAGTATAATAAAGAATACCTATTATTTGTTTTCCAACCCGTAAATGTTTTTTAAAATATTTAATAGTGAATTTCCTAAAACTTATTTGTTTTAACAAAAGTTTGTTAGTACCCTTTTTAATATTAATTATTATTTTACTTTTAAAGTACGTTTCAAGAAAATTTATAAAAAATTTATTTAAAAAAAAAAAAAGATTTAGTTTTTTTCTTGTTTTTAGAAATTTAGAATTTTTAAAAAAAAGAATAGATTTTTTTAAAAAGTGTTTTTTTAAAAACTTAGTTTTAACACCAAATTGACTTTTTTTAAAAAATTTAATTTGAAGTAAAGGGTTATATTGTAATATATCACAACTACAATTATGCTTTATTTTTAGGATATTTGTACTATCTTTAATAACTTTATTTTTTAAAAAAAATATTATATTTATTTTCAATTTTTTTTTTATTATTTATTTAATCATTGATTTTTGTTTGACCTATAAAAGCCATAATAGGAGGATTTTTTAAAAAGAGGTCTCCATTTAAGTTTTCTTTGTTTTAAATTAAATATTTTTATAAAATTTGGGTAAACTACTGATAAAATGTAATTTTTAAGAGAAAATATACTCTTAAGTAATTGGTATTTTTGAAAAAATGTATTTAGTTTAAGTTTTCTAAATATTGGTTTAAACTTTGGTGAAAAAAGTATACTTAATATAATTATACATATAATAAGTGAATTGTTCAAATAGAATAAAATTTTTATTATGAGTAATGAAAAAGTTATTAAAAAAAATGCCATATGTCCGAGATTGGGTTTGAACCAACGACCTTTAGCTTTTCAGGCTAACGCTCTACCACTGAGCTACTCGAACTTACGATTCCTTTTTAGAAAAAAATTAAAAAGTAACTAAAATTACATACTAAGTAACCTAATCAAATAAATATGAAGTGTTTTCAATTTAGTTGTGTTATCTGATCAAATCTATACCGAGGTAATGTACCTCTTATAGCAATGGCTATTAAACAAACGACTAATGTTTTAAAAGTGATTACAATATAACACATAATTAAATTTAAATATTATAAAATTTATAAAGAGTAGATTAAATATCCTACAATCATAGATGTGAAAACGAAGGTCTCCATTAAAGCAAAACCCATTAATGTAGCATTAAATAAGTTTTCGTTCTCTTCAGGGTTTCTAGCCATAGCTAAATTATAACAACCAAATAAAATACCTGTTCCTAAAACGGCAAAAGCGATAGGTGTCATACAACCACCAAGTACATAAGTTTTAACAGCTAAAACTAATAACATACAACATTATTAAAATTTAAAAAATTTTTTAAAAACTGTTGATTTTAGTTTAAAGAGATAGGACTCCTTTCAGTCTAGAAATGAAAACATTAATGATTTGTATAATCTTACATTAAATTTACCATCAGAAAACCGATTACTATAGTAATATAATTGTTTGTAAGAGTTTTTTAACCTTTTATTTTCGTTTTTATATACGATTTTTACTAAATATTTAGTCTTTGTTTTTTTTCTGAGTTTTTTTGGAATTGTTATTGATTTAACTAAAAATGGTGGTTTTATTAGGTCTATTATTATATTAAAAAGGTAATTAAAGTTTAATTTTTTTTCCGAAAAGTTTTGAACTACTCAATTTAAATTCGGGTAATTTTTTCTAAAAAACTCCGGTTTAGATAGAAAAAAATAATTAAAATTTTGAATTAAGTTGGAAAATTGGATTTTACTTTTAGTTAAACTTCCTGTTCTTAAAAAGGAATTAGTAAAATTGTTTTTATAAAATTTATAAGATGTTAAATTGTTTTTATTTATAAAAAAGTATATATTCGACGCGTCACGCGTATTTTTATATAATATATTATCTTTATCTAAGTTTTTAAAGAAAAATTTCAAATTCTACAAATCTGTTTAGTCTCAATTATCGATTTTTTATAAAAGTGCTATAAACGAGACCATGAACCCAATTGTGTTGATAACGGTACTGTAAGTAAAAAAGGCCTTTAAAAGGTTAACATCAAACAATAATACCATTACATACAGGGTTCCAATTAATATAAAAAAAACCAAAAATGTATAATACTGTACTATAAAAAGAGATAAGAAATCTAATAGGAAAAATAGGAAAAATAGGAAAAAGACTATAAAATAGTAGGTAGTATAGAAAAATATTGATAAGAAGGGAATACCTTTATATACTTCCACTTTAAATAGATGTAATGGTGTTATACCAAGCTTAAAGAAAATACTAACTAGAAAAATACTAATTAAAAGTCTAATTGTATTAGTGGTAGTTGTTTGATTTTCAATCTCAAACTTATGTAAAAATTGTATTAAAAATCAATCACTAGTTCCATAAATGTAAAATATATTTATGTAAAAATATACTATAAATATAGTAGAAAAAAAAGTAACTCAATATTGGAAAAATACCATATTAATATAATTTTGAGGTATAGAGTTGTTTAAATACTTTGTAGGGTTAAAATTTTTAAATCATATTTTTGATGAAATAAGCTTATATAATAAAATTACTGATATAAGTTCCAATAAAAAAAGAAAAGTGAACACAGTATTAACAAAAAATAAATATGGTAATATAAGTATTAAATTATTTAAAGAAAATAAATAATCAATTGATTTAAATAAGTTATTTTTTTTAGCTAAAGAATTTAAAAGAAAAAATATAGTAAAACTTACCAATAGAAAAAAATACAGCAAACTTACAGTAAAGTTGGTTAAATTAAAATGATTAAATCATAATAACAAATTTTTACCATGTAGGGTGTACACATACATTATATTAAAAAATATTAAATAGTAGTAAAATCCTATAAATGCTTTATTTGAGTTAATTTTAATTATATTTATATATGAGGACTTTTCAGAAGAAATTTTGTTGAAATTGGAATTCATTTTAAAGAAAAATATTCATAGGCCTGATAAAAATCACACAGGATTTAAAAAGAAATAAAAATCATTGAAACTTAATGAAATCAAAAATATTAAAATAATTTATATAATAACAAATGTGGTTTATAAATAAAAATAGAAAATTGTAAATTATTATAATTAATGTTGGAAAAAATTTTTCCTATTATTAAATTCATACTAAATATATACATATATATAAAAAATGGATTTTTTAGTTTTTTAAAAAAAATAAATTTTTTTTTATTTAGATTCCCCTTATTTTTAAAAAAAATAAAATATTTTTGAAACAAAATTTATTAAAATAATTTAAGTCAGAATGTTATTTTTGATGATCATCTTAAATGAAATTAAAAGTTTAGTTTTAGTTAAAACATTAGAACCTATAGTTGAAAATAACTTATTTATACAATCAAATATTTCATTAAAATTAAATTTGACTAAAAAAGCTTGTTTAAAATATTCAAAAAATATTTTCATAGAAAAAATTTCCGATGATATTTGGTGGAAAAACTTTTTATGTCTGGAAGGTGCTTTTAAAAAACTTGTCTGTAGTTTTTTATTTTTCTTGAAAAGTATTGTTAGATTACAGTTTTCTAAAAAAGTCTTAGAAAAAAGTAGTAATATTACTATATTTTTGACAAAAATATTTTTATTTGCATTTTTTTTAAAATTTTTTTTTATCTTAAAGTGGCTTTTAAAGGTTGATTTTATTATCAAATTCTACAATTCGTTGAAAATCTCAAAAAATAAATAATTTTTACGTGGCAGTACAAAAAAGTCAAAAATCTAGTTCTAAGAAAAGGATTAAAAGGGGGGATTTTTTAAAAAAATTAATTTTTTTAAAAAAGTTTCACAATTTAAATGAAAGTGGTTTTAAATCTATACAAGAAATAAAAAAAAATTTTTTGAAAAAAATATAATTTTATTATTAATAAAAGAGTGGGTGACGTTGTTCTTATTTTCTTCTTAAAAAATGTTTTAGTCTTTTCGTTAATATTTTGAGCTTTATTATTACTAAGCAGCTATTTTTATAAAATTAAAAATCAAAGCAGTAAAAGACATTTCTGTGAATGTGGTTTTAAGTCTCTTTCTGATTTAAATATCCAAATAAATATAAATTTTATAATGTTATGTGTGTTTTTAATACTTTATGATATAGAATTTACTTTACTATTTCCAATATTATTTAATATATGAAATATAAATATTATACAATATATATATTTCCTAGTATTTATTACTCTTATTATTGCATCATTGTTTTATGATTGACAAACAAACTCATTAAGTTGACAAATTTAAATTATTTTAATATAAAGGTGGGTATAGCTTAATTGGTAGAGCGTCAATTTGTGGCATTGAAGGTTATAGGTTCAAGTCCTATTACTCACCCTATTTGTTAATTAACCAAATTTTTTTTAAAAAAATAAAAAGGATTAAAAAAAAACATTTTAAAAAAAATATTTTTTTAGTTAAAAATCTTTTTAAAATAAAAAGTCTCAAGGGGAAACATAGCTGCCTTTTTTTTATGGTAGATATTTTTAAAAAGTACTATAAAAGTATTTATCAAAATAATAAAATTATTCTTAAAAAGGGAATTGAATTACAACTTCTTTCAAAAAACATGTATGTATTTATAAGTCAGAAGACTTTTAGTCCTAAAGCAACAATTAGTTCTACTAATTGCTTAAATACTTTTTCCATAGGATCTATAATTAAATATTTTAAAGTGAAGCAGGGCAAGTACATAAGAAGAAGTTCTAAAGGTGTCCGTGTTTTTTTAAACTTTTTAAAAAACATTTTTGAAAAAAAGTACAATAATAATTTTATTACTAAGAATATAATTTTCAGTGTGGTAGGTTTTGACTACAGTTTAATGTTTTTAAAAAAAGCTCTAAAAAATTTTTTAGGAAATAATACAAACGGGAGATCTTTTTTTTTATTTAATCTAAAAATTAGTTTCACTAAATTAAAAACTAAAAAAATAAAATCGATAAAAAAAAGATTAAAGAAGAAAATATTATTATCATTCTCTAAATCAATAAAATTGAACAATAAATAAAATAAATATACATGGTTATTTATACTTTTTAATATTTTTGTCTACTTATTTAACAATAACAAGATTTAATTTAATGATACTAATTCAAATCTATTTCGTTATATTTATATTATTTTATAATTTTAGTTTTAATTTTTACCACATATCATATTATTATCAAAATATTAGTCTACTTAATAGTAAAGATAACCTATGTATTATTTTGATAATTTTTTTATTAATTTTTTTATTAAAAAATAAGGTCTTAAAAAGGAATCATATATCTATAATTATAATATTTATACTTTTAAACTCTCACTTCTTGATAGAAGTCAACAAGCCTTTTTTTAATTGACTTTTATTAAATTCTTCAAATTTAAATAATAACTTACTAAATGGTATAATGTTAATACACCCATACATCTTATACTTTTTTTATGGGATATATTTACATTATATATTTACTCAAACGTACCTGTATAGTAAGTTTAAAAGGAAACAACCTCAAGGTAATAATGAAAAGTTATTTATGATTTTTTTGATTTTTTTCGCAATTTTACTGGGTTGTTGGTGAGCAGAACAAGAATTGGCTTGGGGCGGTTGATGAAGTTGAGACTTCGTAGAATTATTAGCATTAATGTTTTTAATAGTTATAATTCAAAATATACATACAACTAAAACTGGTTTTTTCAAAAGGGATTACTGTGTTGTTTATTTTTGTGCACTTTTATTATCTATTTTTTGTGTAAGATTTAATATAATAAATTCTGTACATAACTTTGTAAATGTACAATCCCAAAACCAGTTTTTTTATTATATATGTATATTTATCTTTATACTACTACTGAAAATAATAAAAAGTGTTATTATGTACAACTATGAACTGCAGAAACACAAATTGTTATCGGTTTTAGGTAAATCTTTTAGTTTATTACTATTAATATTATATATTTATATTTTTATAAATATTTTTTTTAAAAATTTTAGTTTTTTTTTTTTTTTAAACCTTTCTATAAAGAGTTTTTTGCAGTGCTCTTTAATATTCATATTATTATACTATAATAACAATTTTTATAAAAAAACTTATATATTATATACAATAATTATATTATTATTTTTTAAAAATTTTAATTATTTGGACTTTTTTCTTATATTTTCCATATTTTATTTTCTAAAAAACTTTTTTAAAAAAAATTTTTTTATGAAAATGCATCACGTATTCTTAATTTTATTTTTTTTTTTTACATTACATCAAACATATAATTTTGAAACTGATTTTCTTTATTTTAATAATTTAAATTTGATGTTGCTAAAAAGTACAGACTTTACTTACATAGATATTTTTTTAAAAAGTTTGAATTTTGATATTTACTTAAACTTTACAAACTTCTTTATTAAAAATAACATAAATGTGTGTGATTTATTTCATTTAAACAATTCTTCTTTATTTTCGTATATTTTTGAGAAAAAAATGTTTCTTTTTAAAAATATAAACCTATATGAATTTTATAATTATAATTTTCAAGGCTTAATATTGTTAAATAATGCATCTATTTGGTTAATATTTCTTATGAATATCTTATTTTTAAGTTTCTTTTTGAAAAAAAAATCAAAATATATCTATATATAAATATGTAAAACATTAAATATTTTGTTTGCAGGTATTAATATTTTAAGTACTTAATATTTTAAGTACTTAATATTTTAATACCTTATATTTTAATACCTTATATTTTAATACCTTATATTGAAATA
>TARA_B110000977_G_scaffold19304_1_pt1 | contig 12057 bp, 12 predicted proteins | sample TARA_B110000977 | Tara Oceans TARA_B110000977 (sample SAMEA4397798) | marine metagenome | biome: Polar Biome; feature: [SRF] surface water layer (ENVO:00010504); material: water (ENVO:00002006), including particulate matter (ENVO:01000060) such as... | depth 5 m | reverse complement strand
GTCTGCAACGCATCCGGAAAAGCCACCCATTCCAAACTACTGCACCCGGAGAATGCCCACGCTCCGATGGTCTGCACATTTGTCGTAGACAAATCCACCGAGGCCAAACTACTGCACCCAGAGAATGCATATGTTCCGATGGTCTGCAACGCATCCGGAAAGACCACCCGGACCAAACTACTGCACCTGCGGAATGCCTCCTTTTCGATGGTCTGCAACGCATTCGGAAAGGCCACCGAGGCCAAACTACTGCACCCATAGAATGCACTCTCTCCGATGGTCTGCACATTTGTCGTAGACAAATCCACCGATGCCAAACTACTGCACCCCCAGAATGCCCACGCTCCGATGGTCTGCAACGCATCCGGAAAGGCCACCGAGGCCAAACTACTGCACTCAAAGAATGCACTGCGTCCGATGGTCTGCAACGCATCCGGAAAGACCACCCTGGTCAAACTACTGCACCCAAGGAATGCACGCACTCCGATGGTCTGCAACGCATCCGGAAAGACAATCGAGGCCAAATTTCTGCACCCAAAGAATGCCTCCGGTTCGATGGTCTGCAACGCATCCAAAACCACCACCGAGTACCCAGATGGTCCATATGTTACCTCCACTTCGGGCGTAACAATGCGGAGGCCATTCCACCGATTCTTTCCATCTAATTGCAGCCCTCGAAAGGCCCCCCCTCCAACAATTTGAAAGAAACGGAAATCATGTTTATATTTAAGTAGAGAACCCAACAAATCCAGGGAATCATCCTCCTCATCGGAGTTGTCATCGGGGTTCTCTTCTTGGAACTCGGTCTCGTGAGCCCCGTCCCCAAGGCGGATTTCTAAAGGACTTCCGTCAAACTGTTGGAGGGCTTCTTTGAGCGAATAAACTGTATTACTGCCAGGTATAGACAAAAGATACGAATCGCTGACGAACACCTTTCTAGCCATTTTACAATTGTACATAGAAAGTTATACTGAAATATATTTTAAAAATCTTCATTTAGATCGAAATTCTGTTTTTCTCCACTTAAAGCGTACTCAGACACTCGTTTCTCAAAAAAGTTCGTTTTTGACCCAACAGAAATCTGGTCCATGAACGGAAAAGGGTTGCTCACTTTATAGTGCGGTGCGACCTGTAAATCGTGCAGGAGCAGATCCGCGACGAATTTGACGTACTGACACATCAAATCTTGGTTCATACCGACAAGCCTTGTTGGAAGCGCACTGTTTCTCACCCAAATTTCTTCAACTTTCACGGACTCTTCGACAATGCTAACTATCTCTTCCGCACTGAGGTTGTGCAAAAACTTGTTGTACAGAGCCACGGCGAAGTTTCTGTGCATCCCCTCATCCCTCGAAATAAATTCGTTCGAGAGCGTCAAAGCCCCACACATCTTTTTCTTGATCCAGTAGATTCCACAGAACGAACTCGAAAAATTGATGCCCTCGACGCAGGCGAAAGCCACCAGCCGCTTGGCGAAATTCCTGTCACGATTGGGTTCTTCTTCCTTAGAGATCTCAAAATGCTTCTTTGCAAAATCCGTTTTAGCCTGCACCGCCGGGTTTCTCTTCGCTTCGTTTAACAGCTGTTTGACATCACTTTCGTCACCTACGTACACCTCGAGTAGCTTCGAGTAAGTTTCGGCGTGCACGGATTCGTTAAAAGTTTGGTACGAATAAAAGTACCGAATTTCTGCGAGCTGCACCTCGCTACAAAAATTTTCAACCAGATTTTCGACGACAATTCCATCGGCTGTCGCGAAGAATGCAAGGATCTGCTTGATGAAATGTTTCGTCTCTTTATCTAACTTTTGGAACTCCACAGCGTCGGTAGAAAAATCTAATTCTTCCACAGTCCAGAAACACGATATCATATCTTTTGCCATCTTAAAAAGGTCCGGGTGTTTAATAGGAAACAGCACGAGGCGGTCGTCACTTGTGTTGAGAAGTTCAGACATTTTAGATATAGAATAACAATTAAATAGGTGACAGTCGTTTCCTTTTTTTGGATTTAATTATGCGCTTGCCATCTTTGTCAAAATCCTCTATCTTCTCAGTAGTCACCCGGCGGAACGTGTAGCCCCCATGGGTTTTGAGCTTGCCTAGGCAACAGGCGGAAATGGCAGTCTTATAAATTATTTTATCAAAGGTCGAGAGGGTGCGCGCCGCTTCGCCCATGCCCACGTGCCACTGCTCCAGAAAGCCGTTTGCAAGCTTGAGCTTAGAAATGACTGCCTTGAAGTGACTCGTCCCGGGCATGTACCCCACGCGCGGCACAGTGATATCCTCGTCATATACATCCGTGTCTTTGCAGAACCACCAGAGATAAGCAGCAGTGCTCTTAACCTTCCCAAGACAGCACTTGGAGATGTGTTGTTCACAAGCTCCCGGGGTGGCTGCGTCTGCGGCACGTACCGACTCGTAGCGCGTCAATCGGACTTTCTGGTGCGTTTTACCGTCCTTGAGAATCTTGCAGCGTGTGACCGGTTTGTTACCGTTCGTATTGCCCATCATACTCGCGCTCTGTTTCGCCTTCTGTTTGTCCGTCCACACGTTTCCGCCTCCTCCCTCCCCACTCTCTTTCAAATTATAGCCGTCTTTTATCAGATTGAGGCGTCTGATCCAGTACGTTTCACACGGGTGGAGATAGGCAGCCTTGAATTTTGCATAAAACGCTTCTCTTTCAATCTCGTTCAATTTCTCTCTCCCCACAAAAACGAATTTTCGGCGAAAATAGAACCGAAAATTTTCAATTCCGTATTTGCGCATTGAGCAATACAAATGCTTCTTGTGGTCTCTTGCATTTTCGTTCTTCATATTGCGCATGTGGTTATAATGCCTGTTTTTGAAATTGACAGTTTCGCCTTCATAGCGCTTACCGTTAACCAGGTTTAAGATCACATAATTGGCTCCGCCGGTAAATTTGGGGTCTGCAGGAACGAGCCACTCGGGTTCAAAACTGTCTGGGGGCTTAAAAACAGGCAAAGCTGCAAAGACAGAGACCAAAATAGGGAGCATAACTGGTTTATCAAAAAATGGAGCAGGTTTATAGTGTCAGGTTTTTATTTATTCGCCGTATAAAAAAGCAGGTACGGCACGCGGCTGCGACTAGGTAGCCCGTCAATGTTCTCAACCGATTCATCATTAAAGTGCTTCCATTGTCCCGACACGTTCACCGCTGCTGTATAATGACCACCGTGGATCGATCCCATGTGATTACAAATACCCACAAGCTTGTACCCGTACAATTTTTCCTTCAGCGCTACCTTGTACGTTAATTTGCCATTCAAATCGAAGCGTTTGAACTGCACGCAAATGACTTCCGCCGGATGAATGACAACGGTCTTGGTCATTTCTGTTTCGTTACACTCGTCGCATTTGCACGTCACGGTCTCCGGCTCTTCCAGCGCGGCAAGACCCTCATCGAGCCCTCCATTTAGCGAGAGGCAACAGAAATTCTCCTTAGAAACGCTGGTATGACCATTTTTGCAGGTTAAAGTACTCTCGAATTTCCCCTCAAACGGATTTTTAATATCTTTGCATGCCGGATCTTCGTACACCACATCAAGCATTTTTAAGAGAAACTCATGCGCGTCGTGCTGATAGAGTGGGTCAAAGCCGAGTTTTCCCAGGTGTCTGACAAATTTGCGGGGGTTAGAACCTTGGTAGAGCAGGTCGATAAAACTCTGGGTGACTTCATTCTCAGAATGTATCTCTAAAAGACGCTCGACCACAGGCTTTGTGTACCTGAGCACCTGCACAATGGAATTCAAAAAGCACGTATTTCCAAAATTCTGCAGACCCAGTGACTGCTGCTGCATCTGGCAAAGCATTTAAAAAAATTAAGGCAGGTTAAGTACACCGTAAAAAAACACTTTTGGTGCCAACACAAAACAAAAACGCCGCACTATAAACCACTCCATTTTCTAGCAAAATGCATCCGATCACTCTCGAAGATGTTGTAAAGGCACCCTCCCACGTCGTAGAGTGCAGTGGCACAGACGAGTACGCCTATACACTGGCAGAAGACACCAAAACCTTCTCTAAGACCGCTTGGAAGAATTCTACAGAAGATGACTTGAAAGAAATTGAGGCAATAAATGCTGGTCTTCCTGAAAACTGCATCAAACTGAAGGAGTCTTTCACTGCAAAATACGGAAAATCACTTGCTGAATTCTATTTAGCAGAAAAAAGTATTATTGGGTTTGAAGACGAAAAAATCTTCTCGTTGCCTGATTCAATTTTTCTGCAGCGAGTGTCACCCTTTACGAAAACGTTTGACATGGTGTGTTTTTATGGCAAAAAATATGAAATTTTCCATGTGGTTGACCGCAAGGATCTCGAAGCCATTCGCGACTGGTACCCCAAGAAAATCTTTTCCTGCAGCGCCGACCCGCTCCCGCTCAAGTTTGTAGAGGAATTTCTCGAGGGAACCCCAGAGGGAACCGCAGAGGGGGGAAAAGATATTTACGAAGCGCTGTTCACCGAGCTGTTTGCAGTCGAGGAGAGCTCTGCAAGTGAGTACGAGCAGTCCAGTGAGTCTGACGAGGAGTACGAAAGCGACGACGTGCACGAGAGCAGTGAGGGGGAGCAAGAGGTCTCAGAGTACGAAAGCGAGAGCGACGGCGAGGACGATTACCAGCCCGATAAGGAGGAAGACGATGACGACGATGACGAGGAAGAAGAAGAAGCAGAGGAGGACGAAGAAGCAGAGGATAAACATACAAAGAAAAAACGCAAAATGTTTTAATTATTTTTAGGAGTTACCAAATAGTCAGTAATTGCGTTAGTAACAAAATCCTGCACGCTGAGAAACTTGCCTTTTAAAATCCCCATGCAAATCTGTTGAATACCGCCTTCGAATGGTTCAAACCGTCTCGGTTGTGCGTTCTTACCAATCTCCAGTTCCGGGCAGAGCCAGATAGCGAAAATAATAATTGCCAGTTTTGGAATCCTGTGTTGAGTTTCACGCACTTGTTGAATAATTTTCTTGTAGCGTGGCTCCAGCGGTTGCTCGTCGAAGTGGTTGCATATTTTCTCAACCAAAGGATCCAAATTGTTAAACCCCATAAAGACCCCGTAAAGTTCATCTTCCTGTGCTTCACGCTCTTCTAGCAGGTGCTTCTGGTCAAACGCCATTGTGGAGATTTTTATGAAAGTTATACTTCCTTAAGTACACCGTATAAATCAGCCAAATTCCCAGTGTACGGCTCCACTCTCGCCGCGCCATCCGACGCCACCAATGCGGAGAGTGGCTCTGTTAAATGTGCCTGGGTAGAGTGCCATGAGAAGCGCTGCGCGCTCGACACACCGATTTTCCCACTTCTCCTCGTTCCCCAGATCAACGTCGATGCCTTGTGGGATCATCAGAGCACGTTGGAGCTTGCTTTTGACAAATTTTTGAAAGCACTCTTCTTGCAGATCCGGCGGGTACGGCCTCCGGAGGGTAAAGGGGGAATCAGGATTGTCCTTATTAAATTTTTGTATATCGCCGTTGACCCCACTGGGCAAGTCGTAAATGATCCCACCCACCTCGTGCCAGGCATGCATGTCGCTGCCCCCAATGCCCTGTATTTGCTCCAGTGTGGTGTGCAGCTCGCGTGTTGACTGTGTGAGCGTCTGGGTGACCTTCTTCATGACTTTCTCCGGTGGTTGTTCCTGCACAAAGCGTTGCGCTTTGTCGCGCATTTGCAGCACCTGCTCTCGTGTCTGTCCGGTCATCTTTATCATAGCCTGGACCATCGCCGCCTCGTTTGCCATGGGGACAGCCACGGGGGGTGCACTTGTGGCGCCGGCAGCGCCCGCAGCGTCCGTAGCGCGCGCTGCAGCTGCTTCTTCGCGAGCTTGGCGAAGGGCTTGGCGCCGGTTCTTCTCACGCCGCTTCGCGTTTTTCCCCTTTCCCATCTTCTTGAACGAGAGGCTACGAAGTAAGTGATTATTTGTGTAAACTGGGTGTCATGCGTTGCTATGCACACTGACCAAACGTGAGAACCGCCAAAATGGTCTAATCTACGTAATTTTTCCATCTTTAACCTTACCTTAATTTAGACTATATAGTTCATATTAATTTAAACAAATATGAGTTCTGTGGATCCAACTGCGTCCATTTTTGACCCACAGGATAATCGATTCTCAGACGATATCACAGAAAACATTTTATCTATGCTCGACTTAGAACAAGACGAGCTAAAAAAAACACGGACTGTCAGCAAAATATTTGCATCCGGTGCGTTAAATTTAATGAATACAGTCGTCAAAATTGACCCCATAAGCAAATCAATAGACGATGCCATCAGAAAGTTTAGAAATTTTAGGAAAAAACATCCAACAAAAATGGTTGAAATTCTCATTCCAGACACAAGTTACTACACAATAGGGAGTCACACAATAAATGGAATGCAACTAGATTTTCAATCACACCAAGTTACCACACTTAACACAAGCAATTATTCAAGTTTAGATTTCTTGCCACAAGATCTCACATTACTTAAAATTAAAACACCAGAACTTGAACTGACACTCAATGGGACCACATACGACGTCAAATGGCTCCTTGACCAAGTTCCAGTTTTTGCGTTTCAGAACTGCACGCGGTTGCGCAAAATTTCTTTTCCTCCAACGCTTCTGCTTATTGACGCACACGCTTTTGAAAACTGCCCAAACCTTGAAAACCTTCATCTTGAACATACCCGGCTTCAGGTTATCGGAGAAGTCGCTTTTGCAAGAACCGGAGTCATTCAAGTTTTGCTACCACCGTCATTAGGAGTCATTGAATTTTCTGCTTTTAGAAGTTGTCGCAATCTTACCTCAGTTACATTTGCAGAAGACAGCATGACAAAAATACATCATTATGCTTTTACAAACTGCACCAACAACGTGGGGATGCAACTGCTCTTTCCAGAAGCCGGGTGCATCAGTATTAGCTACCGTTCGTTCGTTAACTGCAATATTTTGACAGTAGAAATTACTCCAGCTGTGTGTTTTGTTGAGAAAGAAGCGTTCTTTAACTGTGACAACCTCGAAATAGCATTCATTGATCACAGGGTACGACTGGGTTCCGTTTCAGACAGAGCTTTCCCCACATGGACGATTGTGGAGCATATGAGCAGATGTAATTTTGGATCGTGTGTCTTACAATTAAGATTTTAAATAAAAAGACCCGATTTTTTTTTTCCCATTTTTTCGTCTCCCCCCCACCTGCTAAAAAGACCCGCCTGTTTCTATGCACACACTGCGATGCTTTCTCTCAAAATTCTATGAAAAATCTGAAACGATTTGTCCGGTGTCAAGTATATGAAAATATTTTTATGAAAAAGTATAACTTTTACAAGAACGCCCACTACTTTTTGAAACATGCTTGATTTGGGTGTACCAAAGAAGCCATCCCACAAAATAAGCACATTTTCTAAATCAAACACATTAGCGTACAACGTTGGAATGACGTTACATACAATGCTGACCATAAATTGCTTATGTGGATCTCCCAGCAAAATTGCTAGTTCTGGTTCTTTTTCATAGCACTCGTAGCAAACCAAGTTGGCAATAGATTCTATTTTTTTTAAGACATTTGTGTCTTTTGCATTTAGTGGGTAAGTGGGCAAAACAAAGCGCATAATCCCGTGCAACGAGTAAAAGGTGTTCTTCACAGCAGTTTTTGGGTTGTTGTTGTGATAGACGTAAAAAAGGGGAAATACGAGGAAATTAAGACCCTGCGGGTACCCAAGTCCTTCGTTTACAAGACAGAAAGCGTTTAGAATACCAATGAGTGTCTCGTGATGTGGATTAAACCATTCATTTTCTGGAAATGTGCGACAGATGTCAAGCCGGATCTGCTCATCAAAATCACTTTTTCCAAAAGTAAGGGGGGGTTTTTTCAAGGATTTACATAAGCATTTAATCCAAGACTCGGCTCTCATAATTATAAAACGCAAATTTTTAATTTATACTCTTACAGTAACTCTCTACCGACGGTATCTGCCACAACGTAACTCACAAGGGCAAGAACCAAGCGGGCTTCAGAACTATCGGAGCTTAGCAGAGCTTCCTTTCCAATAGTAAGCGCACCTGCGGCAACGGAAAGACTTGAAATCACAATAGTGGAAACCGTTGTCCGGATAAACTTGGAGCGACTAAGCGCCAGAACCTCAAATTTGGGCATAGCCTCGCTGAAAAGACCCGCCAAAACAACAAACACGTGCAGGGCAATGAAGAAAACTGCGGTAATAATACCAGACGACAGCTCCTTGTTTACGGGGGCGTGCACGTCAGTAGTTGTATTGGCGGTAGCGTTGGTCAAGGTGTAGTTTGTGACACGGATATCGCTCCAGTCATCGTTCATGACAGTACTCGAGAACCACAGAGAGCTGAGAAGAGCTGCAAGTGTAAGCCAAACGCGGGGGTTGTCGGAGGTGGGCGTATCAACAGCGGCTTGGCTTAAATTTGAGTCGTCAGAAAGAACGTACCAGGAAACCCATCCCTTAATGTCCACACCATAAGCAAGCACGTGGTGGACAAAACTATCCGCAAAACGCGAAAGAATCGCAAGAATAAAGAACAGGTAAGCCCACCCCGGGCGAAGAGCTTCGTCGAGCGGGTTCTCCCAAAGGTAAGCAGAGCAGAAAAGAAGACCGGTAGAGGCAATTTCGCGGAAATAATTCTCCGTGCCATTCCTAAACAGCGTCTTTGTAAGGAAGAGCAGAGACAGGACCTTGACAAGCGCTGCCGAAAGCCCAATGCCGTAAAGTACAGGAGAAGCAACATTCTGAGTCATCTCCGATCCAATCACATCACCAGTTGTTGCGTTGATCACATCAACAGTCTCCTTTGGAGTTACCGTGATAAGAGTAAAAGCAAGAATGCCAAAAACTCCTTGGAATAGGCGGTAAGTGAGTGCGGCAGTGTCGCTGCTCATTGCGCTTGGGCTGTCTGGGGTTGCCTGACCGTACCCAACACGCATTGCGTCAAGGACAACGACGCCAAGAGCAAACACAATTGAATCCTGAGTCATGTGGTTACCAATAAGAGTCCCAGTGTAGAAAAGCAGAGTCATTGTGATGCCTCCAACAACAACAACACCGTTTGATCCACCAAAGACCCACTCCTGGTTGTTTTTCACAGCAATACGCTCAAGTCCGACAGCAACAATGTAAGCAATAAGCAGCACGTAAGCGGGGGTGCCCCAGATGTCAGCGTACCAGTGCGTATCGGCAGGCAGATTAGAAAGCATGTACATAAGCAAAGCCACAGAGATTGTAATAGCTGGACCACGAGCGTGCTTGAACTGATACAATTCTTTCAGATCACGCGCTTCGCCAATCATTTCATCACCTTTACTTGCCATACCAGCCTGTGCCCCGTGCCTCAGTTCTTGCCAAAGCTTCAAAATATAAGCAGAAATAATAACCAGTGATAGATAAGCCCACGATGTGGCGTTGTGTTTCGTCGGGTCCGTCAGGGTGGCGTTAGCCAGCTGCTTTGCTAGACCCAGTTCCTCTTCCCAGAGGAAAGAAGCAGAGATAATAGTCAAAGAAGTTGCACCGTGGACAAACGCGACAGTGTACTCTGAAAATTGTCCCTCAAAGCTTGGAAGCCCAATCTGAAGTTCGGGCATTCGGCTGGTGAGCTTAACAAGGACATCAGACAGACCAATAAACGAAGACATTAGGGCGGAAAAGAAAATAATTGCGCGCGCCAGAAGCATGTGCAGACCAAACTTTTCATCTGTACCCTGATTAATATCCGTATCTTGTGAATCTGTGCTAAACACAAAAAGTAAACCAATAACTCCAAACGCGATCTTAAAGATCCACGAAAGGTCTGACAGCTTCATCCCTTGCACTTCGGTATTGTTGTCAGTCTTCCTTAACGTGGTAAGAATCCAATCGATAAGCATACTGAATGGAACAAGAATCATTGTCATCATTTTAGTCAAACCTGCCCATCCTTTGGCAAGACCGTCTTGTACGCCATCAAGCGGGGCAAAGTACTTGTTGTAGTCAACCATTTTATGCAGGCAGAAACATCCTAATATAGTCTAAAATTTTTCTTCTTTTACGGTGTACTAATCTGAGCTTTATTTTTTAAAAAAATGTCAAAGCGTACTGTTGCCATTCGTTTGCTCGAAGCGCAAGGGTTACCACAAAGCTACGAAACTGTTGTTTTCCACGCAAATGTACCCTACGAAGACACTGTGCGGAAATTACTACGTGGGATGACTCTTAACGAAGCAATAGGTGCTGTAGAGGTTGCTGACAGTGTCACACCATGCAGAAAATGCAAAAGTCTAAAGGTTACAGAAAATTCTGTTCAAACTCGGTCAGCAGATGAGGGTGCCACTTCCTTTTATTTCTGCACGAAATGCAAGACTTCGTGGAAAAGTTAAGCTGTATAAACTACAAACAGTGCAGTGAAATGAATCAACGCCAATTGAGGCTGCGTGCGCTAGTACAAGCTTTACCAAAAAAAGATTATCCAAACAAAATATACACGTTAGACATTTTATCCGCAGCACCGCAGATCGAATCGGAATACTCATTTGAAGGCAATTGGTGGTATTTCTGGTTCCGTGGAGAGGTTCCCATAGAGATAGGAGACAATATTTTTTTAGACCAGAATTATTTAGTTGAAGAAATTCATATTTATAAAAATTACAAAAGAGGATCAATGCTTTTATCATAAAATTAAATTTTTCAAAGCTGGAGCATCTCTGTAATTCTCACTGTACTTCTCATTTGTATTCTCCTCTTTGTTACGCGCTAAAACCTTCCTAAGCTTTGTAATAGCTTCGTGCGTGCGCTTTGCCTCTTCGTCAGCATACTTCAAACATGTATAATCCGGGTAGTTCTCAAGCATATTGATCATCTCTAAAGCTGTTGAGTGGTGATCCGCTTCCAAGTTTGTATAAGAAAAAGCAACACCAACCAAATTTGAAACAATTATTGTAGCCCAAATCAGTGCATTACTTCCAGTTATGACTATAATGCTTGCAATTCCAATCACACCCGCAACAAACTCATATCCCAGTAGCTTAAGTACCTTGGGTGTACAGACCTCTCGTTTTGTAGCAGGCATTTGAAGCAGCTCCCGTTGAAGCTGACCCATTTTTGTAAATATCCAGTTCTGTCCAAGCTTAATAGATATGGTAAAAAAGACAATTAAAATAAGCCAAGCACTTTGCTTACATTCCAGAAAAAGCAAATGCACATCTGTAGAAAATGGCTGAACATGCGTTGATCTACATTCACCCACGTCTAGCGCCGCAAAAGTATCATTAGACATTTTACAGAGAAAAAAATGGATATAAATACAGAAAAATTTGGCACGCCGCGTGAAGCACCCCCTAATATTCCAACACCAACAAAATTTCCAGTACACTCAGCTCCAATCCCTTCCAAAAGCTCCTTTTCAACAGTATGTATGTACATGCATTTTCTTGCTGGAATGCCATAGTAGATAAGCGTATTAGGGACAGACGCGTGGTGGTAAGACGAGCCAGGATCATACCTGTCTGGGTTGTAAATCTTTACGCCATTTACAAAAAGATCGTCCTGGATGGACACACTTGATTGGACACTACAACCATCTATAACTGCATTACCACTTACAGTTCGCATCTGCGTGTCCATGAGGAACGGGTAGCAACCCCCGCTAGTTGTAGGGTAGCCGACATTTTCTGTCCCGTTCTGTATCTTAAAAGAAGAACTCACTCCAATACCATGCAGAAACTCGTGCCTTAAAATTGTTTTCAAATCGAAATGGTTGCCTATTTCGCACGTCCCATCATCAACGTAGTACCCGTTTGGAATGTAAGGATTTAATTTTACGTCTATACTACCTCCCAAATAGCGCAGATTCTCAGGAAGCAGCGCTGCCGGCACCCAAACCCCGTTAATCAACCACATAGTCCGGTCTGCCACAGCTAAAGTATTCAGATAATTTAATGAAGAAAATAAATCGTAATCGTAATGCACGTTGAGCACTACACTATTTATATCACAACTACTTGTAAATTCCTGCCACACGTCCTCAACAATTCTTTCTAGTTCGGGTAAGGGCAAAGCCT
>TARA_B110000977_G_scaffold143597_1_pt1 | contig 12091 bp, 15 predicted proteins | sample TARA_B110000977 | Tara Oceans TARA_B110000977 (sample SAMEA4397798) | marine metagenome | biome: Polar Biome; feature: [SRF] surface water layer (ENVO:00010504); material: water (ENVO:00002006), including particulate matter (ENVO:01000060) such as... | depth 5 m | reverse complement strand
TAAACGCACCAAACGGACTTCTACAAGTTCCAGAATTGGCAGCAGTTGCAGCTACAACACTAACAAGTGAAGCATCAACAGGCGTTGATTTAGATTCAGTACTAAGTGCTGATACTAAGAATATCATCCAGTGTGATATCTTTGCAGCTCGTTCAGTTCTACGTGACCTAGGTAACATTGATCCAAGTGAAATTGGTCGTGTACTTGGTAACGCAGTATCCAAAGCATTTGACACAGCAGTTGTTACAGCAATGGACGGCTTAACATCTTCAACTAGTGACTCAGATCCAATGTCTGTAGACGCACTATTTGACGCAGTTGCACAAATCCGCGGTAATGGCGAAACAGGTCCACTTATGGGCGTTGTTTCAACTGTAGAAGCAGCTAACTTGATGAAAGCTATTGGTACAGCAGCTTACGGCGGCGGTGACTTCCAAACTGAAGCAATGCGTAATGGCTTCTTAGGTCAAATCGCAGGCGTTCGTTTGTTCCAAAGTTCATATGTAACTGGTACTAACAAAGGCTTTATCTTTGCACCAGACGCAATGCGCATTGCAATGCAGCAAAATGTTGGCATTGAAACAGCTCGTCGTCCAGAAGCAGTAGGACAAGACATCGTTGCAAGTTTACACGCTGGCGTTGGTGTTATTGATGCAGGTCGCGGCGTTAAATTGATTAATGTAGCATAAGGAGAAAGTTAATGGCCTTTATTGTAGAAAGTGGTAATACTATTAGTTTCGCAGAGTACGATGATGTTCTGTCAAGGGACAGCAGAGTAATTGAGAACAATGAAGCCTTAACTGACGATGTTGTTGAAGAACAGTTGATCCGTGCCACTGAGAGAGTACTAAGTAAAATTAGAGTCTCTCAGTGGTGGGTTGACTACTATAGAAACATCTCAGGTGTTACTATTAGTTCCGCAGCAGATATACCTGCTCCAACCGCAGGCAAAATCAAAAGCAGTACCAATGACTTTACTGATCTTTGCGTATACACAGCACTGGCAGAGTTTATACTACCAAAAGTGGCAGACTTTGGCAATCCAGATGACGCAGAGCGGGCCAAGATGGGTTACTATGCTAACAAAGCAGAACAACTATTTCTTGAGCTTATCACGATAGGTGATTGGTACGACTTTGATAATGATAACACAATTTCCAGTTCTGAAAAACAAATTGGAAGAATAAATTTGAAGAGAGTAAGATGAGAAGCGAAACACTTACATATTTGAAGACACAAAACTTAGGTAGTCTAAGCATTAGCAACGACTTACCGTTTGACGACAGTGGTTCACCATTGTACTTAAAGAACGTCAAGAAGGTTTATGTAGATTCAGATCAGGTGTCAAGCGACCCAATCATACAAACTTTAGGTGGTGTTAATATCAGCAACGAAGCAACATCAGTTTCTGTCTACTTTACTGTAGATGCTAAAACATTGATTACAAACTACGATACCATAGTATCAACTATAAAAGGCGTTAAAGATAACGTCAACATTGATGGTGTTCATACTCGCTCAAGCGAAATAAGCACTGAATATGTTGATGATTTATTAGTAACGTCTGTTATTATAACATTAACGAAAATCGCATAAGGAGATTATATCATGGCGTACATTTATCCAGCACCGGGCAATGCTACTCACAAGACCACTCTTAACCTAAAGGTTACTGGTGACACGCTTGGGCTAGACATTCCGGCACTACAAGATGTTACTTTAAACGCAGCTAACGACGTCTTTACATGGACACAGTTAGACACGGGTTCAAAGCTACAGATTGCAACTACAGCAACCAACTCACTAGGTTGTAACATTGTTGTTGAACAAGACACGTTCTTTGGCACAACATCAGCAAGTGAAGCAGCTAAAACAGCAGGCGTGTTTGGCTTATCAGGTGACAAGACTAAAGTTAACTTTGAACTATACTTAGGTTCAACAGACGGCGTTGGTTCAGGCTCAGCTGATGGTAAGACTATTAGTGGCTCAGGCTACATTACTGGTCTTGCTCCAACAGTCAGTGCAGATAGCCCAGTTTGGGTTACACCGATTACTATTACAGTAGACGGCGACTATACTGTTAGCTAATAACAGAGTGTGAGGGCACATTAGAACGGGGGTTTATTACCCCTGTTCTTCTCACATGCTAAATACAATGTAGGAAAGATTAATGGATATATTAGATAGAAAGACTGACAAAGAATTATTACAGAGCATGATTGCAGAACTTGCAAAAGTAGGTAATGAATTAAAATGCGCTCGTAATGATCTAGATAAAGCAACTAGCAGACAAAGATTCCTCTTGGTGCTAGCACATAAAATGATTGAAAGAAATAAGGATTAAACGATGAAACTAGCACAATTGGCCTGTGAGCCACAACTAATCACAATTAAAATTGAAGACGCAGACACTGTTAAAGAGTTTGGCGAACCTCTTGAGTTCTGTATGTATGACAGACAAGACATGGACAGCTTTATGCGCATGGCAAGTCTAAGCGAAGACGACATTGCAGGCATTACAAATCTTGTAAGCGACCTTGTACTTGACGACAAAGGCAATAAGATCCTAGTAGGCACTACATCACTTCCAATGAACGTAATGCTTAAAGTTGTTGAAGCGGCGGTATCCAGCTTGGGAAACTCCGTGAGCCAGACTATTCAAGACTAACACCTGAAATTAACACTTGGCTCACAATTGACTTTGTGAGCAAGCGTTATGGTGTTTTGCCTTCAGAGTTTCTGGCTAAAGGGTCAACTATAGATGTATACTGTAGTGAAGTAGCCATCGGCTATGAAGCATATCTGCAGGAAAAGGCTAAAGCTGAGAGCGAAGGGGCAAGTACAGTTGCAGCTAAATACAGTACAGAAGAATTAACAGCAATGATTGACAGTGTTAAAGGGGGCAAACAGGTTGACAGTTAAACTTAAAAAAAATACTATTACAGCAAGTGCTGGAAAGTTACGAGTTAAATTTAACAAACTTCCTAAGAAGACCTTTGCGTTTTGGAAGAAAATTACTCCTAAGCGCACAGGCAATGCCAAACGCAAAACTACCTTAAAAAACAATACAATTATGGCAAGATACCCTTACGCTGAGAGACTTGATCAAGGCCACAGTCCTCAAGCTCCTAAAGGCATGTATGAGCCAACTCTTGAATTCTTCAAGAAGGAAACTAAAAGGATAATGAGGAAGTAACATGGCTGATTTAGAATATAGCGTTGGCGTCAATACCAAAAATGCAACTCAAGGGTTAAAGAATCTTCAAAGACAAGTAGGCAGCACAAGCGAAGTGTTTGGCAAACTTAAAGGTGCAATAGCTGGCATAGCCATTGGCGGGTTTATTAAACAAACCTTTGAAATGGCCAATAGTATGCGGGACCTAAGTAGTGCCACAGGCATTGCACTACAGGGCATTGTAGGATTTAGTCAAGCACTTGCAGCAAACGGTGGTACTATTGACAAAGCAAGAGACGGTATTGGTGACTTTGTTAAGAACCTAGGTGAAGCAGCTAATGGATCAAAGGAACTACAAAGTGCGCTTAGAGAAACTGGCGTAAGTTTAGAACAATTAGGAACATTAAGCGAAGGTGACTTATTACGCAAAGTAATTAATGGCCTTGGCGAAATGGATGACAAGTCTAGAGCCACAGCCGTTAGTCAGAGATTGTTTGGTGAAAGTGTTAAGGGTGTTGACCTTAGTGGTGTTGCAAGAGACCTAGATAGGTATACAACAAGTGCTGGAGCAAGTGCAGCGGCAATTGACAAAGCTGGTAAAGCAAGTCAACAGTTTAAGAATGCGTTTGCAGACTTACAAATTATTGTCCTTGAAGCACTTGAACCTCTTAGTAAGCTAGCGGTTGCTATGACAGAAAATAGAGATGCTGTTAAGCGTTGGCTTGAAGTATTAGTTAGTTTGGCCTCAGCATTTGCAATATTCAAAGGCGTTAAACTAATTACAGCTGGGTTAATGTCAATGACTGGAGCATTAGCAGCAGCAACCAGTGGAAGTGTAGCTTTATTTGGTGGACTTAGTAGATTTGCAAGTGTAGCTGGTGCGAAAGCAGGCCTTAAATCAATTAAAACAGAACTTAGAGAACTTCCTAATCTCTTTAGAGGTGTGGCAAAAGAAACAGCTAGTACTGGTGGCAAGATTAAGGGACTATTAAACACCTTTGCAGTCCTAGGTAGAGGTTTCCTTAGATTTATTCCAGTTATTGGGCAATTGTATCTTGGGTTTGAATTATTAGCAGCCGCTGTGAAGGGCATCTTTGACATTGACATTAAACAATGGATTGCTGACACTACAAGAAGTGTTGCAGAATTCTTTGGATTTATTGACAAGAAAACAAATGAAGTAGGACGGGGCGGTGCAGGACCAGGATCACCAGGACCAAACACAGGACCAGCCACGGCAAACAGAGCAGTAGTTGATGCACTAGCTGGAGAGAAAGCAAGAGTTGATGAACTTGTTAAGGCATATGAAAATAAAGCAGCGGCAAGTTTAGCACAACTTAAAATACAAAGACAACAACTAGATTTAACAAGTCAAGAAATTGAATACCAAGACAGAATAAGAGCATTTACACAACAATACACAGCTGACTTGGCAGCTCTTGACATTAAACTAAGAGAACTTAATCAGAAGCCAAGAGAAAATGCTGAACTAATTGCCAAAGTAAGAGCAGCACAGGCATTGGTTACAACTGAATACCAAATGCAGCTTCCCTTAATACAAGAAGCAGCGGCAGGCATCCGCGCAGCTAAGTTGGCTAGTGAAGAGAAATTAGAAATTGACAGGAAGATTACTGAACAACAACAACGTACCAATTCGTTGATTGAAAGTAGTAATAGAATTACACAGTCAATGAAAGAGAGAACAAGCGACCTTGCGTTTGAGTTAAAAGCTCTAAACATGGATCCGCTTGAAAGACAAATTGCTGAGATCAAGCGTGACGTTAGTGCAATGGCTAATGCAGAAATTAAAACGCTTAAAGCAGCTCTATTAGAAATTACTGACCCTGCATCCAAAATGCGGATTGAAAAACAAATTGAGTCAATACAGAATTCTGTTAGTAGTGCAATTAAGAGTCAAGTAGACTTAACCACTCGCTCATATGATCAACAGCGTAGCTTTACATATGGTTGGAAGAAAGCGTTTGAAAGCTACAAGAACAATGCAACTGATGCAGCTCAAAGAGCACAAGAAATATTTGCCAAGTCAACACGAGGACTTGAAGACCTTATTGTAAACTTTGCCAAAACTGGTAAGTTTGAATGGAAGAGCTTTGTTGCTGACATGCTTGAAACATTGCTAAGAAGTAACATCCAACAAGTGTTTGCTAGCATATTTGATCCAGGCAAGAGCGGAAGCGGTGGACTAGGTGGACTACTAGGTGGACTAGGTGACATATTTGGAATGGGTGGTGGCAATGCCGCAACACGTGGCCAAAGTGCCAATAATCCAATGTTTGTTAGAGAAGTAGATGGTAGTGCTGGCATGTTTAGTGGTGGCGGTGGCGCAGGCGCAGGTGGCGGAAGTCTACTTGGTGGAATTGGCAATGCCATTAGTGGCTTATTTGGTGGTGGCTCAAGCGGCGGTGGCTCAAGTGGTGGTGGATTCTTTAGTGGGATTACTGACACACTTGGTAAAGTAGCCAGTGGCATCGGCAAGTTCTTTGGTGGCTTCTTTGCAGACGGTGGACACTTGCCAGCTGGCAAGTTTGGAATTGTAGGAGAGCGTGGACCTGAAATTATTAACGGGCCAGCTAACATAACCCCGATGAGTGGGATGGGTGGAAACGTAACGCTAAATATCAATGCAGTAGACGCAATGAGCTTTAGAGCATTAGTTGCAAGAGACCCAGGATTTATAGCAGCCGTTGCCCAAAAGGGTATGCAGGCAGTACCAAGTAGGAGATAGATAGATGTCGTTCCAATGGATCATAGATAACGCAGAGTCGTTGTCAATAAACAATTTAAAAGTAATAGCACAAACACAAGCAAGAGACGGCACAGTTAGAAGTGTTAGTAGAGGCTCAGTCCCTAAGACATTTGAAGTTAAGTTTCCTGATGGTCCTCGTTGGAGTGATATTTATACAGACATAGCCAGCGCTGAAGCATTAGACAGATTTACTAGTAGCACTATTATAATTAAGTATTCTAAGTTCCCCTGGTTCTATGGCAACATTGATCCAGGTACGGATGACACATACCAAGTTATTTGTGTTGACTTTCCACAGTGGACTATATTCAGTCGTGATCAAGTAAGTTGGAGTGGTGCATTCCGCTTTGTTGAGGTAGTATAATGATCAACTTAACAGGATATACAAGTGTCCATACAAGTTTGTTTGTTAGAATACAAGTAGACCAATACAGAACAACTAGTACAGGGACATACGCCCCAGAAGTTTTAACCTTTACTGATCACTTTGCAGATTATACTATTAGTAGCGAACTGTACCAAAACGTAGGCGACTTATTAAACATTACAGCAAGTCGCAGTCAAATAAGAAACAGTAGTGACACAGTTAGTATTAGCCTTAGTGGCATTCCTAATACAAATCTTGCTGAAATTATACACAGTAGGATCAAAGGAAGCCCAGTTAGAATCTACAGAGGTTTCTTTGACAATACTAATACGCTTATTGGTACAGTGCAAGGACGCTTTAGAGGCTTTGTTAACAACTACAGTTTACAAGAAGATTACGACATTGACGGGCGTACAGCAACAAACACTATTGCATTAGAGTGCTCAACAACAATTGATGTACTCAACAACAAATACAGCGGTCGCAGAACTAATCCTGACAACGAGAAGAAATACTTCCCAGCTGACTTGAGCTTTGAACGTGTTCCTAATTTAGCTGATTTATCCTTTAACTTTGGAGTACCTAAATGAGCTTTCTTAGTGGACTACTTGGAGTTGTCAATAGCATATTTGGTGGCAGTGGAACAGGCAGCGCTCTTGCAAGAAGTGCGCTAATTGGTTATGGCTTAAATTACATTACTAAGAGTATTGCCAAGGACAATGAAGCAGACGCTAAACGCAGTCAGACTAGTACTACTTTTGTTGACAATGGTGTAAGGCTACAAGTTAAGCCCAGCACTGAAAGTCCAATACCTGTAGTGTATGGTCAAGCATACCTTGGTGGTTATATAAGTGATGCTCAATTAGTAAACAACAATCAGACCATGTGGTTTGCACTTTCCTTGTGTGAAAGAACAGGAACATTGTTAAGCACAGGAGCACAAAGTGAAATAACATTCCAGGAAGTCTTTTGGGATGGCAATAGAATAGAATTTGATAACGATGGTGTAACAGCCATTGCATTAATTGCTGAAGACGGTATTAGAAACACTGACATTCGTGGACTTGTGCAAGTGTATTGCTACAACAATGGCAGTAACAGTCCAGTTAACGTAAGTGGTTACACAAATCCAACTCTTAATGTAGCACAAAACTTATTTCCAGGTTGGACTTCCAATCATACAATGGACCAATTAGCGTTTGCAATTGTTAAAGTTAATTACAATGCAGTTAAGAATATAAAGAGTCTTGGTGATGTGCAGTTTAGATTAAAGAACAGCATGGTATTACCAGGTGACGTATTAAATGATTACCTAATCAATACACGCTATGGAGCAGGCATTGCAGCAGAGGACATTAGTCAGATATGAATACATTACAAGAATTAAATTTGCGAGCTGCCAATCTATTTGAATTTCCTGACTTGCGTGATGCAAAGGTTAAGTTTGACAGAGTAATTGGATTAAACTTTATTAGTAAAAAAGTTGACATTATAGGCACAACAGCCCAAGTAACACCTCCAATTGAAGTAGAAGAGATCATAAACTATACTCTTGCTGACATGCATTATATTGTAGAGATCAAAAGCATTAGTGGTGCAACAGTTGCATGGGATAACCTAAGTGCCAACTTAACACTTACACAAGTTGGAGATGTTTATACAATTAGTGGATTTAGGAATGTAACTGATTGGCGCAGTGCAAGAGATTACTTATGGACTTTACCTGCTGGCTTTGCAACTGATGATTTGATATTCTTAGAAAACACAGTACGTTATTACAATGGAACAACCAACAGTATTGAAGAAGTAAGTTGGAACACATACGACACAGACTACTACTATGATGTATATTTCCAACTTGAAACAGCGCAATCAACAGTTGCAACTAGGATAGTACAGCTTGAAGCAGACTTTGTAGTAGTGTCTATATTACAAGAGTATACTATTAGAATGCCAGCCAAGTTTAGTATGATTGCTGAAGCTGAAATAGTACAAGTTGCACATGCTGACTTTACGCCTGCATTTACTGAAACAGTTCAAGGCAATATGATTGCTGACTTGTTTGCAACTCCTCTGCCAAGTGTAACATCACTAACAATAACACCAACTAAATTGGCTGCATTATCTAATCAAATAACAAGATCTTACTATAGCAATACAAGCACAGATATATTTGATACAAACACTCCGCAAGTTAGTACAATTATACCTTATGTTAGAATAGTACTAACATCTACTGGCGGACAATTTGGGACATTAACCAACAAAAATTCTACGTATGATGTAACAAATATACCAAGTGTCGTAAACGCTCAAATTGAAGATATTTACTTTTGGCCTAATGTTGGTGTAAACACAAATATACAATTTAATTGGACACAGTATCACAGCGAAGACAACATAACTTTTACAGAAGTGGTTAATAAGAATTTTAGCTTAAATCATCTTACTAGTAACTTCCCGGGACAGACATACATATTTGATACAGCAAATACACACACTTGGAATCCTTCTCTTATTGAACAAACATATGGAGACATGGATTATCTTGTTGTAAGCGGCGGCGGCGGAGCTGGCAGCGTTGGTGGCAATGCAACTGGTGCCGTCTCTGGTGGTGGTGGTGGCCAAGTAAGATATGAATTAGACCAATCTATCATTCAAACTTCTTACAGCGTAGTTGTTGGCGCAGGTGGCGTAGCGCAATCTAGTGCGCAATCTGGAGAGCAAAGTATTTTTAATTTATTAGATCCTTACAGGGGTATTGGTGCTTATAGCACAGTAGTAGGATACGGTCGTCAACATTATAAAGGCGGACTTGGTGGTGGTGTTGATGGCAATAATGACAGGTACCAAGGAGCAACAATGTCGCCAGTTCCTTACAGTGGCATTGGCGATGCAACAGGAGGCGGTGGCGGTGGCGCAAACGGCGATGCAGTTCTTAGAACTGGCGGAAACGGGTTGTCAGTAAGTCATTTTAACAGTACTGTATACGGATATGGCGGAAACGGATCTTCCTCAACAGGTTCTGCAAATGTTAGCAGTTATACAACTTCAGGCAGCGGTGGCGGCTACGGCGGCACTGACGGCCAAGACGGTATTGTAATAATTAAGACACATAGTTAAGGATAGATAGATGACAACGATAGCAACAAACACATGGGAAATAAACGGAGTAGTTGACACTAGTCAAAGTGTCACAGCCAACCTTACTAAACTAGCAAACGCTAGTGGGTGCTACTTAACTTGGGATAGTGCAGCAGGCACATGGAGTGTAGTAATCAATGACGTTGGTAACAGTGTATTCAGCTTTAACAACAGTAATGTAATTGGCAACGTTAGCGTCAGCGGCTCAGGTATTAGTGAACTATACAACAGTGTAATAATTGAATTCCCCCACAAGGATGTGCGTGACAGTATTGATTATGTAAATCTTCAATTGCCGTCTAGCGAACTATATGCACAAGAACTTGACAATGAATTAACAATTACCACTGACATTGTTAATGATCCATTGCAAGCAGCATTAATTGCCAGCCGTGAACTTAAACAAAGCAGACTTGACAATACAATTGTGTTTAAGGGTGACTTTACAGCAAATGGATTACAAGCAGGCGATTTAATAGACGTTACCAATGACATATACGACTATAACCAAAAAGTATTTCGTATTATTGAGATCGTTGAAGAAGACGGTGATGATGGCAGCTTAACTTTCCAAATAACCGCAGCTGAGTATTCAGCTGATGTATATTCAGCATCAGGACTTGAGAGAACAGAACGTTCTAAGAGTACTGGCATTGTTCCATCAACATCTAATCAGGTTATTGTTGAAAGCATTGCAGAAGAAACCGCTAACAACATTGGCACATTAAGTGCAACACAAGGTGCGGCTAGTATGTTAAGCTATCTTAATGGTGGACAGTCAGGTGCAGGTATTCCGTTTGTAACTGTTACATCAGCTGACGTTGCTACTGCCGCTGTACAAACAGCGTTTAGACAGTTTGCTGGTACGCCAACTCAATACCTTGATGGACATAATAATGGAAACAGTACAATTGGTATAACAGTTACTTTAGAAGTTAAAGAAGACGTAAGTTACTTGATTGCAAATGTATTGCCACCAAGTGCTCTCTTTGACTATTATGTATTAAGAAACGGCTTTACTACTGTTACTGGCGATGTGCGTATGTCAACTGATATTGCTGATGCAACAGAAGAACTAAGAACAAATTTCCCAGGATGGGCACCAGTATTAATTGAATACTTTGATGAAAATAATAACTATGTTGCATCTTGGGATTCAAGTTGGCAGAACACTAATGTACAAATGCTAATTACAGGAGCAAAAGCAGGCACACATCGTTTTGTTATTAGACCAGATCTAGGATATGATTTACAGGCTCCCTTTTACAGTGCAATATATCCGTTTAACTATCAAATATTTGACAATGCCAACGGTGCAGGATTTAGCTTTTACGCAACAGGATTCCAATTATGATTAACATTTATTACAATGAACTAACTGGTGACATTATTAGCACTGGAACAACCAACGTAGGCATTAGCACAGCAGCTGATGCGCCTTATATTACACATGCCACAAGCATACGCATATGCGATTATACAGTTGATCTAACCACAAAAGAATTACTTTACGATCCAACACCAAAGATTAAACCAAGACCTTAATCTTTTTTTACCTTTTTTTAGCAATTATTGACGATTGATGCTAAATACATTAACAGACAAACAAAGTCTGTAATTAGAAAAGCAGACTACAACCAGGAGATTATTATGTCAGCAGCAAGTGATTATTTAGAAAACAAAGTCCTAGACCACGTATTAGGCAACAGCGCATTCACACAACCAGGTACTTTGTACGTTGGCTTATGGACAGCAGATGACGGTTTAGAAGCCGGCACACAGACTAGTGAAGTATCAGGCGGATCATACGCTCGTGCAACTATGGCCTTTGATGCAGCAGCAACTGGTTCATCAGCAAACACAAGTACAGTTACATTTACAACAGCCACAGGCAACTGGGGTACAATTACTCATGTTGCAGTAATGGACGCAGCAACATCAGGAAATGTATTGTTCCATGGAGCAGTAACAACTTCCAAAACAATTGAAATAGGCGATACCTTCCAGGTAAGTGCCGGCAATTTAACTATTAGCTTAGCCTAATAGTACAGGGGGTGCGGAACTTGGACTCTTCGCACTCCTTTTAACATCTTTTTAGTGGAGCAAGTCACATGTCAACAATAGTAACAAGAGCAGGTAAAGGCAGCGCACTTACCTGGACGGAAGGTGATGCAAACGTCACTAACCTAAACAACGATAAATTAGAATTAACAAATTTAAGTGTTGGAGCAGACGCTTCAGCAAGTGGTAGTGGTGCAATAGCATACAATAACTCCACAGGTACATTTACATATACTCCACCTGTTCTTCCAAGTGCAGGTATTGCAAGTGTTGTAGCAGATACAACACCACAACTTGGTGGCACACTAGACGCTCAGGGCGAGATTATATCTAATCCAATATTACAAGATTATGCAGAAACAATTCATACACTAGGATCTACTGATGCACCAACATTAACTGTATCTAGTGGCAATGTAAAGACAGTTACTATAACAAGTGGACTTGCCCTAGGCGCATTTAGTGATGCAGCCGCTGGACAAAGTGTAACATTAATTGTTAGTGGCGGTGGTCAAGTAACTGGCACAGGCGCTTACAAGTTTGCAAATGGTACTAAAACACTAGTAAGTGACAGTGT
>TARA_B110000977_G_scaffold60068_1_pt1 | contig 12104 bp, 10 predicted proteins | sample TARA_B110000977 | Tara Oceans TARA_B110000977 (sample SAMEA4397798) | marine metagenome | biome: Polar Biome; feature: [SRF] surface water layer (ENVO:00010504); material: water (ENVO:00002006), including particulate matter (ENVO:01000060) such as... | depth 5 m | reverse complement strand
ACATTATTTTTAATTAAAGCTTCAACAGAAATTTTATCTTTTTCAGAACGAACGTGTTTATGGGCCGAAAAATTTGCAACTACATCCCAAGAATCAGTATCAAATACTTTATCAAATGTATCACTCAATAAATTTACAGGATAGGTAATATACTCAGGGTTATAATCTAAAAGATTAGAACTTCTTAAATCTCTTGTTAATTCAGTTAGGCCGTTTTCATTAGTATCAACAACTGTGATTTTTTTTGGTTGATATCTCAAAAACTCTTTTATGTAATTGGAGCCAATCGTCCCTGCTCCACCGATTACTAAAACTTTAAGTTCATTTGAGATAATATTTTTCAGAAGAAATAAATCTTTTTCAAAATGTATTCTTTTTTCTATCATTATTCTTTTTTTAAAAAATGTTTATAAAATCCTAAAGCTCCCCATGATAAGGTATATATAAAACTTTTAAAGACACTTAAATCTTGAGTTCTACGTAAAATATTAAAATGAAGTGGTATTAATTTCAATTTGTTATTCGTAATTTGATTTTTATGTTTTCTATATGTAGTTAAGCAATTGTCAAAGAAATAGGCCTCTATTGACTCTTTTTTAAGAATTTCAAGCCATAAAATATAATCCTGTTTCTTTCTATAATTTGGAAATTTATATTTACTTAAAAAAGCTTTATTAATAAGAACTGTTGAAGTTGGAATATAATTATTTGTTAAAAGAGATTTATAATTAACTTTAGATTTAATTATTGTCTGTCTTTTTAAGATTATACATCCTTTTTCATTGACTACCCTCATGTTAGTAAAACTAAATAACGCGTTTTTTTCTTGATGAAACTTAATATGGTTTTCTAGTTTATTTTTATCCCAAAGATCATCACTATCACAGAAAGCTAAAAAAAAACCTTTTGAGACCTTAATCGAATTATTTCTAGCTAAAGCCGAACCTGAATTTTTTTCCAATTTATATAACTTAATTCGACTATCTAACAAAATGTATTTTTTTATTGTTTCAACTGTTTCATCAGTTGAACAATCATCAGTTATTAATAGTTCCCAATTCTCATAAGTTTGAGAAATAATTGATTTAATTGTATCTTCTAAGTATTTAGAAGAGTTATAAGTGGGAGTTATAATTGAAACTAATTCTTGATGCATTTGGTTTAGAATTTATTTATTAATATTACTGCTAAAAAGTATTCTAAACTGATTCAAAATATTTTCATTTGAATGAAATTTCTTAAAATTTAAGGAGTCATTACTTACAAGTTCTGAGTCTATATTAATAATTTCTAATTCTTGGATATCATCTATAATAAATACTGCATTTGAATATTTTTCCTTTAGTCCTTCTAAAAACAAACATCTAAACCCTATTATAGGTCTATTATTTGCTAAAGCTTCATAAGCCACATTACTAACTCTATAATTAAATAAAGTACTGATAAAAACAAAACTAGATTTTCTCATAATATCATAATAATTATCAAAGAAAGTTTTAACAGTTACAGTATTAATCTCATAATCACTTTTACCTTTAGCTATTAATAAATACTCTTTAGTTGAACAAAAGTTTATAAGTTTTCTCATTATTATTTCATCAAAAGTAGTGCTCGGAGAAAATATAAGTTTGGTCTTTGGTATCAGTTCTTCTGAGGTAACTGATAGAGGAAGTGCAAGCAAACTGACTTTCTTTCGATATTTTTGATTTATATATATATATATATATTGTTCCAAAACAATATGCACAATATTTTTTCTAATTAATCTATAGAAAATTTCTTTAATTTTACTATTCAATAACTGATCTAAATTATTATGCTCTATTATTGCGATATTTTTTAATTTTACAAAAAAAGTTGAAAAAGAGAATGAAATCGTTTCATACGAAGTAAAAAGAATAAACTCATATTTTTTATGATTTCTGTAATAAAAAATTGAATATAATACAAAAGCTATTTGTCTGAATCTAAATGGTAGAAAACTCATTTTTAAACCAAATAATTTTTCAGGAAAACAAATATTGACAAACTTAGTAGAGCTCTCTAAATAATTTTTCTCAGAAATAAAAGTAAGATTATAATCTTTTGACAAAATATTTATTAGACTCTGATTAATATTATGATGACCTTTCTCCGACAATGGATCCACTAATAATATATTATCCATAATTTAAACTTTTATTCTTTTTTAAATAACTAATAAAAACAACCATAATAAAGTTAATAATGAACACAAATCTATAACTCCACCCATAAAAATAAAATGACATTATTATTAATGAAAAGTAGAATAATTTATCTCTTTGATTTGTTAAGTATTTTAAAAAAGAATAGAAATATTTATAAATTGAAATCACTAATATTAACCCTAATAAACCATATGTTAGAAGATACTTAAAAATTGATTCATGCAAATTGTGTATTTCACCCGATTTTATTTGCTCCTCAACATATGTAGAAACATTTAAATCTGCATCAAAAAGCAAATAATTTGAATTATATATTATGCCCCCCAACCCTTTACCTACAAAAACATTTAAATTAGTTAGTATTTGTTCAGTTATTAGTTGAAATTCTAATAATCTTATATGTAATGAATTTGAAAGCACATTTTCTGTTGAAAATGGATTTATAGATAAAAGCTGGTTAAGTTTCAAATCGAGCCATAAATTGCCTGTCTTAATTGAGGTGTCTATTGAAAGAATTGTTGCTAAAAAAAATAAAATAAAAATATTTGCATATATTTTTTTTTTGTAATAAAAGTAGAATAAAAAAAGCAAACAAATAATTAATAGTTCTTGAGTATTAATTGACAGAGCCTTAATTGGAATAAATAATAATAATGAAATAATGGTTAATATTTTAACATATCCCTTTTTCACTAAAGAAAAATAAAACAGAACAATAAAGATGAATAAATTTATTGGTCCAAAAGTAATAAATAGGGAACCATTCAAATCAATTTGAATACCGACAACAAAAAATAGATATAAATTATAAAAGACAAAAGAAATTGAGAAAACATTCAAAAAACTCAATAATCCATCCAAATCAAATATTCTTAATCTCTTTTCATCAACTAATAGAATTAGAAATGGTGAATAAATAATATAAAGATATTGAAAATCATAAATGAAATACCTGTAGTTTTGAAATAAAACCAACCCAACAATTAAACTGAAGATTTGTAAACTAAATAAGTAATATATATATCTGTTGTTATTGAAATTTATTTTACCAATAGAGCAAATAAAAAGAGTTACAATAATAAGTTTATAAAATCCTGCGAAATAATTAATGAAATTAAAACTATCATCATAGAGAACTCTAGGATATAATGAAAAAAAACAAAAATAAAATAATGTAATATAGATATTAGATGTATAATTTTTTAAAAATAGATTATATATCATATATAATATGATAAACGACGAAATTATATGCTTAAATAGTAAGGTAGAATTCTCTTGCAAATAATTACATACAATAAGCATTGCAGTAATTAAGATAATTCTAAGTAAAAATAATTTTTGATTAGTTAAAATTTTGATCACTATTAAATAATTTTATAATATTATTCATCTCTGAATTGAATTTATCATTTTGCTTCTGCCTAAAGATTTCAAAAGAATTATTCTTAATGTTTAATAATCTTTTTTCAATTTTTAAAAACTCTAAGTCAGATAATATTTCATCAATATTATTTATTGTATAAATAATGCCAAAATTATTTTCAATTTCGACTAAAGGTGGGTTTTTAAAACTTATTACAAGTTTGTTAAACCTAAAATATTCATGTATTTTAAGAGGTGCACAATACTTATTATTCAAAGAATCCATATTATAAAAAGCGATTCCATAATCACAACTACTTTGGATAAGACTTAATACATCAGCTTGAGGTAAAGCGCCTTTAAATTCAATATTATTATAATTCTGAATTAATTTCATTAAACTTTCCTTATCATCTGTAAACCCCGCAATTATTAAGTTAAATCTGGTACTATTTCCAATAGTTTTAATTAATTTTTCAATCATTCTATTAGAGTTTAATACCCCTGTATACATTAAATTTATTTTTTTACCATCTGTAATATCAATTTTTTCCTCAGAAATATGATTTTTAGTTAAGTCTAAAATATTATCTAAAACAAAATACTTATGGTTTGGGGTTCCTAACCTTTCAAATAATTTAAGTCTGTGTTTATTCGAAACAACAATATTTTTCATTTTATTAAATACAAGAAAGTCAATCTTACTCTTTAAATTAATAAAACCTTTTTCTATAAAACTTGGAAGTTCATTATAATGAATTAAGATATTTTTTTTTAATACAACACTAAATAAAACTGAATAAATTGCATTAGGTCCTAAAACTAAAATATTTTTGTAAAACAACGATTTAATATTTAAAACAAAAAAAACGGCACATAAATAAACAATGTTAATAACGCTATTGTTATTAATATTAATTCCTAGTGATTTGAATAAATGAATTTGTTTTGAATGACTTAACTCTTTTTCTATTACAATAAACCCATCTTCATTAAAAGAATTTATGATATTTCTAATAATAGAAAAATCACTTTTAGCCCAATAAATGAAAAATATTTTTTTATCCATCAATGATTTTTTTTTTAATACTAGAATAGGATATAATAACTACATCTGACATAATTCTAATTAATGCAAATTTGTATAAAGTTAAAATATTGAAATAATAAAATATAAAGATAAAAGAAAGAAAGAAAAATAAACCAAAAGTGTAGCTTTTAAGATACACTGATTTCAAACCATTCTTTAAAATGACAGTTTGCAGATATAAGTTTTGGATTGGCCCTAAAATTATTAAAAAAGAAAATAAAAACGATAAATTATTTAAATTCATAGAATTTACATTTAATATATTATCATAAAAAATTGATGATAAAGAATTATAAAGAACAAAAAAAAGAATAACAATAACAATAAAAAAAAATTGCATATTCTTAGTTCCTTTTGAAATACTCAACTTCTCCTTTAACAATATTTTTGGGAGCTGCCCTAATAGGCTAGTAAGTCCTTTTACAATTTTTCTTACCACCAAATACTTTACTGAATCTATTGGACTTAATAACAAAACAACAAAATACACATCTAAATATGAATAAGCTGAAATAACTACATCTGATAAAACAATTTGATAACCATTCGTAAAAATTTCATACACGAATTTTAAATTCAAATACCTGAATTTAAATACCAGCTGACTTCTTAAATAAACAAGAATATTCAATATTAAAGGAATAGTTACAAAACCAAGAAGATAGAATTGATTTAATTCATCTCTGAAGATGAAAATGAATATGAAAAATATTATGTTTTTTAAAAATACAGTATTAAAAAAATAAGCATGAAACTTATCCTTCAACAGATATAACCAACCTACGTCAAATACAGCAGCGAGAATAAACAAGCATATTACATACCAAAACTTAACTACTGAAAAATCTAAAAATACGGTAAGAATAAAAAACATAATACTACTAAAACCAAATAGCATGATTCTTAATCCTATTAGGTTTGTATTAATATAATCAAGTTTTCTCTTAAATAATCTATCTGATTTAATTATTAACACAGATACTATACCAAAACTAAACTCAGTAATTAGATAACAAAAGACTCCTAGTGTAACTAATAATTCAATCTCAGAAAATAAATTTTTATTTTCATCTCCTAGTAAAAATTTCATAAAAATGAAAGGAAATAAAACATTTATAAACTGTATGAAAATTATTTTCCCAAAATAATTCCTCAAATTACAAAGTCATTTTTAGAAAGTTAATTATTTTCTCACTAGCTTTCCCATCACCATAAGGATTATGGGCCATACTCATTTTGTTATATTCCTCTTTATTAGTTATTAAATTTTGAGCTTCAGAAATAATCATATTTTTATCTGTACCTACTAACTTTACAGTTCCTGAACTAACAGCTTCAGGTCTTTCTGTAGTATCTCTGAGAACTAATACCGGTTTACCTAATGAGGGTGCTTCCTCTTGTATTCCGCCAGAATCCGTAATTATAAAGTATGCTTTTTTCATTAAATAAATAAATAATTCATATGACAATGGTTCTATTAAATAAATATTAGAAACTTTTGAAATTAATTTATTTACTGGTTCTTGAACATTTGGATTTAAATGAACTGGGTATAATATATCAATATCAGTATTATTAATCGCTATTTCTTTTAAGGCTTCACAAATATTAATAAATCCTTGCCCAAAATTCTCTCTACGGTGGCCAGTGACCAATATAAATTTTTTTGATTCATTGAGAGAATATTTAACTTGAATCTGATCTATTATTTTTTTATTTAATTCCTTGTTATTTTCAATCTTATCTAGTGCTAAATGAAGTGCGTCTATAACAGTGTTTCCTGTAATTAAACAATTATTAGTATTTTTATTTTCCGCTATTAAATTAGCATAGCTTTGATTTGTAGGTGTAAAGTGGAAATTTGCTAGGACTCCAGTAATTTGTCTATTAGCCTCTTCAGGCCATGGTGAATATATATTATTTGTTCTTAATCCTGCCTCAACATGTCCAACCTTAATTTTTTTATAAAAACAAGCCAAAGCTACAGAACATGTTGTAGTTGTGTCTCCATGCACTAGAACCAGGTTAGGCTCAAAGTGATTTAATACAGGTTTAATTCCTAATAATACATTAGAAGTAATATCAAAAAGGTCCTGTCCTTTTTTCATAATATTTAGATCATAATCTGGGGTTATATCAAAAAGGTCTAAAACTTGATCTAACATTTCCCTGTGCTGAGCTGTAACACATACTTTAACTAAGAAGTTTAAGTTTTCTTTTTTTAGTGCTATCACAAGAGGGATCATTTTTATCGCTTCCGGTCTTGTTCCAAAGACTAATAATATTTTTTTCATAATTATTTGATCTAGTAATATTGTTTTTAAATTTTTATTAAATTTATTTAACAATAATATTCTTATGAGTATACATTGTTATTAAATTCTTGGCCATCATTTCCCATGAGTGATCTTTGAAATACTGATCAAAATTATCATTAGAAACAGTAATTTCTTCATTTATTGCCTGCTCTATTAGTTGTTTTAAATCTTCTATAGATTCACTTTCACAAACACCCCCGAGACCATATTTAACAATATCGTAACCGTTTTGCCCCACATTAGAAGAAAGTATAGGTCTATAATACTGCGCTGCAAGAGTTAAAACGACACTTTGAGCTCTAAATGTTTTATAATATGGTAAAACTACATAATCACATTCTGAAAAAATATGAGGGATTTCATTTTCATCGACATATCGTAAATCACATTCGATTTGGTCACTTAACCCAGTATTATCAACCATACTCATTACTTCTTCAAATGGTATCTGAGATGGATTACCAACGATTTTTAATTTTATTTTTGGAGAGTTAATACGAACTATTGCATCTAGTAAGATATCTAGTCCTTTATCTCTTCTTATTACTCCAAAAAAAAGTAATGTGATAGAATCATCTTTCTTTTTAATGTAAAGATTATCAACTTTCGATAATCCAATATTAATTGGAAAAATTTTATTACTAACTAATGAATTATTAATTTGTTCTTCAAAATCTTTTTTTGCTTGATAACCATGAACAGCAATTCCATTAAATTTTTTTAACAAATATTTTGAAAAAATTTTTCTACAAATTAATTTATAATACCCTTTAATCTTTGAATCATTTTTATAAAGTTTGAAATCATAATCAGAATTATGAACAGTAATAAATTTCTTTATTCCTTTAAAAAAGAATAGAGAATAGATTACATTTGTTGCTGTTTCACCACCTATCATGTGAATATGAGAGTATGAATTATCTTTATTAATTTGTCTAAAAAAATTTAGTGTTTTCCATGTATCGCTGACTACCTTAGTCCCATATTTAAAAACACTAAATATTCTATTTAGATCTTTTTTGTTCCGACTTGTTGCTTTTATATTTGATAACTCTAATTTATATTTTGGTAAATCAATTCCAAGAACATCTTTATAATTATAATCAGATGAAGTAAAAAGAGTAACATCCTTTCCTTCATTTGCTAATGATTGACATATTTTGGTTGCGTATAAAGCTGAATGTCCAAGTGAACTCCCAAAAGGGTTTATAACTGCTATCTTATTTAATCCATTGCTCATAATTTTATTTTATTTGATAAATTTATTATAATTTTTATAAAAACATCTATATTGTTAGACTCTCATTCCCCAAATCAAGACAAAATATGTAATTCTTTTTTTTTCTAAATAACTTAGGATTGAGGTTCTATATTCTGAATGATTATTATCATCAGCTATATAGGTGTGATATAATATGTGATAATCTAAAGGTTGCTTTAAATAATTAATTTTTTTACTGGCAGGTATCATTTCTTGCTGAGTAAACTTTCCAATAGCTAAAAGTCGAGTTCCAAAGACAAGTAGTATTTTTCTTATCTTTTTATTTTAGATTAAAATAAAAACAATAATAAATTTATCACTTAAGCTTTTCCAGCAAATCCATTCCTGCTTTAATTGCATTGTCCATGTTATAATATTTCCATTCTGCAAAACGCCCAACAAGATAAAAAGATTTTGATTCTAAACATTCTTTTACGGTTGAAACAATTGTCTGAGTTTTATGAGTCATATATATATAAGAATTAGGCTCATAATTATATGCTAACACTTTTGGCGAAAATGGTAATTTCTCAGCTTCACGAGTCAGTATTTCTTTTGATAAATTACCAGAATATTCAATTGTACAGGTTGGTCTTTGTGAATTTCCGTTATTAGACTCCGCAAAATTTCCAGTAAAAATCATACGATGAATCTTATATTTATTTTCTGGAAAATACATCCAGGAATAATTAATTTCATCAACTTCACATAGTAAATTACTTGTCCCATTTGATTGCAATTCCGGCAACAGGTTTTTGACCTTCACTGGAAGTTCTTTGTCAGAAATAACCGTTTGTAAATTTCGAATATCACAGGTGTAAATTATTTTATCAAAAGTCTCTCCTTCCACTAGCCATTTATCCCCAATCTTTTCAATGATGGAAATTGACTGATTATACTTAATATTAAGACCTTTCGCTAGGGTATTTGCTATAAATTGTGAGCCTCCATTTTTTGGATACCAAAATGAACTATGAACCATATTCGATTCCTCTTGTCCAACAATATTACTCACTAATATTTCAGGTATATTTGGCATAGGTAATTTACCTTCAAGCCATTTTAAAGGAATATCCTTAAGGTTTGTTCTCCAAATTTTCTCATTATATGGTTTAAAATACATATTGTATAAAGTTTCTCCGAATGTGTAACGTAAGAAATCATCAAAATTATTTGCATTGAAATTTTCTTTCTCTTTATAAATCGTCAAAAGCTCAGCGGTAACCTTTTTTATTGTAGAGGGTTCAAACATGTAGAGATAATTTTCTATTGGGTATCCAATAGTTTTACTATTCATAAATATTTTTGCAATACGCTTATTTGAACAGAAATCATTTTTATCAAATTTAGACCAAAACCAATCTAGTACTTCAGGCATTTTTGAATTAAAAACATGTCCTCCCACTTTATGGAATAATACACCATCCACCTTTGAACAAGAAACTAAACCACCAGGCATAGATTTTTTCTCAAACAAAACAACAGTGTGCCCTTTATCTTGAAATAATTGACCAGCAGAAAGGCCAGATATACCAGCACCTATAATTCCTATTTTTTTTCCCATTACACTATATTTTTTTTATTACAATAATTATTATGACTACATTTTTTCTAACCATGCTATGTAATCATATTCATCCTTTATCAAGTGATCTATTAAATCATTGGTAGTTAAATTATAATTCCAATCTAATTCTTTTCTAGCCTTTGTATTATCGCCATACATCATACTTAAATCAGAAGATCTCATAAAATCTTGATTCAATCTTAAATGTTTATTTAAGTCCAAGTCAAGTTTATCAAAAACTTTAACCACTAAGTTCTGAAGCGTTTCATTATTACCAGAACAGATAACATAATCATCTGGTTCCACCATCTGTAACATTTTCCACATTGCTTCTACGTATTTAGGGGCATACCCCCAATCTCTACTTACAGTTAAGTTTCCTAAAGTTAACGTATCCTCTTTTCCTTGTTTAATCTTTAACGCAGTATTTATGATTTTTTTTACAACAAAATTATCACCTCTAAGACATGATTCATGATTAAACAAAATTCCGCATGAAGTATATAAACCAAATGCTTCTCGATAATTAATTGCTAAAAAATGAGAAGATGCTTTTGATGTTCCATAAGGGCTAACGGGATTAAAATGTTGTGTTTCTCTTATCGGTAGTTTATCCGAACTAACATTACCAAACATTTCACTACTTGATGCTTGATAAAATTTAATTTTTTTATCAATTTCCTTGATAGAATCTAACAAGTTTATCACTGAAAGTGTGTTATATTGAAAAGTCTCCATTGGAATTTTGAACGAAAGCCCAACAGAGCTTTGCGCAGCAAGGTTATAAATTTCATTTGGTTTGCATTCATTTATAAGCTTATAAACTACTTTTTTGTCTGTTAAATCAATATCTAACAAAGTTATTTTTTCTTTACAGCCTAAATATTCAAGCCTTAGTAAATTACTTTCATTAAGTTTTCTTGAAGTACCAATTACTTTATAACCTTTTTTTATTAAGAAACTTGCCAAATAAGCACCATCTTGCCCCGTAATTCCAGTAATTAAAGCTGTTTTGTTTTTCACTTTTTATATTTTATATAATTAAGTTTAAATTAAATTTTATATCCAATTTAAGATATTACACGGTTGTTTATTCAAAAGAATTTAAAGTTTTAAAACCACCATCCTTCAAATACAAATCTTTTCGCATTAAATTTAAATCACCTAGCATCATATCTTTTACCAGATCTATTAATTCGTATTGACACTCCCACCCTAGTTTTTCTTTTGCTTTTGTTGGGTCGCCAATCAATAAGTCTACTTCAGTTGGTCTAAAGTAATTAGGGTCTACACTAAGCACTTCTTTTCCTATCTCTATTTGAAATTCTTTTTTATTACAAGAAACTACAAATGCTTTTTCATGAATTCCATCTCCTTTAAACTCCAATTCGATTCCAACCTCTCCAAAAGCCAAACGCACAAATTCACGCACTGTGACAGTAACTCCTGTGGCAATTACCCAATCTTCTGGTTGGTCTGCTTGCAAAATCATCCACATCATACGTACATAATCTTTGGCGTGCCCCCAATCTCGTTTGGCATCTAAATTTCCTAAATATATTTTATCCTGCAATCCTAATGCAATTCTAGCAGTCGCGCGTGTAATCTTTCGCGTTACAAAGGTTTCTCCTCTTCTTGGAGACTCATGATTGAATAAAATACCATTACACGCAAACATGTTATACGCTTCTCTATAGTTTTTTGTAATCCAAAAACCATAGATTTTTGCAACCCCGTATGGTGATCTTGGATAAAAAGGCGAATTCTCATCATAAAATCCTTTCTCGTTTTTATTCTCTGGCATTCCTCCATACAATTCTGAGGTAGAAGCTTGGTAAATTCTAGTTTTCTTTTCTAAGCCTAATAATCGAACTGCCTCTAAAATACGTAAAGTACCTAATCCATCTACATTTCCTACATATTCTGGAGTATCAAAAGACACCTTCACGTGAGACATGGCCCCTAAGTTATAGATTTCATCTGGCTGGCATTCTTCTATAATTCTTGTTAGATTCATTGCATCTGTTAAATCTCCATAATGCAATTTTAAACGTTGATTAGGATTGTGCGGATCTTGATAAAGATGATCAATACGATCAGTGTTTAGTGAAGAAGACCTTCTTTTGATTCCGTGTACTTCATACCCCTTTTCTAATAATAATTCTGTTAAATAAGAACCATCTTGACCTGTAATACCCGTGATTAATGCTACTTTCATTTCTTATAATTTATTTTTTTTTATTGTATCGATGTTCTCTAAAAACCATTGGTAGGTCTTTTTAATTCCGTCTTCTAACTCCGTTGAGTATTCCCA
>TARA_B110000977_G_scaffold37527_1_pt1 | contig 12108 bp, 9 predicted proteins | sample TARA_B110000977 | Tara Oceans TARA_B110000977 (sample SAMEA4397798) | marine metagenome | biome: Polar Biome; feature: [SRF] surface water layer (ENVO:00010504); material: water (ENVO:00002006), including particulate matter (ENVO:01000060) such as... | depth 5 m | reverse complement strand
GCGGCGGCGGCGGCGGCCGGGACGGGGACTGGCAGTGCCCGCGAGGGTGCGGCGTCGTGTTCGCGAACAAGGCGGTTTGTTTCCGGTGCGGGGTGGCGAAGGGCGCGCCGATGACTGGAGGTGGTGGCGGGGGAGGTCGAGGAGGAGGAGTCGGAGGCGGTCGAGGAGGCGGGCGAGGCGGAGGGTACCAAGGAGGGCAGCAAGGAGGGCAACAGGGCGGAAGGGGAAACGGAGGCCTCGGCGCGTTTCCTCAGCCCCAGGGAAACCAGGGCGGGCGAAACGGCGCTGGCGGCGGGCGCGGCCGGGGGCGGTATTAGGATCGGTAATACCCCGCTAAGGTATTAGGAGTGGTACCTTGTTAAGGTATCCGGAGGGTATTGGGATCGACACGACGTGGTCCCCAATCCAGACGTGCGTCGCGTGTCTGTGATAGCACTAGGAACGACACGAGCGGTACCAACCGAATTCTTTTAAGTAGTCTACATTAATTCGTCTCAACCCCCAGTCACGGTCTGCACGTTCCAGCCTTGTCGGTGCAGGAAGCTTTTCCGCGCCGCGATCATGGGTTGCGTCGGGGTTGGTTCGAAAAACACGGGCAGTACGTTTTGCGGCATGGCGTAGAACGGGGGAACCCCGCCAAGGGCGTTTTCGTTGTCGTTGCGCGTGCGCGGGCCGTCGTAAAATTCCTCCTCCGAAGAGTTTGATGACGACTCGGTTGCACTCCTGGAAGAGCGTTCACCGTAACTAATCGAAGTACCATCACTAATCATCATCAATTCCTCCATCACGCTCGCCATGGCGTCCGTCTCGGTTTTGTTTCGGTTTTGTTTCGTGTTCGTGTCGCCGAACCTCGGCCGCGGCGGCGGGACGTTTCCGCCGCTGATTGTCGTTGCGGCTTGCCACCCGATTCGCGGTTCCCACCCGCTCGCGTTTCGCATGTTGTCTAAGAGTAAATCGTCCAACCCAGGTGCGACTCGGAAGCCGTGTTCGAACCGCCGCGTCCTCGCAAAGGCTTTCAAATCACGCGCGCCGCTGAACCCCAGGGTTTTGTTCCGCCGGTGGTCCCGGAACTGGTCGTTTGAACAAATCCAAGCGTCTCTGTCCTTCGCGTACTCGATGATTGTTAAGTCGTCACTGGCTTTTACCAAGGTAGCACTAGAAGAAGCACCTCGGTCCACCATTATTATCCTTCCAGCATCCACCAGGTCCATCAGGTGGGTGTTCACCCATACTCCCTTTCCTACGTATTTAACACAATCAGCGTTGAGCGTCGCCCGTCCGCCGCCGTCGCAAAGGCTTTGCAGCGTTCCCACCACGTACTCTTTCGGAAGAAACGCGGTGACCTCGAAGTTCTTTTTTTGCCACGGCTCGTAGTGCAGCGCGTGTATCACCCCGGCACTCAGGGGGAACTGCCGGCACTTGAATCGGGAACGAATGGACGTACCGAGCGACCACGCGATGTTCGCGCCGTCCAGCGCGATTCGCTTCGGGAGCAAAAGTTTTTTTGCAGCAGGTTTTGATGACGATGGAGCATCGTCTTCATCGCTACCACCACCATCACCAACCCCGACCCCGCTCGCCTCCAAAACGTCGTCCCACCCGAAGATGTCCGCCAGGTCCGTGGCCCACGCGGACGGGTACCGGCCTTGGGGTGTTACCAGGTCGTCGAACTGGGGGGGGCGCTTGGACCGAGGGGAGTTGCGGTGCGCGTTGGGGACGACGGCGGCGGCTCGCTTTTTTTTCACATGCTGCGCGTCGGCGGTGCCGAATTCGCCAACCCCTCGGCCACTACGAACGCCCCTTTTCGTCCACGGGGCGGGCGCGGGGGCGGGGGCGGGTACCGGACGCGCTGAGATACAGGCCGTATAATACGAAGCCACCACGCAAAAAGACATCACCGCGGGACCTCCAGCCGGGGCGGCGCGTTTGAAGTGGCGAAGCGGCGGGGACGAAAACCTGTTTCGTTTCGTTGGAAACGCCGACTGGCCGATGGCCGCGCTGCTGATCAATCATTGCAAGGCGCGCAGGCCGAGGGTGTCGTTTCTTCTGCTCCGTGCACCATGGCGGACGACCAGCTTTTGGCTTTCCAAGCCGAGCTGGCTTCTATCGAACATGTTGCGGATGACCCGGTGGGTGACGGCCCGTCAACCCCGGAAGAGACGAGGTTCGAAGATGACGACGGGACGGTGTACGTCTGGGATTCGAGTTCGCGAAAGTTCGCACCCGAAAACGAGCACGTTTCCGTCGCCCCGGTCGCCGCCGCCGCCGCACCCGCCCAACCGTCCGTGACCTGGTCCGAGGCGGACATGGTGTTCGACGACGACCACGACACGGAGCGCGCGATGCCATCGCTCGCGGACGCGACGGCTGTGTTTTCGAGCAAGGTTGTGGACAAGGATGTTTCCAAAGATGCGACCGGTGCTGCAGACCCGAACCAAATGAGCGCCTTGGCGTCCGTCGCAATCGAGCGCGAAAAAGCGCGACGCGCGCGAAGGGAGGAGTCACTGCATAAAAAAGCCTCCACTTCTTCCGTTGACGGTTCGTTAACTCAAGACGCCAACGCCAAAAAGTTCCTGGACAAGAACAACACGTCCGTGTACGTGGTCGGGTTACCGAGGGACGTGACCGAGACTGAGTTGCTTGAAAAGTTCGGAAAGTGCGGGGTCGTGAAACGCGACCCGGATTCCGGGGACGCGAAGGTTAAGATATACCGAGACGAATTCGGCAACGTCAAGGGAGACGCGCTCGTGACGTATCTGCGCCAGCCTTCCGTTGAGTTGGCCGTGACGCTGTTGGACGGTGCGCCGCTGCGAGACGCGGTCGCGGCTTTCGAAACTGAAAAAACCAACGACGCGTCAGCAGCCGGGTTCATCATGCGCGTCACCGCGGCGAAGTTCACGATGAAGGGCGATTTCGTGAAGAAGCAGCTGGGGTCGAAGAAACGCAAGGCTTCGGTGTTGCAGAGCCAGGCGAAACAGGCGCTTGACTGGGGCGGGCACGACGACGCGGTCGCGGTTGATAAAACGAAAGTGGTGGTTGTTTTGTCAAACATGTTTTCGTTGGACGAGATGTTTTCCGACCCGAACTTCAGGGTGGAGCTGGAGGAGGACGTGTTGGGTGAGTGCTCAAAGTTCGGGGCCGTTACACAGGTAAAGGTGTTCACAACGAACTGCAACGGGGTGGTTACCGCGACGTTTGGCCACGAAAGTGGGGCGAATTTCTGCGCGGCGGCGATGCACGGTCGGTGGTTCGGGGGCACTCAAATCGGCGCCGCGCTTTGGGACGGGAAGCGGAACTTCACCAAGGAAACGGGGGCGGAGGAGACGACTGCTGGGGCGGAGTAGATCAGGACAGCGGGAGGAGGATAAAAATAAAAATAAAAACAAACCGTCTACTTCGCGCGCACCGTCCCTTCAAACACCATCTCCGCCGGTCCGGTCATGACGACCCGGTTATCGGTTTCCCTCCATTCGATTTCAAGCGGGCCTCCTGGCAGTTCCACCGTGCACGTGCGATCGGTCCTGCCTTCCAACACCGCCGCGACAACGGTGGCGCACGCGCCCGTGCCGCACGCCAACGTCGCCCCCGCCCCGCGCTCCCACACGCGCATCTTGACGTAGTTTCGGTTCACGACCTCCACAAACTCCGTGTTTGTTTTCGCGGGGAAGGTTGGGTGCGCCTCGAAGGACGGGCCGATAGAGGGTAGGTCAAGCGTGTCAACTGTAAGACCCCCGCCATTGTCGCACTCCCCCTCCTTCCCGAATGTCACGCAGTGCGGGTTCCCCATGCTCACGGCGGTGACGAGCCAGGTGTCTCCTTTGATTTGCACGGGCACTCTTACGGCGGCGCCGCCTTGCGTCGCCGGTTCCGTGAACGGCACGTTCGCCGGGGTCAAAACGGGCTCGCCCATGTCCACCGCTACCTGGCCATCCGCAAGCACCTCGGGTTGAATCAAACCCGCGAGCGTGCCTACTTTGTACTTCTTGGGCGCCGCGCCGTCCGTTTTCGCGACAAAATTCGCCAAACACCGAATCCCATTGCCGCACATCTCGGGCTCGCTCCCGTCGCTGTTGTACATGCGCATGCTGTAGTCCTCGTCCTGTTGCACTAAACCGGGGGGCATGGCGAAAATAACCCCGTCCGCGCCGATGCCGAAGTTGCGGTCGCACAGGGACGCGCACCTCTGGGCGGTCATGGAAATAACGTCGCTGTGTCGGTTATCCACCAACACGAAGTCGTTGCCCAGGCCCTGGTACTTGGCGAACTTGACTTTGTCGGGTGAGGAGGCGGCGGCGACGGTCAGGGAACGAGAGGCGCGACGCGTCGTGCGGCCACGGCGGCATGACGCCGCGAAGGCGTTACCCTGCAGGGACAGGACGGCGGACATGGCGGACATCCTGGGCGCGCGATCGCGAATGATGGGCGATCGCGAAAACGCGTGGCCAAATACCTGTCGCCAAGGGAATCATTTTTTGCTCCTCAGGATCTGTTTACACCGCGAGTTCACGAGTTGTTATTCATAAATCCAGTCTACTGAAACTAACACTACACACACCCCACACACCTACTCATATCCACCGCCCAATACTTCTCAGCCATTGGGGTGGGTTTCTTTTCGTTTCCACCACGGCGGCGTACGCGAATCCGACCACGGCTAGCGAAACGATTGCGCCGCCGAGCTTCGCGGTTTTTTCGTCGGGACGCAACGAACAGCCGAAGGTTTCGTTCGTGGTCGCCACCGCGCTCGCGAACCCGCGGTTGCACAAACCAAACGCGCTCTGTCCGAAACCGCGGAAATACACAGATAGCGAAGAAGAGCTTTGTGTATCTTCTTGGGAAGTACGGGTACGGGTCCCTTCAGCTCCGTCGTTACCGGTAGCGCGGCCATCCGGCCTCGAGTTAGTCGCGGCGGATTCGGTTTTGGTTTTTTGCGTGGCACCAAATTCCAAACCAGCGGGTTTCGAATCAGCACCGGCGGTACCCTCGGCGGTGGTACCATCCGCAGTGCTCGGCGACACGTCCGTATCAGCGGTCACCCCGCCCAAGCCGCCTACACTCGTTCGTTTGGAGGACACCAAGGCCACGAGCATTTCCCCGACGCCTTTCGGGAGGGACGAAAAGTTACCCCTCACAAAATCGAGCGCCCCGTCGCAATCGCCGCGGCGGTCGCACAAAATCGCCACGGCGTACAGCCACGCCGCCGACGCGACGGTGGCGTGGTTTTCACTTTCGTGTGTTGAGTATTTGCGGCAATTTTCCGTACCTGCTTTGGTGTCTTCATCTTCTGTACCTGTATTGATGTACTCATCACCGTGTCTCCTCGCGGCGTCCCGGAAGATAAACGCGAGCGCATCTGCCGCGGCGGCTTCGGCGCGCGCCGCGTCGGCGTTGCTCCTGTCGCAATCACAAGTGGAATCGGAATCACCTCCGGAATCGGGCCGTCGTCTCCCACCCGTCGTACCTTCCGGTCTGCTCGCCTTCCATCGCGGCGCCCCCACCAGCTTAAGCTTGGCCCACAGCAACAAGGTTTGGTTACCAAACGGGTCGCCGGACATCCCCGCCACTCGTCGCGCGTCCCCCTCGACACTCTCCCCTAAACCACCACGTTTGTACTCCGCCTGGACCCACACGCACTCCGCGGCGACTTTTGCGGGTCCGGTTCGCGCGACAGCGCGCGCCGCGGTCGCACAGGCCGACGCCTTGGCAAACGACCCAACCACGAGCGCGCGCTCCGCATTATCAAGCGCGGAACCCATTGCCGGCGCGTCGCACCACACCGGGCGCCCCGATGTGATTGACGAGATTTCGGGAAGACTGGCAAAAAACCGAAACGAAAAAACTCGAGTTCGACAACGTGGTGATGAGTAGCAGAGTACCACTACCTTTCTACTATCCCGAGACTATTACCTTCGACTATTAAGGTCTATGCCGAGTGGGTTGATCCTAGTGGGTCTATCACTGCAACAACAATCTATCACTTCAACAACAACACAATGAATTCATTCACTCCACTCCCTCCGATTCCTCCAAGTTTTCGGTGCGTTCCCTTCGCTTAAACCCGTCCGCGACAATCGCGTCCCTCGTGAACCCGAAGAACCTCTGTTGTTTCTTTTCTTCGCCGTTTTCCTCACCGCTTTCTTCGCCGTCCCTGGAGAACTCCCACCCCAGGTGTTGCCTGCACCGCAGACAGAACGCGCAGGTCCATTTGAACCCGGGGAACCACGAAAAATCAGCAGTGGGCGTGCCTTCCAGGGCTACCGTGTTTCGGTGCACGTTTGATACGGTCAGCAAGTCGTGAACAATTCCCGCTGGGTTGCAGTAACTTGAGCTCGGGCCGTCGTCGGACATGGAGATTACTTTGGACAAACTCGAAATTTGTCGGTCGCAGGATTTGCACTTCAGCGATACGGCATTGGTGTCGACATCGACGAACAAAGCGAGCTCAGCCTTCAAGCGATCCACCACGGTTTCTGAGCACAACAGTTTGTACCTGGTTCTCGGGGAAACGCACGCCGCGGACGCGACGCGGTGCGACAGCGACGCGGGGCATGTTGCGACCTTTGTGGAGTGTGTTTCTGTGGCGTTGGTTTCGGTTTCGTCGGTTTCGTCATTTCCATTTTTCTTATCGCCGCCGCCCAGCACCACGTTCAGCGCCGGCGACCGCGCCAAGCGTTCCGCGAGCACGTGCGGGTCAAACATTTCGTACACGTTTCGGGAATGCGGCGTTACGCGCGGGTTGATTCCCCGGCTACTTGGATTTCTCACGGCGTCGCTGAGCAAAACAACCTCGACGTCCACCACCGCGTTTTCGCGGTCCAGCGCGACGGCGTTCCAAACCACGGACGGGTCTTTGACCATAAACCGAACGACTCCTTTCGCCACGACGCCGTGACCAATCGTTGGATCATCACTTGAGTCGACACTTCCGTTACCCCCACCGATCTTTCGAATCTCCGCGAGTGTACCTACCATCGGCAGGTTCGGTTTCGGTGGGTTTCTTACGTCGCCCCGGAGAAAGTTCTTGTCACATTTCGCCCAGGCCCCGACGCACACGACGCCGAAAAAGCCACGCGACGAATTTCGCGCAGCCGTCGCCAGCGACACCACGCGCCGCGCGTCGTGGCTCGCTCCATGCGAAAAGGCGTCAAACTCCTCCTCGTCCCCCAGGAACAGCGGGAACGTGTCTCCTGGGAAAAGCACGTACGTCTCGCAGCACAGAATTGGAATCCGCATGGTTTTCGTGAACGACGGCGACGACGCGCTCGTGGATGGTGCGTCATCCACGGATTGTGCATTCGCCACTCGTTCCAACTCCGCGTGTGCGCCCCCCCCTGCTGCCCCTCGAACCTCCCCAACCTCGCCCAAGTACGAGTGAAGCGTGGGTGCGGCTCGGTCGAAACCACTGATAGGTGCTTCGTCCTCAACAACCGTGTTCTCGTCCTCTCCCACCACGCGAATGTCATCATGCCCGAGACGTTGACCCCACAGCGCCCGGGCCCGGTACGCCTGCGCGTAGAAACTGTCCGGGAGATCTTCGCCATTCGCGCGCGCGGTTTGCAGCAGAGACTCCAGTTCACGCATCCGGGTCTCATTTCGGGTTTGGGTTTCGTGTTCGGTCTCGTCAGGCTCGTCAGAGATCTCGTCGCCGTCGACCTCCGATTCGAGGTCCCCGGCCATGGCCATCGTGGACGGGCGCGCGCCCTTGAACAGTGCAGGACGCCCGGGGACGTTTCGGTGAAAAAAGCAACAATGATGAATGATCTTTCAACCGACTTCCTTTCTCCTCGTCACCATCCTTTCCATCTCTGCTTCTCGTTGCGGTTGAGGAACATCGTCGCGTGTAGGTCACGGGAGAAATCGCGAGACACACGACGGACCTCGTGGCCCGCTCATGTCATGGCCGTCCGGGTTACTCGGACCGGCGCGCATTGCCGACCCGGGCTGCGCCGGGAGACAAAAAGAGACCCTCCGGATAAAATAAATTTGGCGCGAGGTGACCGGGCGCTGACTCGTCATCAGCGCCAATCTTCGGAACGCGCGTGCGCCGTCCCGTCACTCGAGCTCGCGCGTGGCCCGATCGCCTCGCCCCTCGCCTGGTGCCATGGCCACGATTGCTCAACTCCACGCGCTCGCCCCCCGGCCTGTGCCTGCGCACCGCCGCGCGCACACCAAACGCGTGCCCCGGCCATCCCCAACGTTCCCCCGTTTTTCGGTTTCGGGAGCCCGGGGACGGGGAAACGTCGCCTCCACGGCGGTGTTCGACCCGACGCAGTACGACAACGCGAACAACACGCACCACGGCAACGGCCAAACCAGCCAGCCAAACAGCAACGCACGGCAGTACGCACAAGGCAGCAACGTTTACCACGACCCGCGGATGGGGCGAAACGCGAGTTCGGGAACGTCATCTCATCAGAACATCGCATCAGATACCCACACCAACTTCGCGAACCCGGGCGAGGCGGATTACCTCCCACATTTATCCGCCACGCGCCAGCGGTTCATCGACCAGGAAGCCAGTGCGGTGCGGATAAGGGACTATCCTGTGGCGTCCAGAAGCGCGAAGATTCTTCAAAGACTGGTGGAAATCGAAGAAGGGTTGATGACGCACGAAACGCAGGAGATGGAAGCGTCGCTGGCGCAGGATTACGGCACGGCGGCGGTTGCGAAACGACGGAAAGACGGTTTGCTTCAGGAATTCTATGACCTGCGGTTCGACAAGTACGACGAGACGAAGTACGCGGATGCGCGGGTGGTGGGCGGCGGCTCGAGCTCTGGAGGAGGAGGAGCGGGAACGTTGCGCGCGTCGTCTCTGGTGACCCGCAACGACGGTAACTCGGCACTCGCCGGGTCGAACAACATCACCAACAAACACAAGGCGCCGTCGGATACTGTCCCGGTGCGGTTCACGGTAAACGTCCAGCCGCAGTTCGGGGAGAGCGTGGTGGTGTGCGGTGACCTCGTTGAGCTGGGCGCGTGGGACGGCACGCGCGGGGTCCCGATGGAGTACAACCTGGTGACGAAAACGTGGTCGTGTACGGTGGCCATACCGCAGAGCTCATCGTTCACGTTCAAGTTCGTGGTGGTCGGGGGGTTGTCCCCCGAGGAGGAAAGGGACGGACAGACGCGCGCGTTGTTTTGGCAAGAAGGCGCCGACCGACAGATTGCCCTTCCCTTCGACGACGCCCTGTCACTGGACGTCGTGGTGGACTGGGAAGGCGACGGCGACAAGGAACGCATGTGGCTGTGCATGCCCGTACCGAAAGCGCCCGTGAAGGAGGTCGGGTAACAGGAACCGGGGTGGGTGTACCGGTGAAGGAGACGCAGTAAAAGGAACAGGTAACAGGGGTGCATGCACTGATACCGTCGACTGTGTGTTTCACGGATTGGTGGAACGATAAACGCACAACGGATGTTACAAATAAAACACAAATAAATCACAGCCCCGCCTGCTCGGCGGTCACGACGAGGCCTTTTTTATCCATCCAAACAAACCACCGCGCCCACGTGTTGTCGCTGCTCAGCGTGGAACGGTTCCCGAGCACCACTAGCCCCCGCCGCGCCCGGGTCATGGCGACGTTCATCCGCCTTTCGTCGCTCACGAACCCCAAGCTCCGGCCAGGGTTGGCGCGGGTGGTGCACAAAACAATAACCTCCTTCTCCCGGCCCTGGAACCCGTCAACCGAGTGGACTTCTAAATCCGTCTCGGATCCGTTTTCACCGTCTGAATCGTTTTTGTGTCCGTCCGACGTACTCCTCGCAAAGTTCCTTCCACCGCCACCGCACGACGTCTGGCTCTGCGCCCATAGTTCCTTGACCCTGCGTACCTGCGCGCGGTACGGCGCGATGATCCCGATTTCGCCGGCGCTCGCCACGGAAACGTACCCGCCCTGGCTTTTCTCGTTTTCGTTTTCGTGTCGCTCACCACCAGCGCTTCTCAACAGCGCCTTGGTCACCGCGATCGCGAGTTTTGCTTCTACTGGGTTGCTTATGCTCAGCCCGTCCTTCTCCCGTTGCTCCACCCCACTAGCAACCTCGATGAAAATCACGGGGTGCTTTCCGAAATTTGGCCACGCAATGCCCAACGGGGGCGGTCGGTCGGTTGGTAAAAAGTGCGATTTCACAGCGCCGCCGTAAAACGCGAGGCTCGGGAACGAAGACAGGCTGGGGTGCATCCTGTGGTTTCCGAAAGAAAAGGGTCAGTATGAGCAAACAGTCAGAGCGTTAGATTCCGAGAAGGCCGAACAGTCGGCGGGATCTGGGTGGGAATACGTACCTGTACTGAACGTTCAATAAATCAGGTACCACGCCGAGACGTTCCATGCGCTCGAACAGCGAGACGCCCAAACCAGCGCCGAGGGCTTCCCGGGACGTCACCGTGGGCGGGAGCTGTTTCGCGTCCCCCACCAGCACGCAGGACAGCGCTTTCGTGACCGGAATGAGCGCCGCCGGTTCGGGACACTGTGATTGTAAAAGAAAAGTGTCAGTCTTGTATGGGCAAACAGTGTGTCAGGATTTGGGAAAGGGAATACGTACCTGCGCGGCTTCGTCAACGCACGCGACTCTGAACACGAAACCTTCCAACAAGTCGTCCCCGGCGCCGACGCAGGTTGAACACACGACATCCGCGTTTCTTAGAATCCACTTTTCCGCGGCCCGCTCCAGCACGAACGCTTCGCGTCTGGTCCGCGCGCCTCGCGAGGTGAAGTCGCCTTTGACTTCCAAGCGCTTCGCCGCGGCTTCCTTGCCCAGCACGGTTTGACTCGCCTGCGCGGTGAGGGTGTACTGCTCTAACGTGGCTGATACTTTCGCAGGTGAGCCGAGTCGGACAATTTTTAACCTGCGCCTCGCCGGCCCGAACAAAGAGTCGCTCGCCACTAGACCCGCCACGATGTTATCCACAGCGACGTTGGACGCGGCGCAGGCGAGCACGACTGGAGAAGTTGCAGACGACTGTGACGTGTTGCCTGTATTGTTATCGCCCTTGGTACTGCCAGACTTGTTGTTGGCACCACGAGGAGACTGTTTGCCTGTGACTCCGGACCCGACACCGACCCCGGTCGTTTCCAGCGCAAGCGCCACTGCCGCTTCTATAAACGAAGTCAACGCTTTTGTTTTCCCCGTGCCGGGCGGGCCTTGCCAGATGGACAAGGTCCTGGTTAAACCGCGTCTCACCGCGAGTTGCTGCGAGTCGTTCAAGTGCCTCGCGCTCGTGGTTTGCATGGCAGCCTTAATTTTGCCACCCAAATCCCTGGTCGCCCAAGGCGGGGGAACCGACGCCAGGGACGCGATGTTTCTTTTCACCTCGTTTAAATCTTTTGCGTCGCCGTCTGGAATGCCGATCAGCGCGCGCTGTAGCGGCGCGTACGCGGTGGAGGTTATCCTGGTGGCTTGTTTTTCACGGTTTTGGTTTGTTTCGAACCCAGGCATACCGGATGCGTCCGAAAACGCCACCAGCGCTTGCAACGCGCGGTCGTGCGAAACCGTGTTTGCGCTTAAATCCAACCGCAGCTTGCCCGCTTGTAACAAAATGCCTTCGTCCTCCTCGTCCACCGCGATTTTCAAAAAGTGCATAGCGCGCTCCACCACGATTCCAGTCACGGAACTGTTTTGGAAAAGAAAAGTGTCAGTCTTTCGTGATTACGGGCGGACAATCGGCAAACAGTGTGCCTGGATTCGGGAAAGGCCCAATACGTACCTCTTGCCGCTCTCGTCCCACTCGTCCCCTTCCACCAGGGTCACCATGTCGCCCTGGCCGAACCGGTGAAACGGGAGCTCGGCGCCCAGGGCGAACTGCCGCTGCACTCCGGGTTTTGTCCCCGTTTTTTGTGGATTTGTCGAGTTTGTTTTACTGAAAGTTTTTGTGGTGTCCTTCTCGAGCGGTCCATCGTCAACAGCAACAGCAACAGGAGGCGGTGCGTAGATTCCCCTTCTCGGAATCAGCACCCTGACGACGGCGTCTTTTTGAAGCGTCCCGTCGTGCAAACCCCGCAAACCGAACAGCGCGTACCCCTCCCTCTGCAACCGGTCCGTGGGCCACGTGTTAAGGCGTTCCTCCGCGCGAGCCATCTCCTCCTCAAGCTGTGATTGTAAAAGAAAAGTGTCAGT
>TARA_B110000977_G_scaffold146449_1_pt1 | contig 12113 bp, 13 predicted proteins | sample TARA_B110000977 | Tara Oceans TARA_B110000977 (sample SAMEA4397798) | marine metagenome | biome: Polar Biome; feature: [SRF] surface water layer (ENVO:00010504); material: water (ENVO:00002006), including particulate matter (ENVO:01000060) such as... | depth 5 m | reverse complement strand
CTGCCCCCACTGCAAGCTTAAAAGTAACTGTGCGGCGTGCAACCCGTGCCCTCACGGCAAGCGGAAAAGCGACTGCGTGGAGTGCAAACCCTGCCCTCACGGCAAGGTGAAATACAGCTACGCGGACTGCAACCCCTGCCCTCACGGGAAGCGGAAATGCCACTGCGTGGACTGCAACTCCTGCCCCCACGGCAAGGCGAAAAACAAGTGCGCGGTGTGCAAGCCCTGCCCCCATGGCAAACAGAAAGACTGCTGCACAGAGTGCAACCCGTGCCCGCACGGCAAGCTGAAAGGTTTCTGCGCGAAGGGCACCCCTTGCCCTCACGGCAAGCAGAAAAAGGACTGCGCGGTGTGCGCATGCTGTCCTCACGGCAAGCGGACGTACAGGTGCGCGGCGTGCAAAGCGGCATGCGTGGATCTGCCAAGTTCAAACCAGATCAAGCGCGAGCCGGAGAGTTCACCGGAAATCAAACAAGAGCCCGAGATCAAGCAAGAACCACAAATAAAGCAAGAACCCGAGCCGTTCACCATCCGTGGCTACTGCGGCATCGGCGATGAATAAAGGGGATAAAGAGACACTGCGACCACTTTCGAAATAAGACTAGAGACTACAATAAACTATTCGCGACTCACGGCCGCGCTTGCCGTTTCTATTCTCGCTACTCTTGATATCCCTCCCTCACTCCCGAGTCCACGAACAGCATCGATGGGTTCCTGCGTAGCACCTTCGCGCCGTCTGAATGGGGCATGGTGCGTTTTAGGGTAGAAAGCGCGTGTGTTAACCGAGTGCGGTCAAGCAACGCTGGGTTGGCTTCGACGGCGGCGTCCACGTCGTCCAGCGAACGTAGTAATTTTTTCACTTCAATTGATTCCGCGAGAAGCGTTTCGGGCGGCAGGTCAAGCACACCCGGTGATCGTCCCGCGACTCGTGCCACGTTCGCGGTGGGAAACTGTTTTCGCAGCACAAGCACATTCGCCGCGACTACGGATGCATCGCTCAACGCGAGGTGCACCAAAGACACGGCGTTCGGGCCTTTCGCGACGAGCGAATCGGTGACCAACCCTGGAACTATTTTTTCTAAATTTTCGATACTAGGCCACACCTCGGTTGGAGTTAGGTTCGTTACACGTGCGTGCTCCTCGACCGCGAGACGCACGGCTCTTGGCCACCGACTTAACGTGTCGTCACACAACGTGTCGGTTTCGTTTGTTGATTCCCTGTCGTCCACCAAAGCGACTCTTGGTCGGTTCCCGGTTTCGAAGTATCGGCCTCGTCTCAGATGGCATCGCGACACGTACGTCTCGCGGTCCGTGCGTCTCGTGAAAACGCGAGGCGCCGAGGACGTCGCAACCTCGCTCGCGGAGGCACGCGGGAGGGTTCGCGCCACGGCGGGGGCGACGCCAGCCCGCATTCCCCACCGACCCCGCCAAAGAGCACACCTGCGCGAGAGACAGTGGGCACTATGAAAGAAATGAGGCATGTTTATGAGAATACTCGGGTCGAGAAACGAAACACCCCTCCGAAGCTTCGGGGTGGATTAACAGTCATCTTGATGCGTGCGCCCTCCACTCTCCTCGGCGCCGGCGCGCGGGCGACGTACTATGTCGGAGCGTGAGCGGCTGCTCTCGACGGCGCCCCCCTTGAGACCCCGCGGCGGTTCGGCCCAGAGCGTCTTGGGTGGTGCGTCTAACCCATCCGACTTTGGCGATGGGAGCTTGGATGCGAGGCGCAAAGCCACGACTGCGCGTTTTCTGACGCAGGCGGTAACCTTGCTCGGCGTGTGCGCTGTGATTCTTTCGTGCCACACGCAATTCGCGTCGGTGAAGTTCGGCTCGAGGGACACGAACTCGGACGACCCATCCGTGGACACCAAAGACATGGGCCGGCTAGACCCCGCGGCGCAGAAGCTCTTGGCACACGAGATCGTGGTCGCCGCGGCTGGAACGCCCGAAAAACACGAATACAAAGGGCGGTACCCAAGCTGGTGGAACGACACTTCCTCGCTTCCCGACGCGCAGCCTATCTTCATCCACATCCCGAAAACAGGCGGTGTGAGTGTTGAGGACCTGGCGAGCAAGAGCGGGTACGTCACCGGCGCCTGCGTGGTGCATTCCTTTGGCGACGGAAGCCTGGCGTACCCGCTCGCGGATGGATTCCAAATGGAACCCTACCACTCCCCCCCCAAACGGTTCGTGCCGTACTCGTTCACAGTGGTCAGGGACCCATACGCGCGGATGGTGAGTGAATTCAACTGGCGCGCGTTCTGGGACGTTGAAAAGAAGCGCGATTTGCAGAAAGGGCAGTGGAGCTTTACGTGTGGCGAGTTTGAGGAGTTTGTTAAAAATCACGTGGATGGGGTGGCGAACAACGAGTTCTTCAAGTGCCTTCAAGCCACGGATTTGACCGAGGCGGATTACGATGTTTGTTACTCGAAACATTCAAACACGCCTTTAAGCGATTCGCACGCGCTTCCGCAGTGGCTCCTCGCCAAGAACGCGGAGCGGGTGTTCAAGTACGAAAACTACGAAACCGAGGTTTGGCCTTTTTTGCGACGGGTCGGTGTGGTCGGCGCGCTCGAGTCGACGGAGAAAATCAACTCCGCAGGGTCCGTTTCCGAAACTGCGTCGAAGTGCTGGGCGTTCATGTCAAAAAGCACGTTGGGGGAGTTCGTCCAGCTGTACGCCATGGACTTCAAGAACCTGGAGTACGACCCGACGGACTTCGGGAAGGACGCGGCGGCGGCGGGGGCAGGGGCGGGAGTGGGAGCGATGGCGTCGCTGGGCGCCGCCAAGGGGGGGCGGGTTACGGTGGACGTGCGCGAGATGATCGACAGGGCTACCACCGCGAACTTAGGGTTAACAGAGAGGGACAAAGCCTCTGCGCGCACCACAGTGATGTACTCGGAAATCTCGGGCGATGACCTCGCGGCGCTGACGGGTTTTGACGGGACGCTCGGCGACGCGGTTGGTGGAACTGACGGGGAGGCGGCGAGTGGTTCAAGTGATTCCACAACGGAATCCGCCACGGTGGACGTCGCGGGGGACACGGGGCCGCAATGCGCGAGCGCTGACCAAGTCACCTCTTTGGGACACGACAACGCTATCGCCACTGATACGGAGGAAACAAAACCGTGGACCCCCTCAGGGTGGGCCGTGGCGGAGGGGACGCTGAGGCGCGCGACGTTCGCGGCGCAGGCGTTGGCGGATTCGTTCAAGTCGGACGTCTCGCTGGCGGACGCGGCGACCTCAGGGGATGACATGGCGGGCATTGGCGGCGAGCACGGTGCGGTGGCCAAAGCTAGGGGCGCGGTGCGACGCGCGCGCTGGGCCGCGGAGCACGCCGCTCGCAACCCGCTGGGCGAGGGGAGCGAAGCGCGCGTGGACGCGGCGGGCGCGGCAGCGGTTGACTTCGCGAGCGTATTTGATGACTTAGCTCGGCGCGCGCGCGGGGCGGGGTCGGCGGCGCCGCAGGCGCTCATCGACGTGTGCGCTGCGTTGGAGAAGCAGGTTGCGCAATTCGGGAGGGTGATGGCGCAAGCAGTCGCGGTGCGCAGGTCGTGGACAGCGCAGGCGGGGGGCGATGGGGGGATTTTAAGAAACTTGGAAGAGAAGCTGGATGCCGCGGCGTTGTCCGGCCACGCCGACCTCACGAGCGTCGCCGCGAAGCTAACCGCGTTCCAGCCCGACACCGCGGGTTTGAACTTCGTGCGACGAACAAACACAATGGAGGAGTAAATTCGAGTAGAAGAAGTGAAGTAGGGACGCAAATCCAAATTCATTCGTCTAGTATCATATCTAATATCAACACGAATATTATAGAGATTTCTAATCACGTGTGAAACAGCGCGTTTCGCGCCGCTTCCAGGGCTTCCCAGGTCCCGCCGGCGATCGCGGCAGTGGCGGAGATAACTTCATTAGGGACTGATAAACTCACCAGCGCGTCGAACCCGTCCGTGGGGTTTGAAAACGCAGTCGCGTCAATAGTGTCTGAAGCGACGCTCACCGACTCACTCACCGAATTACTCACCCCACCCCGGCTCGCCCCGCCCGCGATGTCGTTCCGGAGCTGCCCGACCGTGATGGCACACGCGGCGAAGGATAGCCCTATTAGCGCGGGCGTGCCGCCACCCACGTTGTGAGTACCTTGAGTGAATGTCCAGGGGTTTTCGGATGAGACGTTTTTGGCCACGTTGCTAGCCACGTTGCAGGTAACGGCTTGTTTCGCAACCGCAGTCGCCTCTAACGTAGCCCTTTCCGCCAACTGTCTTCGCATTTTGAACGCCATCACGGGCGGGAGGATGCCGAACATCGCGGTCATGCCGTACGCGCCAGCGAAGTTCGTGGCCGGTAGGAATACGTCTGGTTTTGTCACCGCGACGGTCGCGGGTATGGCGAGCATCAGGAGATACGTCAAGGACCGAATCACGAGCTTTTCATCTTCCCAAGAGGCTGTTGATGCTTTCGCTGTCAACTGGTTCGCTATGGCTTCGTCGACTTTTAAATCCTCGGCCCACTTCTCCAACTTTGGCTGCGCGAACTCGCTCACGCCAATCGCGGTGCCGATGAAGGAAGTGGCGATGGCGCAGAAGCTGAACCCTCCCACTACTAGGGCTACTGCGCCGTCTCCGTATGTCATGAGCGCGGTGAGAGGGTCGCTGTTTGTATTTCCTCCGGTCCCGGCCTGCACGCCAAGCGCAACGGCGTCCCAAATTAAAAACATCGCGAGTGGCACCGTCGAGCCGAGCACGACGGCTTTTCTTATTTTCTTTGAGTCGCCCGCCAGGTAACTACAAATAACGGGAATCAAGTCGTGGTACACCAAGGCTAGGAACACCACCGGGACGCACTGCGGTGCGTAGGTCCAGTCACCTGTGAAATCTAAACCACCCCAATCCACGGCTTGCGCCCCGCCCCCGATCAGCACCGCGAACAAGGATAACAGGGTAAGGGTCAACACTTGGTTCATTGAGTCGGCCAGTTTGACGCCGCCGGTGGCGAGGGAGCCGCCCATGACAACCGTGAACACAATGGACGCGAACCCAGGGTCTATGTGAGGAAACTCACCTCCCAATCCATCCGCTACGTTCGAAATGATCGCCCCACTTTTCGAGACGTACGCAGTTAACAAAGTGCAACTCAAAAACAAATAAGTAAAAGTGACGCATGCCGCGCCTTCTTTGCCTAATGTTCGCCCCGCCATTTCGGATAACGAAATCGCAACAGGCGAGTGCCCCCGGCCGTGCACTAACCTGTATTCATCCCGTTCACGCATCAAGCTCACGTTGACTTCCGCCAATAACAACGCTTCGCACACTAGTAACCCCCAGCATCCGAAAAGCACCACGCTCGACGGGCCTATTCCCGCCGGCGACACTGTTTCCGGAAGCGCCAAAACTCCGGCGCCGACCGTGCTTCCTGTTATTAAGGCGATCGCGCCAAGTACGGAGCCTGTGTTTTTTGGTGCCAAACATCGTTGCTCGTATTTTAACGGGTCCGGAGGGGTTGAATTTTTATTCGCGTGTATCGATAAACTCGGCGTCTTCGCGAAGACACTCCGCTCCAGAAAGTCATCCGCCTCCTGGTAAAAAAAATCGCCATCCAGCGTTTGGAGCGAAGAAGTGAGTGGTATGCTTTTTCGGGACGTCTCCTTGCCCCCCGCATCGTCGTATCGCTTCGCTGTCGCCTTGACGCGTCGTGGAGGTTGCGCCCAGGGCTGGGTAGCGGGAGGAGGGACGCGCGCGCCAAGTTGCGGACCGCGCGTCGTCGTCGTCCAGCTGTGATGCGGGCGAGTAGACGAGGATTCGGTCCGCCAAATTTGGTTGTTGGGCTTTCGAGACCCGCGGCGCGCATCCGCTCTCGGCGCGACGCGACACGACACGCTGGGCGCGACACGCATGCCACACGAGTGTATGCTCACGTCAACAACGTGTGTGTCTTCCCGATACACGTTTTTCCCCTTATCGCGCGGGTAATAGTGGCGCTCTCGTCCGTTCTCCTGTCGCGACGTTTGGAGCAACTGCAGGGTCTCCCGGCAAAACTGAGCCAAGGAAACCGCATAACTTGAACAACAGGGTTTAAAACGCCCATATATCATCGCGGAAAATCTCGCAACGGACAACTCATCGATTCCCGCGAGATTTCAGTTTTTGAGAGCGCAACTTTGAAATCGTGGTTTGTCCGTTGCCGCCAATCTGAAGAGGGCAGAGTCATGCACGCGCGCGCGCTTTGACTTCGCACCAGGTTTAGGGTTACGTTCGTCCTCGATACCTAAGCCACGATGGGCATCTCTTCCTTCCACGGTTTCGATGACCGCACGCACGTTGGACGGCAGAACATGGAGTTTGAGCAGCACAACATGTACCGCCGTATTCATGGTGTGAAGAGTTCGGTGGATACGAAGCTGGTGCGGCACACGTACGCGGGGCCCAAAAGTGCAGCGGCTCAACGCGCGGAGAGCGATGCGTTCCACGAAGTGCGGGAAACCGCCAGGCGAATCAACGACTTGAGTTTAAAGAAACGGAGCGGGGTGACGACGTTCACGTCTCCACCGAAATCTATGGGTCTGTCAAAGCGGCTGAGCGAAAACAGAGCGGCGCATCGTTCGGTGGACCCGACCGCGGTGTTTCACGCGAAGCAAGTGGCGAACATGCGCCGACGAATCGCAGAGCAACACAACTTGGTGGAACGTAAAAAGAACGTGTACGACACGAACGTACACCCCGTGCTGTTGCGTCCTAAAACGGCAAAGACCACAAGGACGCCGCCGTGGGGGTTTGGGAGTGGGGGGTTGAGTTCCGCGGCGTCCAGGCCTACGACGGCGAGACCGGTGGCCAGACCTGCGACTACAAAAACGAGACCTACCACTGCTTCTGCTCATGCACCTTCTGAGTCCACTGTGCCCACATCAGGGTACTGGACCTCTTCGCGAGAAACCCCAGGCGTGCAACACATGAAAGCGACTAAAAAACCGGCGCGCGAGCACCCCGCGTACCAAACCCTTCGCAAAAAACTTTTACACGAGATCGTCGCCAAGGACGCGAGCGAGGAGGACATGGCTGATATCTTCGCGGAGGCGATGCGGGAGCAGAGTGGGAGTCAGCACAAGCACGTTTTGAAGGTCGTGATTGCGGATTTGAAGGTGGAGCTGGAGTTGGGGCCGGAGGCGTGAGGGAGATAGGGAATGAGGGGTTTTGGAAGAGTTAAGCGTTCTTAAATATTTGAAACGTCTCGTCGTCTTCGTCTTGTCTTTCTTTTCATTACACAATGGTCGTTCTGCTTGTATTTCTTTTTCTTCTTCTCACTGTCTTTCAATCGTCCCCGTATGCAAAGTTGTACACCAGTTCGTCTTCGTCAATCAACGAATCAACGAAGTCCTCGACGTCTTCGCCATCTCCCAAATCTGTCGCATCCCGAGATACCGCATCCCGACACATTTCCCGGCACAGATGCTCGCTCCACAGACAGCCGTTCGCGCGTGCCCACTTCAGCATCTTGAAATAGCCCCAGTATGCCGCTTCCGAGCATGTCCTCCCGTCCCACGGGCATTCGTTTGCGTGCGCCCACTGCAGCACCTCGAGGTGTCAGCCCTGTGCCGCTTGACCACACGTCTCTGCGTCCCACGGGCAGCTGTTCGCACGCGTCCACTGCAGCACTTCGAGTTGCCCGTGCCCTGCCGCACACGAGCACGTGTTCTCGTCCCACGGACAGCTGTTCGCGCGTGCCCACTGCAGCACCCGAGGTGCCCTCCCCACGCCGCCGCCGAGCACGTGAACTTGTCCCACGGTGCGTTGTTCGCGCGCAACAACTTCAACTCCTCGAGCTGTCCGCTCCTCGCCGCTGCCCGACAAAGGTTTTCTTGACGCCGCAGACGACCTTGCCGGTCCAGGCGCTGCAACGCGCTTAAACATCCGAGCCTCGCGGTACGTCACTCATCAAGCTCCTTAAACTTAAGCCCCGTCGCCGCCATCGTGTCGCGCATCCCACGGCTCACCGCTGGGAGCCGTGCGAGATCTGCGGGGTCGTCAAAATACTCAGATTTGAGGATGTGCGCCACGACGAGGTGGTTGGGGAGGCCGGGGAAGGCTTCTTGCGTGTCAGTAAGGCTCGCGGCAGTCATGGCAGTTGTGATGTCATCGCTCGTGCCAGTCATGGCGGTATGCGCTGCGTCGGAAGACATCGTGAAGCGTGTCGTGTGCGCGTAGTTGTGTTCGAGGCTTCCGAGAAAAGCGTTTCCATTTTGTCGTGGTTCGATTTTCTTGGAAGAGGAGGCTTTTGGTGTGAAGGCTGTCTTCTATGAGGGTCGAAAGGGCATTCAGCCAGAGGAAGGCAAGGTTTTAGACCCAATTAGTACCCATGTCACCAGTTTTAACCATTTTACGTACCCCTGCAAATATGTATATTATTTTACAATCCGATCTCTACGTCATAACCACTTGCGTTTACGCGATTGTTTATCTCAAGGGGCTTTGGTCTAGTGGTATGATTGTACGTGTTACCTCTATGCCGTGCGCCTTTCAATTCGATGGTCGTCCGCTCAACAGCCGGCAGCTTAGTCAACAGAGACTGACCGAGACACTCTCGAAAATCCCCTCTCAGCATCCTTAGGGTCTCCGACTTGAAACTAACGTGGATGAGGTCGGCGGTTCGATTCCGCCAAGCCCCCTAATCTTTTTGCTCCCCTTGACGTGCTCTAGCCCAGCAAACCTTCTTCAGGTGACCAGACGACCCCGTGGGGATGTTCAAATGAGTACTGATGCTCGTTTTTTGCGATTACCAAGAAAACGAAACCAAAAAATCGATGAATGTTTGGTTCGATTCCGACGAGTGAACCCTTTTTTGCCTCCTGACTATTTGCTCACAGCCGTAACGTCACGTCCGAGGAAAAACGCCCGTGATGTGGTTCGAGATCCAAGGCCAACCCGCAGCTACAACGACTCGCGCACGACACCCTCCACGATGTCTTCCGACGCGACGCATACCGCCATGACTGACACAACCGGTAATGCCGCTACCGACACTACTCCCGCGGGCCTTGCTGACACGCAACAAGCCCTCCCGAGCCTCCTCAACGACATCTTCGTCACGCACATCCTGAGATCTGAGTGAGTACTTTGACGATCCCGCAGACCTCGCGAGACTCCCAGCGGTGAGCCGTGGGATGCGCGACGCGGTGGTAGCGACGGGGCTTGAGTTTGAGGAGCTTAGTGAGGATGATGCCGCGGAGCTCGGATGTGTAAGTGCGCTGCAGCGCCGGCAACGGAAAGGTCGCCTGTCGCGTCAAGAATACCTTTGTTACGCAGCGGCGAGCGGTGGAAATCTCAAAGAGTTGAAGGCGTTGCGCGAGAACGACTGCCTGTGGGACGAGCTGACGTGCGCGTACGCGGCGAGCGCCGGGCACCTCGATATTCTGCAGTGGTTGCGCGCGAACGGCTGCCCGTGGAACAGGGTCATGGTGTTTCCCGATGGAACTATTCAACATCCAGCGAATGGCTATCATTTGCTATGCGGCGGCGTCGCACGTGCGCCTCGAAGTACTGCAGTGGGCGCGCGAGAACGGATGCCCGTGGAACGAGTTGACGTGCAAGTACGCGGCGAAGGGCAGGCACCTGGAAGTGCTGCAGTGGGCACACGAGAAGGGATGCCCATGGGACGAGTGGACGTTTGATAAAGCGGCAAAGGACGGGCATCTCGAGGTGTTGAAGTGGTTGCTTAAGAACGACTGCCGTGGGACGATTTTATGCGCCAAATCGCGGCGACGATGGGGTACGTTGAGACCGACGAGGACGCCCAAAGTTCGTAAGACGACGACGAGGAGAAGAAGAAAAAAGAGACCAATGGGACGACCATGTTTGAGTGTAATGAAAAAGAGACGACGAAGACGACGACACGCGAGTACTTTCAATTCAAAAACCTCTATTCCTCATACCCAATCCCCCCAATCGCAAACACCTCCCTCCCGTTATTATCCCGCACACAAGGAAAACCCCTAACCCCTCTCCTACTCGGCGTGCTGTCCCGTAACACTGACGCGTGTTTCTTCGTAGCTTCAAACGCGTCGTCCCCAGTAAACACCGAGTACTCATCCGTCCCGAACGCGAGCGGCTTCAAGTCCTCGTGGTGCCACGTCCAGAACATCGACCCCCGCAAAGCCCGATCCGCACTATCCGCGCGCTCCACTAAAGAATACACGTCGCGGTAATAGTTAGCCACGACGGAGGTTTCTTCGGTGGATTCTGAAGATCCGCCGAAGAAACCCCCTGCTCCCCCAAAACCAAAGAAACCGCCGCCCGCTTGAAACAAGCCTCTGGAGTTCGCCCCTCGCCCCCCAACAACTCCAAACTCCTCCAGCACGAAAGGTTTCCCTAACACACGCATAGAGTCCCTGGCGTGTACCCTAATCCACTCCTCCGTGAACTCCGCCCCTAACGACCCGCCTAACGTAAACACACCCCAGTTATCCGGCCAAAGGTGCGCCACGGCAAAGTCGATTTCGGGAACGGCGTGGTTTTTTATAAAGTCTTGACCGGTAGTCGCCGCCCACACTTCCGGGTTCACCCTCTGGCTGCCTCGCGAATCACTCGCATAAAACCCCTCCTCGCCAGTGGACAACAAGTGATTCGAATCAAGCGATTTAACGTATTTGGCCATCTCCTCGATCCAGTTTTGTAACACGTCCCCACAACCGCGACAGCGCGGCTCGTTGATAAGCTCCCACGCGAAAATCGTGGGGTCGTTTTTGTAGCGAACGCCGGTGTACGTGTTAACTCTTTCAATCAACGCCTTTGCGTTGTCCTTGTACATGCGCTTGCACGCCGGGTCGGAAAAGAAAGAGGACTTGGATGCAGTGCTGGAAGTGGTCTGTGCTGGCCCGAAAAACAGACTCGGAGCGCCTCGGTTTCTCTCCGCGGCCCAATCTTGGTACTGGCTCACCCCGCCGTTGTGCTCCCAGTAATCCGTCAATACTAAAATCAACTTGACGCCTCGTTTACTGGCTTGGTGTAACACCCAGTCCAAACCGTTGAAACTCGGCTCGTGGTACACCCCCGGTTCCACTTGGAACGGCTGGTACTCCCCAACGTTGTACGCCCAGGTCCGCACGGTGTTGAACCCCGCGAGCTGAGCAGCGTCGAGCATTTCTAACACTTGCATTTTTCCCCGTTTGGAAAAATCAGCGGAGAACGACCCGACGGGGACCTCTGCTGCCTGTTCGATAAGCGTGTACGTGTTCCACCCGACTATTTTATACTCGGTGGGAGGGCATCCAACGAGGAACCGGGTTCCGCTAACGCGCACGAAATCGTTCTGGTCGGTCGGGAGATTTGAATACGCTGAGACGTTTGTAGGTGAGACTTTTGTTTCGAAAACAGTGTTTCGGTCACCAACCACGAGCGGCTCGACCTTCTTCTGTTCATCCTCCTCGCGCTGGCGTCGCTGCTGGTCTTGAAGCCACTCTGCCATAGCAGTCTCCAGGTTGATATCTTCTCCTCCATACCCGTCGATGAACGGCGTCGGGGTTGGGGAAGTCAGGGAAACGTCATCGGAAGAAGACACGTCCTGTGTCGTCGCGAGGACACGAGCGACACTCGGGACTTCCTGCGCCGCGGTTCGTCCCGCGACAGCGAGCACGACGGCGATGACACACGCGGATACGCGAGTGCGGCGAACGCTTCGAAATGAGCGGCGTCCGCGCGAGGGAACCATACGTGTCGCGTTCATTGTTAGTGCGCGCGACAGTGCGCGCACGTCCAGCGGAGCACCGAGGTGTTGGACGAAAAGGGTACAGTCAGAGTCCTCGAAAACCCTCGACGCGGTGAGAAAATCTGGAAGTCTCGGAACGAAAGAGTCACTTCAAAAAGCTACGACTCTGTTCTTCGCTCGTGGTGCGCGGAGCGCAAACGCAAGCGCGCGTGGGGGTGAAGAATGAGGGTACGTAAGCGATGCTCGCACGGGAGGGAGAAACACCTGTGCAAAGAGTGTAACCCGTGTCCCCACGGCAGGATGAAATACTGGTGCGCGGACTGCAACCCCTGCCCCCACGGCAAGCTGAAACGCTTCTTCGTGGAGTGTAACCCCTGCCCTCACGGCAAGCGGAAAAGCAACTGCACAGCGTGCAA
>TARA_B110000977_G_scaffold200519_1_pt1 | contig 12125 bp, 11 predicted proteins | sample TARA_B110000977 | Tara Oceans TARA_B110000977 (sample SAMEA4397798) | marine metagenome | biome: Polar Biome; feature: [SRF] surface water layer (ENVO:00010504); material: water (ENVO:00002006), including particulate matter (ENVO:01000060) such as... | depth 5 m | reverse complement strand
CACGCTGCCTATGACTTTCCTGTGGTAACAACACGTGCGGCCAATGTATATGGCCCTGGCCAGCAACTTTATCGCATTATCTCTCGTACAATTTTGTATATTTTGCTTGGAGAAAAACTGCAGTTACATGGTGGCGGAATATCCCGGCGCTCATTTATACATATGGATGATGTTAGTGATGCCACTTTAAAAATCATGTTAAATGGTAAAAATGGTGACACATATCACATATCAACTGATGAAGTTGTTTCCATTCGTCAACTTGTCGAAACGCTATGTAGCAAGTTGGGGGCCAATTTTGAAGACCACGCTGAAATCGTTGGTGATCGACTGGGTAAGGATGCCGCATATCAGTTAGACAGTACCAAACTGAGGACTGAGCTAAAGTGGCAAGATAATATCAGCTTGGATAGAGGTTTAGATCAATGCATTAACTGGGTTAAGTGCAATTTTGATACCCTCAAAAATGAACCATTTAACTACATTCATAAGAGGTGATTAGGAGCTATCATGGGACAAGAAATAGATTTATTGGAAAACTATCCTCGAACTAAACGGAATGTTGAGGAGCGAGGAGCGACAAAAACTGAAGCTGTTCGCCGCGTTGCTAGACAGTTTGGCAAGGAATTTTTTGATGGTAACCGTCAATATGGATATGGTGGGTTCAAATATTTTTCGCGTTTCTGGCAACCAGTTATACCAACATTTCAAAAGCATTTTGGACTTACAGGCAGGAGTTCTTTATTAGATGTAGGTTGTGCTAAAGGATTTATGCTACATGACCTTGTAGAGTTAATTCCAGATATTACAGTTAGAGGGGTTGATGTATCAGATTATGCCATCGCACATGCCATGGATGACATTAAATCTAAAGTTCAGGTGGCGGATGCAAGGGAATTACCATTTGCTGATAATTCATTTGATGTTGTGATTGCAATTAATACTATCCATAACCTTGACCGTGATGATTGTGCCCAAGCATTGCGTGAGATCGAGCGAGTAAGTCGTAAAGGGTCGTTCATAACGGTTGATGCCTATCGCAATGAAGATGAAAAAGAGCGAATGTTTGCTTGGAATCTAACAGCCAAAACAATAATGAGTGTTGATGAGTGGGTAGTTTTTTTTGAAGAGGTTGGTTATACTGGTGACTACTTTTGGTTTGTCCCATGACCCCTGATATTTCAAAACAAGTTTTATTTCAGATGAAGCGAATTCGCTTTGTTGAAGAAGAAATTGCACGTAGATATCCTGAAGGAAAAATGCGCTGCCCGACGCATTTATCCGTTGGGCAAGAGGCGGTTGCAGCTGTTGTTGGCTTGGCATTAGAACACAAAGATATGGCCGTTAGTGGGCACCGTGCTCATGCCCACTACTTAGGTAAAGGTGGCGACCTGAATGCAATGATTGCAGAAATTTATGGCAAGGCTACTGGTTGCTCGCGTGGAAAAGGTGGTTCAATGCACTTAATTGACGAGACTGTTGGCTTTATGGGAAGTACGGCCATTGTTGGTGGTACAGTTCCCGTTGGCGTAGGTCTTGCGTATGGAATGAAGGTAAAGAAAAGCAATCAAGTGAGCTGTGTGTTTCATGGCGATGCTGTGGTTGAGACGGGTGCATTTTTTGAGTCAGTGAATTTTGCTGTAGTTAAAAAACTGCCAGTACTTTTTGTATGTGAAAACAACCTCTACTCTGTGTATTCACCTTTAAGTGTTAGACAACCTGAGGATCGGAGCATTTCAGCTATGGCTGCTGGACTTGGTATGTCTACAATGAGTGGTGACGGTAATGATCCCGCTGAAGTGTATGACATAGTGCGCGAGTCAGTTGCTGCAATTCGTGCAGGTGGTGGGCCAATGCTAATAGAATTTTCTACCTATCGCTGGCTTGAGCACTGTGGCCCGTCCTATGATAATCATATCGGTTACCGTACTGAATCTGAGTTTCTTGAGTGGCAAGCTAAAGAGCCAATCTCACGTTTCGAGAGAGTGATGATCGATAATTCAATTATTAGTGCAAGAGAGCTACAATTGATGAATGAAAACATTGCTCTGGAAGTGGAAGAGGCTTTCACTTTTGCTGAAGCATCTCCAATGCCGTTGGCTGATAGCGCTTATACTGGTTTGTACTCTGAGCAATCTAGTTTTAGCTCTTCTCCGCAAAATGAAGGTGAGTGATATATGGCTATTTTGACTTTTGCCAAGGCTATTAATGAAGCATTAACTGAGGCTATGACACTTGATCCAGATGTTATTTGCTACGGACTAGGTGTGCCGGATCCCAAAGGTGTATTTGGCACAACTATGGGTTTGCAGGAAAAGTTTGGTGTTGATCGAGTATTTGATATGCCTACATCAGAAAATGCTATGACGGGTATTGGGGTTGGGGCATCGCTTTATGGGTTGCGCCCAGTTATAACACACCAGCGTCTTGATTTCGCTTTGTTATCTATGGACCAGCTAGTAAATAACGCTGCAAAATGGCGTTTTATGTTTGGTGATCAACGAGGAGTACCCCTAACTGTGCGAATGATATTGGGTCGTGGCTGGGGTCAAGGGCCTACGCATTCGCAAAACCTACAAGCATGGTTTGCGCATGTGCCTGGGCTCAAGGTGGTTATGCCCGCAACGGCGGAAGACGCAAAGGGCCTTCTACTCTCGGCCATATTTGATCCTGATCCAGTTGTATTTTTAGAGCATCGATGGTTGCATAATCTGCGCGGCGAAGTGCCGGATGGTGATTGCAGAATCCCACTGGGCAAAGCCACTTTACTGCGTAAAGGTGTTGATGTTACAGTTGTAGCAATGTCATACATGACGATAGAGGCACTGCATGCTGTGGACCATCTGTCAGCGCAAGGAATTAATTGTGACTTGATCGATTTGCGCTGTGTCCGTCCGCTGGATTGGAAAGCTATTGAAGCTTCTGTAAATAGGACTGGCCGTCTCATAGTCCTTGATACAGGGAATTTGACTGGGTCAATTTCAGGCGAAATTGTGGCTCGGATTACAACCAATTGTTGGGAGGCTCTTAAGTGTGCGCCGCGAAGACTGGCAATGCCAGACTATCCAGAGGCAACTAGCCCCGCATTGACTGAGGGTTATCACATAAGAGCAGAAAATATTGCTGAAACAATTGGTGAAATGCTTCAAACAGAAATTGAATCCACCTCTCTCGCCCAACGGCGCAAGCATCCCCACGACATTCCAGGTGATTGGTTTACGGGGCCTTTCTGATGAATTTTGTTATTACTATGAGAACTCTAGGAAACATTTTTAGAAGCTAGCAAAATATTAGAGGAATAGAAAATGTTCCAAATATTTGTGCATGCCAAAAATTTAGACAACGCAGATCAAGATTTCTTTGTCAGTGAAAAATCAAACGCCTCGACACTATTAAAATCAAAGCAGATATGTGGTTGTGCTGAAGCAAAATGAAACCTACGAAGACGGCTCGAGTTAGTAATGCTGGCGAATTTAGAAAAACATAAAGTGTTTGTATTCAAAAATACGCAGATGAGTAGAAAGAAAAATCAATGAGACCTATAAATGTTGGTATTCTGGGGACTGGAAACATTGGTACAGATCTTTTGTTAAAAGTTCAAAAATCACAAAAACTTCAGTGTACGCTCTTCTCTGGTCGAAACTTGTTTTCAAATGGTATGAAAATAGGAAAAAAATTAGGTGTTGCAGTTAGTGACCAAGGAGTGGACGCTTTCTTTCACGCATCAGCGCCATTTGATGTTATTTTCGATGCAACATCTGCATCAGCTCATTCAAAAAATCATAATAGGCTTGAAAAATTAGGTGCTTTATTAATCGACATGACACCCGCTAAAATAGGTGATTTTTGCATTCCTGCATTGGGTTTAGACTATTATGAGCGGGGGCAAACTTTAAACATGGTAACGTGTGGGGGGCAGGCTTCTATACCTTTGATTAAATTCATTACGGATGCATTAGGCATCGTGCCTGAGTATGCTGAGACAATTTCAACCATAGCTTCATTGAGCGCAGGTCCTGGAACACGAAATAGCTTAGATGAATATATTCAAGCCACTCAATTGGGAATTAAACAGTTTACTGGAGCAAAGGAGGCGAAAGCACTTATAAACCTTAATCCAGCCACCCCCCCGATTACAATGCAGACGACTGTTATGATAAAATGTGAAGCTCCAAATATGACTAGTGTAACTAAGAATGTAGAAAAATGTCTTGCAATCATGCAAAGTTATGTCCCTAAGTATAATTTGGCTTTTCCTCCTGTCTATGATGAGAATCGGGAATGTATAATCGTGGGTGTCAAGGTTGAAGGAAATGGTGATTATTTGCCAAAATATGCTGGTAATTTAGATATTATAAACAGTGCGGCTATACACGTCGCTGAGCGATTAGCTGAATAGATTAAGAAGGTTAGTAATGAAGATATATGACGTTACCTTGAGGGATGGATGCCACGCGATAAATCATCAACTAACTAAAACTCAAATTATTGAATATTGTACTAGGGTTGATGATTGTGGCGTTGACTTCGTCGAAGTTGGACATGGTATCGGACAGGGTGCTTCGTCACTGCTAATTGGAAAAAGTTTATTATCAGATGTGGAGATGCTGAAAACCGCCCGTGCGCATCTGCGGAAAAGTAAGTTGTCTATACATATCGTGCCTGGATATGGAACAGTGGATAATATCAAGGAGGCATTTGATTGTGGTGTAAATACTTTCAGAGTTGCAACTCACTGCAGTGAGGCGGATACGGCAGAAAAGCATATAAATTTCTTACGTGGAATCGATGCAGAAGTAGTTTCTGGCCTAATGATGTCCCATATGATTTCTCCAGAAGAGCTTCTTATTCAAGCGAAGAAGTTGGAAGATTATGGTTCTACTGCAGTAACAATCTTGGACTCGGCAGGTAAGTTCATACCCAGAGAAGTTACAAGAGTTATGCAACTTTTAAAAGAAAATTTGCAAATACCATTCGGCTTTCATGCTCACAATAATTTGGGATTTTCTGTAATAAATTCATGTCTTGCACGAGAATCGGGTGCGTCAATTATTGATGCCTCAATCATTGGCTTCGGTGCTGGCGCAGGCAATGTACCTTTAGAATTACTTGTGTCAGCAATGGATGCTCATGATTATCAACACTCATGTGATTTATATAAAATATTAGACTTAGCCGATTATGCAGAAGGATTGTTTGGGTATCGACCTTTTGTCAGTTCAGATAGTATAATAAGTGGACTTACAGGAGTTGTGTCGGTTTTTTCGAAACCAGTAAAAGCAGCCGCAAATGACTTCAACGTGGATTCAAAAGATATTTATCAAGAGTTAGGTCGACGAAGAGCAATCGCAGGCCAAGAAGATATGATAATAGAGATTGCTCAAAATTTAGCAAATGGAAAAAAATGAAGATAGTTTTTAAAATTTAAACATTTTCTTTCACAGTTATGAGGTAAATTTTATTCGAGCTGTATGTAGTTTGAAATTATACGAATCTTCTTTAGGTATAAGCCCCCAGAAAAAAGGATGGATGTAGGTGGATCTTTTAATAAATGGTAAAATAGCACTGATTACAGGAGGCTGTAGTGGTATCGGCTTTGCTGTGGCTAAATCTCTGGCAGGAGAAGGTGTAAAAGTATGTGTGACATCACGTTCTGAAAAGAAAGTGAAAGAGGCAGTGGACGCTCTCAATGAGATTTGTCAAAATGATCACTTAGGTATAGTATCTGACATTTCACTCGAGGGAGAGACAGAGGTTGTATTTTCGCAGGTCATGAAAAAACATGGGCGATTAGATATTCTCATTAATAATGTAGGAGATACGCTGGGTATATTAGATCCGTACTGTCCGCTTGAAGATTGGAACAGATTATTTAAGCTTATTATGGGTGTTGCAATAGAATTAAATAATCTAGCCATTCCTGTAATGAAAGCGAATAAATGGGGGCGAATAGTCAATATAACGGCTGGCGCTAGTATGGAAAATAGTGGTCCTGTACCATATTGTTCGTTCAAAGCAGCATTTACTGCGTATACGCGATCTATGGCGCGTGTATTAGCTCTTGAAGGTAATAATACAGTTATGACTGCTGTTTTGCCAGGCGTAGTGATAACTGAAGATGGCCATTGGTCAAACGTTATGAAAGATAGGCCAGAACATGCAGAAAAATACCTTGAAGATAGAACAGTACTTAAGAGATTTGGTGTACCTGAAGAGGTTAGTCCGATAGTAACGTTATTAGCGTCTGACCTCGCTTCATTTTGTATTGGAAGTATTATTCCAGTCGAGGGAGGCCAAGCGAAGCACTATTTTCAAAAAGTAGACGATTTTTAATAATGCAAAAAAGTTCAAAAATAATTAAAGCGTCTGATTTGGTAATATCAAAGCTTGTGGAGGCTGGGGTTGATACTTTTTTTGGAGTTACTGGAGGCGCTGCAGTACACTTTTTTGATAGTGTTGATAAAAACAAAAGCGCTAAATCGTTGTTTCTTAATCATGAGCAAAGCGCATCATTTGCAGTAGAAGCATATGCGAAGATAAAAAAGGGCCTAGGAGCTGGTATATTCACGACTGGTCCCGGCGCAACCAACGCGATTACTGGTTTAGCTGCTGCGTGGTTAGACTCAACACCTTGTATATTTATTTCGGGCCAAAGTAGGATAAATTCAACAATCAATGGACGAAATATAAGGCAAGTAGGGACGCAAGAAATCGATATCGTTAGTATGGTGAAATCGATTACAAAGTATGCAGTGACAGTTAGAGATATAAATGAGCTCAGCTATCATATGGATAAGGCCATTTATTTAGCCCAAGAAGGAAGAAAAGGGCCAAGTTGGATTGATATTCCAGTAGATATATCATGGAGTGATCTTGATGTAAGCAAGCAGCGAGTATTTTTTCCAACCAAAAGCAAAGTATTACAAGAAAAAACTCCGACAGGCACAGGGTTTGGTGAAACCGTCAGGAAGGTGCTCGATAACTCTGACTATCCACTTATTGTAGTTGGTCAGGGTGTTCGCTCCGCAGGAGTTGAGCATGAGTTAAAATCCATAATACAACACGAAGGTCTTCATTTTGCTGTAACTTGGGCAATGAGTGATTTTTGTGAGACTGATAATCCATTATTTATGGGACAGTTAGGTATTTCAGGTCAACGGGGTGCCAATATGGCAGTTCAAAACGCTGATGCACTAATATGCCTTGGAACTCATTTAAATAACTCGATAACAGGCGCTAACTATGAATTATTTGCACCTGAAGCGAAAAAAATTATTGTTTCCAATGACAGTAATGAACTGGAAGCTATGAACGTCACAGCTGATCACTATTTTTGTTTAAATCTTGAGTTAGCACTTCAAGCTTGGCCGTCCCTCTCAGAAACTAGCGCGCTAAAGTTAAATTCTAATTGGAGCAAATACTGTAAAAAATATAAAAATTTAAATGATTTATCTGGAAAATTTAAAGGAGATCATCGGAAAATAAGCTCATACTACTTAAAAGATTTTATATCTCGTCGGTCTCAAGGTGATGCAATATTTGTTACTGACGGTGGCGGCACAAATGTATACTCGTCACATCAATCCATTCGGATAAAAGAACAACAGCGAATGGTTCTTTCAACTGGTATTTGTGCCATGGGTTCAGGACTTCCAGAAGCCATTGGTGTGGCTTTTGCATCAAACCACAGCCCAACTATATGTTTTGTAGGGGATGGAAGTTTTCCGTTCAATGTGCAAGAGCTTCAGGTAATCCAAAACTTGAAATTAGATATAAAAATCTTTGTACTTAATAACTTTGGGTATACGTCAATAAAAACTACTCAGAATGACTTCCTGGAGGGTAACCTTATTGGCTCAGATGCTGGAAATAGCAGAGATAGTGTACATACCATGAATGTTGAAGATATTTCACGGGCTTTCCAAATGTCCTTTAGAAAAATTTCCACCAATTATGAACTTCATGAGCAGATAGATAAAATACTCTCTTTTGACGGCCCAAACGTAACTGAAGTTATTATTGATGCTGACGAAATCGTCGAACCCAGACAAGGTTTTAAAGCAAACCAGACGGGAGCCTATTCGGCTCAACCGCTTTATGACATGTATCCTTTTATGGATATAAAAGAACTGAATAAACTCTTAATAAAGGATAAAAATCAATGAGTTTGAATGTAACTAATGTAACTGATCATTGTAATATCTGTGGTAGTTCCGAACTAGCCGAAATATTTGCTACTCGAAAAATGCCACTAACAGGACTATATCTACAGAAACCAAATGAAAATAACGAACTTTGTAATGATCAAACTCTGCTACATTGCGAAGAGTGTGGACATGGTCAGCTGAAATATATTATTTCTCCTAACGATTTATATGACAATAGCTATAAACATAGAAGTACTGAAAGCACAATATCATCTACTGGTAATGATTTTTTCCATAGCTATCTAAATGAGATAACGCACGGTAAGGATGATTTTAAGGGCATTCTTGAAGTGGGCTGTAACGATCTCGTCTTAATAAAAAAGATCCAAGACATTGGTTCAAAAATTGTTGGAATTGATCCGATTTGGGTTGGAAAAGATTTCTCTTACAATCAAAAAACGGAAATTGTGGGTTGTTTCGTTGATGAAATAAGTCAACATATCGATAAGTCTCTGAAACCTGATTTAATTTTGTCGGCACACACATTTGAGCATGTGGACAAGACATTCGAACAATTCAGTAAACTAGTCGAAATTGCTTCTGATGATTGCTTATTTCTTATCGAGATGCCAAGTTATGATACATTGTTAAAAACAGGTAGGTTCGATCAAGTTTTTCACCAACACTTACAGTATATCAGTCTGAATTCAATGATTGCCCTAATTGACCGCCTAGGTTGTGAGTATGTTGGGCACAAATACAACCATAGTTATTGGGGTGGTACTTTATTGTTTTCATTTAGAAAAAATAGATCCTCCCAAAATATAAGTAATCCAAAATTTGAGACTAAAGACGCATCGATGGTCACGTCTAAATTTACTAATTTTAAGTGGAAATTATCAAAGGATTTGGAGCTGTTAATTAATATAAAAGAACCTATTTACGGTTTTGGAGCAGCACAAATGCTGCCAATTATAGCGCACCATTTTTCCTCTGACCTATCCTTTTTAGAAGGCATTATTGATGACAACCCTACTCGTATAGGAACGTATTTACCTTCAATTTCCTGCCCGATAGTCTCATCTTCCAGCGTGGAAAATATAAATGATGTTATTTGCTTGATCACTGCAATTGACAGCTCTAGGCCTATTATGAGCCGGATTTTAGAATTGAACCCACGTAGAATTGCACAACTGTTTCCATTAATCTGATTTATGAAATTCTACTTAATTGAAAACCTTATCAAGTAATGAAAATGAAAAAGTTTAAAGCGGCAGTACTTACCCATCAGAATGAGCCGCTGACTTTAGTGGCTGGAGTAGAATGTCATAAACCGGGGCGAGGTCAGGTCTTGGTAAAACTAGCATTCAGCGGCGTCTGTCATAGTCAATTGATGGAGGTTCGAGGTCGCCGAGGGCCAGATCCCTACCTTCCACATTTACTTGGGCATGAGGGATCCGGTAAAGTTATTGACATAGGAGAAGGTGTTAGCAAGGTCAGCCCGGGTGAATTAGTAATATTGGGCTGGATTAAAGGCAGTGGTTTGGAGGGTGGTGGCATAGAATACAATTGTGACTGCCTGCCTCAAACAATCAATGCTGGTGGTGTGACCACTTTCAATGAATATGCTTTGGTCTCAGAAAACAGAGTGGTGCCCCTGCCATTGGGCGTGCCGCTGGACATCGCGGTGCTTTTTGGGTGTGCTTTACCCACCGGTGCTGGGATCATTACAAATGACTTAAGTCCTATAGCTGGAAGTAGTGTTGCGGTCTTCGGATTGGGCGGCATCGGCATGAGTGCCTTGATGGCAACTATGCTATTTCAATGCACGAAGGTAATAGCAATAGATGTTTCTGCCAATAAATTGGAGCTTGCTCGCTCATTTGGAGCTACGCATACTATCGACGCTAGCAATACAGACCCGATTAATGAAATTCGAGCTTTGACAGATGGCCTTGGAGTGGATTATGCAGTAGAGGCGTCTGGGCAAGCGAAAGTGATTGAACAAGCCTTTGCATCCATTCGTCGTGGCAGTGGTGTGTGTGTGTTTGCCACGCATCCAGAACAAGGTAGCACTATTTCAATCGACCCTTATGAGTTGATTTGCGGTAAACAAATCAGAGGCAGTTGGGGCGGAAGCTCTAATCCTGACCGCGACATTCCAATGTTCGCAAAGCTTTATCTGGAAGGCAAGCTGCCGCTTGAGAAGCTTATAACCAAACGTTATCGGTTAGATGATATCAATGAGGCATTGGATGATCTTGAGCACCGTCGTGTGGGACGACCTTTAATTGAGATTGATACGACCATATGTTAAACAAACATTTCTGTGGAATAAGATTTCTAAGATGACTATTAGTGCAATCTCCCAATCAGCAATCCAAACCATTCGCGAAAAGGCGGCTGGTAAAAATATTGTCTTTGTTTCTGGAACTTTTAATATTGTGCATCCAGGTCATTTACGGCTGCTGCGCTTTGCAGCTGAGTGTGGTGACCTTTTGGTCGTTGGCGTGCTTTCTGATCGTTTGGCCTCTGGGCCACAATTGCAAGAAACTATGCGCCTTGATGGAGTAGATGCTATAAGTTTAGTAAGCCATGCTTTTCCTTTGGACGATGCTCCAGCGGATTTTATTTCTGAGTTACAGCCCTCCGTCGTTGTGAAGGGTAATGAACATGAAAATGCTAATAACCCAGAACAGTCTGTTGTTCAGGCTTATGGTGGGAAATTGTTGTTTAGTTCAGGGGGTACTACTTTCTCATCGTTGGAGCTTTTACGCCGCGAGACGGAATTTATTGATCACGGTTCAATTATAAAACCGAAAGGATACATTACTCGTCATGCTATAAATGTGTCAGGGCTAGATAAACTCTTAGTTCAAATGCGCTCTCTGAATGTCTGTGTGATTGGAGACACTATTGTGGATGAATACATTCAATGTGATCCACTTGGCATGTCGCAAGAAGATCCTACGATTGTCGTAACGCCTATTATGGTGAATAAATTCTTGGGCGGTGCGGGTATTGTAGCGGCTCATGCCCGAGGATTAGGTGCTGGCAAAGTCAACTTCATCACAGTAACTGGTGACGATGAGAGTAGCAATTTTATTGCGGATAAATTAGAGGGCTACGGAGTTGACGCCAATCTTGTCATAGATGATAGTCGTCCAACCACGCTCAAAAAGCGCTACCGTGTAGGAAACAAAACGCTACTTCGGGTGAGTCACCTTCGCCAGCATAAAATTAATAAAGCATTACAAAAGCAAATGCGTGATCACGTCTTTGCAGCTTTAGACGAGACTGATTTACTTATTTTTTCAGACTTTAACTATGGTGCCTTGCCGCAGCATTTAGTTGACGAAATATCGGATGAATGCACTCGACGTGGGATCATTGTGGTAGCGGATAGTCAGTCTTCTTCGCAGGTTGGAGATGTTTCGCGGTTTAAAAATGCAGTTTTATTAACACCTACAGAACGCGAAGCTAGGTTGGCTCTTGGCAATTACGAAGATGGTTTAGTTGTGCTTGCAGAGGCTTTGCGCATTAAAACTAATGCGCGCAATATTGTAATTACGCTAGGGGCAGAGGGGCTTTTAATTCATGCGGCTGACTCTGAAAAAACACAATGGCTAACTGACCGACTCCCCACACTAAATACCGCTCCCAAAGATACTGCGGGTGCAGGTGACTGCCTTCTTGTTTGCTCTGCAATGGCCATGGCGCTGGAACGGCCGATTTGGGAAAGCTTATATTTGGGTTCAGTGGCGGCTGCGTGCCAAGTCGGGCGCATCGGTAATATTCCGATCACTGCAGCGGAGCTTTTAATTGAAACGCAGAAAAAAAATTGGATTTATTGAGATGATGATGTGCGCGCATTACTCTTAGCTGCCGGTCTGGGCACTCGGTTGCAGCCGCTCACCAACTATTTGCCCAAGTGCCTTGTGCCAATACATGGAAGGCCATTGCTAGATTATTGGCTGG
>TARA_B110000977_G_scaffold101171_1_pt1 | contig 12130 bp, 14 predicted proteins | sample TARA_B110000977 | Tara Oceans TARA_B110000977 (sample SAMEA4397798) | marine metagenome | biome: Polar Biome; feature: [SRF] surface water layer (ENVO:00010504); material: water (ENVO:00002006), including particulate matter (ENVO:01000060) such as... | depth 5 m | reverse complement strand
TCTTATTCGCTGGCCGATGGGGCGGATCGGGGTATGCCACCAAGCAACGCAACGCCACCACAAGCAAGATTTTCAGTGCCAAGCGGAAACACCGGAAAGCGGGTGTAGCGGTTGATCATGCTGTCGGTGTGCCAGACGTTATTCACACAAAGATCCTGCGCGTTGGTGCCTGAATTGAAACCGAAGCCGGGGTCGCCGCAATCATCCGCGCGCCCACCCGCGTTCCACGCTTGCCCTTTGTCGCTGTCGTGCATGCCGCCCGTCGGGAAAACCATACCGCGTGGATCAAAGCTTAGGTTCCAGCTGGTGGTCGGGGTCATCTGGGACATGTCCCACGCACCAAGTGCGATGTCATCCTTAAACCCTTGGATGAAGAATGTGCCGATGTCGTCTTCGGTCAAGATTGATCGGTTCAGGAGCGCATCGTCGATCCGCATTGTCCCTTCCATGCGGTACCCGTTCGCGCCTTCCCAGCAGAATTCAAAATCAGCGGCTGCAACAGGCGTGGCCAAAAGCGCGATAAGGGCGACGGTTTGGATCATTCGTTTTCTCGCATCACGTGCCCCGCAAAATACAAGGAGCCACAAATCAGAATACGGGCATTGGGTGTCTTCGCGGTGATTGCGTCAAGTGCGGCGTAAACATCCGGCGCGCTATGGGCGCTGATCCCCGCCGCCGTGGCCGCTTCGGCGGTGGTTTCAGCAGGCAATGTATTGGTTTCACCGGGGATCGCGACGGCCACCAGGGAGGTCGCATAGGGTGCCAAGGGTTGCATGAAACCCGCCACGTCTTTGGTGTTCAACATCCCGCAGATCAAATGAGTTTCACGTTTGGGCAGCGTGTCCAGCGTGGCAGCAATCGCATGTGCGGCGGCGGGGTTGTGTCCGCCATCTAGCCACAGCTCTGCGGGGGCCGCGCGATCAACCAAAGGCCCTTTTGTCAAACGCTCCATACGCGCGGGCCATCTGGCTTGGGTCACCGCAGCGGACGCAGCTGTTTCATCCGCGCCAAGATAGCGCAATGCCGCCAGCACAGCGCCCGCATTTTGCACCTGATGGGGACCCGGCAGGGCAGGAAGAGGGAGGTCGAGCAGGCCAGTCTCATCCTCAAACACAAGGCGTTCGTGTTCTTGGCGCACATGGAAATGCTGCCCGTATGCGATCAAGTGTGCGCCAAGGCGGGCGGCGGCGGCTTCAATCACATCCATTGCATCGTCTTGCTGCGGGCCAACAATACAAGGCACACCGCGCTTGATAATGCCTGCCTTTTCCGCCGCAATAAGCGGCAATGTATCCCCCAAAAACTGCTGATGATCGAGGTCGACAGGCGTGATGATGCTGAGCACAGGATCAATCACATTGGTCGCATCCAGGCGCCCGCCCAGACCGACCTCAAGAAGTGTGTAGTCCGCTGGCGTTTCCGAAAATGCCAGAATTGCGGCGCAGGTCGTGATTTCAAAGTAAGTGATGTTTTCGCCGTTGTTTGCAGCGTAGCAGCGATCAAGCGCTTCGGTCAGGGCGTCGTCTGAAATCAAGTCCCCCGCCAGCCTGATGCGTTCGTGAAACCGTGCCAAATGGGGGGATGTGTAGGCGTGGACGCGTTTGCCCTGTGCTTCGAGCCCCGCGCGGATCATTGCCTGCGTGGAGCCTTTGCCGTTGGTGCCCGCGATGTGGATCACAGGCGGCAAGCGGCGTTCTGGATTGCCGAGCGCATTCAGCAAACGCCACATCCGATCAAGCGTCAGGTCAATGATCTTGGGGTGCAGCGCCATCATACGCGCGAGGATGACGTCAGAATTTTGGGTCATGTGGGCTTTCGAAGGGTCAACGATAAAAGAAGGATTGCGCCCAACACCACATCATAGGCCGCACAAAACGCTGGCCACCATATCGGGCCGGGGTGCGGTGTTGTGAAAAGGGCTACATCAAGTAAGCCATGGGCCATAAGGATCGCGGCCAATCCGGCAATCCCCAATTTATGGGAAAACACTGCCGCCGCGCCGAACGCCGCAAACAAGGCCATGTGCAACACAAGTTGCGTGTCGTCCCCTGACGCCACAGCGAACAACGGCCAAAAACCCGCAATGGCGATCACGATAAGCCCGATAATTCCAGCACGGTGCAAGAGGCTAAGCCACCACAATGCGCCGCCAGTCAACGTCGCCAGCACACCCCCGATAAGGACAGGCCACAGGATCATTCGGGTGTGACGTCGTCGTGTGGGACGTGTGGTTCGGGTGCTGGCAAATCGGCGACAACAACCGGATCAAGCCCCAGAAGCATGCGGGTGATTGTGATCAATTCATCGCGCATTTTGCCGCGCGGTGTGACGCGGTCAAGCATGCCGTGATCCAACAAATATTCCGCACGCTGGAACCCTTCGGGCAGCTTTTCACGGATCGTTTGTTCAATCACACGCGGTCCTGCAAAACAGATCAGCGCGTTGGGTTCAGCGATATGCACATCACCGAGCATCGCGTAGCTGGCCGTAACACCGCCGGTGGTCGGGTGGGTCAACACGACAATATAGGGCAGGTTCGCTTCTTTGAGCATTTCAACAGCCACAGTCGTACGCGGCATCTGCATCAGGGACAAAATCCCTTCTTGCATGCGCGCACCCCCTGCTGCGGAAAACAGGATCAGCGGGCGTTTCATTTCAACGGCGCGGGTGGCCGCAGCAATGATCGCGTTGCCGACGTACATACCCATAGATCCGGCCATAAAGCTGAAATCCTGACAGGCAGCGACGATAGGCGTGCGGCCAATCTCGCCCTCAGCGACCAACATGGCTTCTTTTTCGCCAGTCGATTTTTGCGCGGCCTTCATGCGGTCAGGGTATTTTTTCTGATCGCGGAAATGCAGCGGATCGACGGTGGGGGCGGGTACTTCAACTTCGGTAAAGATGCCGCCGTCAAAAAGCGCCAAGAATCTGTCGCGCGCTGTGATCGCCATGTGATGATCGCAAGATGTGCAGACATTCAGGTTTTCCGCCAATTCACGGTGAAACAGCATGGTGCCGCATTCATCGCACTTGGACCACAGGTTCTCGGGCACTTCGCGGCGCGAGAAGATGGAATTGACGCGCGGACGGATGTAGTTGGAAATCCAGTTCATAGGGCCCTCAAAAAGTGTTGTGATTGAGATAAGCCCCGTTGTAGCGAAATGCAATCAGCGGCGCAGTGCAAGACGCGCAGCAAGCTAGACCGTGAACAGAAATAGGGCCTCAAACGGAATCCACGGCACCCAAGGTTCCCCATACGTTGGCCAAACGAACAAGGCCGCGCCGTAAAGCCAATCATCCGCTGCCAGAATAATTAGCGCGCCGATGTTATTGATGAAATGAACTGCAAGTGCTGTGCCAAGCGTTCCGGATCGTGCCGTGAGGTCCGCGCAAACCAGCCCAAGTGCTGTGGCCCAGATTACATAGGACCACGCGGCATAGGGATCGCCTGTGGGGTCGAAATGGATCATCCCGAACAGGAACGACGGCACCCCCATCCAAATAATCGGATGGGAGGTGAGGGCCGCCATATGGCTTTGCAGATATCCGCGAAACACAAATTCCTCGGCGCTGATCTGGACGAACAGCAGCGGCAACATGACGGGCAGCATGGACAGCCACGTGGTGGTGGTGAACTGGCGCTGGGCCTCGGGTAGGAACAGGGACGGGATGATAAGAAAGGCGTAGATCGGTGACAGATACAGCGTTACCTTTATAAATTCGTTGATCGCGGTGCGGGTTGGTCCGATCAGCGCGCGCAGTCTAAGGTTGTGGACCAGCCGCATCATCCCCAACAACAGCGCCGTGTAGATGGCAAATGTCGCAAGCGTCCAGCGCACGGCCGCGGGTGTTGATCCTAAAAAGAACGCGTCCACAACATCCGGATTGTCTTGAACGGTTTGCAAACCTGCCCAAAGGCCAAAGATAATCTGGAAAATGATGATGAACCCGAACCACAGCGCGGCCATCACAATACCAATGTAGGCCCAATTCGCGCTGTCTGCATAAAGGGACGCGCGCGCACGCATATTTGCATAGCGGTCAGTCAAGATCATGACCAGCTGAGGTTAGGGCCGTTCTTACCGCGTCCATTTCGGCGCTGCGGACCAAAAGATAGTCCCGCAGATGGGTCGACATCACAAACACACCAAGGCCCGCCGTGGAAATCGGCGTCACCGCGGCCAGCACGACGCCCGGTTCGTCCAACGCTGCCAAGGTATCGACACGTAGTGCTGTCCAACCTTTATCGGCGGCATTGGGCGCGCGGTCTGCCAGACAGACAATAGAAACCTCATCCTCGGCGCGGGTCATGCTGACCAATCCGTCGCCCGTCATCCAATTGGGCAAGGGTGCGTCGGCGGTCAGTCGCGTGATCGCGTAGTCCCCGATCAGGGGCGTGAATGATAATTTCATCCCCCACAGTGCCGCCACAGCAGACGTTTTCCAACCCACTTGCGACTTGTGAACATTGATTGCGCGATTTAGACCCTTTTTAACAGTTTTCCGGAGGATATCCCCATGACCAAACCACGTATGGACAAGACCAACCTGCCAAGCCGCCACGTAACAGTAGGCCCGTCGCGCGCGCCGCACCGGTCGTATTACTATGCAATGGGCATGACTGAGGACGAGATTTATCAACCGCTTGTCGGTGTTGCGACGTGCTGGAACGAAGCCGCGCCCTGTAACATTTCGCTTAACCGTCAGGCACAGGCTGTGAAATTAGGCGTGAAATCCGCCGACGGCACGCCACGCGAATTTACGACCATTACAGTGACCGATGGGATCGCGATGGGGCATGAAGGCATGCGGTCATCCCTCGCATCCCGCGAAGCGATTGCGGACACGGTTGAATTGACGATGCGCGGCCACTGCTATGATGCGCTTGTTGGCCTTGCGGGTTGTGACAAATCCTTGCCCGGCATGATGATGGCGATGGTGCGTTTGAACACGCCATCCGTATTTATCTACGGCGGGTCTATCCTTCCGGGTCGCGCCCCTGCTGGTGCTGACGTGCCTGCGGAATACGCGAACCGTGACCTGACCGTCCAAGACATGTTCGAAGCTGTTGGTCGCCACCAAGCTGGCGATCTGTCCGACGCAGCACTTGAGGTTCTTGAGCGTGTGGCATGCCCGTCTGCGGGTGCCTGTGGTGGTCAATTTACGGCCAACACCATGGCCTGCGTATCCGAGGCCATTGGTCTGGCATTGCCGCAATCTTCTGGCGCGCCAGCGCCGTATGAATCCCGCGATCAGTATTCCGTTGCTTCGGGCGAAGCGGTCATGAACCTGCTGGCCAAAAATATCCGTGCCCGTGATGTTGTGACCCTTGAATCACTGCAAAACGCAGCGCGCGTTGTGGCCTGTACGGGTGGGTCCACGAACGCTGGCCTGCACCTTCCAGCGATTGCGCACGAAGCGGGTATCAAGTTCACGCTCGAGGATGTCTGTGAGATTTTCCGCGACACACCTTACTTCGTCGACCTCAAGCCCGGTGGCCAATACGTCGCCAAGGACCTTTATGAGGCGGGCGGGGTGATGATGGTGATGAAAGAACTGCGCAAAGCCAAGTTGATTCACGAAGATTGCATGACAGCGACAGGGTATTCCATCGGAGAGGAAATCGACCGTATTGAGGGCGATGCCGATGGCCGCGTGATTTACCCGATCGATGCGCCACTGACACCAACGGGCGGTGTTGTTGGTCTTAAAGGCAACCTCGCGCCGGAAGGTGCGATCGTAAAGGTTGCTGGGATGGCGACACAGGAACAATCGTTCACGGGTCCAGCGCGTTGCTTTGAAAGCGAAGAAGACGCATTTGCCGCCGTTAAGGCGCGCAACTATGAAGAAGGTGAAGTCCTCGTGATCCGCAATGAAGGCCCCGCAGGCGGTCCTGGCATGCGCGAAATGCTGGCAACAACGGCTGCTTTGTCCGGTCAGGGCATGGGCAAGAAGGTCGCGCTGATCACCGATGGTCGTTTTTCCGGTGCCACACGCGGTTTCTGCGTCGGTCACGTTGGGCCAGAAGCGGCACACGGCGGCCCGATTGGTTTGCTCAAGGACGGCGATATCATCACGATGAACGCCGTAACCGGTGAGCTGTCTGTCAACATCTCTGATGAGGACATGAAGGCGCGTCGCGACGCTTGGGCTGGGCCGAAAGAAACGATCTATGCATCTGGCGCATTGTGGAAATATGCCCAGCTTGTCGGTGGGGCCAAGGATGGTGCGGTGACGCATCCGGGTGCCAAAGTCGAACGCCACATCTATATGGATCTGTAAGACCATGTGGATCAAAGGGGGGCTCTGGGTCGTCATGTGCACCGGATTGGTCGGCTGCACCGAGGTATCGAATGGCATTGCGAACGGGCTGGCCAGCATCGGTGCGCCAAGCGACGTCACCGGCGAAGGCATCCGCACACTTGCCCTTTTGGGGGGTGACGTGCGTGCCCGCGGTCCCGAAGGTTACTGCATTGACCAAGGCGCAAGCGACGCGCAGCGCGGATTTTCTGTGATGGCGGGCTGTGCCTTGCTGTCCAGTGATGCAGCCGTGATGCCAGCCCTTGATGGTTTGATCACCGTCCAATTCGGTGACGAGGACACAGCAAGCGTTACCGACAACGAAGATGCGTTTGCAGCATTCCTCGAAAGTGATGCAGGTCGCGGGCTTTTGGCTGGCGATGGTGACCCCGTAAATCTATCTGAGGTGTCGACAATAACGGACCGCGCAGGCGTGTTAGCCCGCTTTGAAGATACGTCAGGGCCTGCGATTATGGGCACATCGGGACCGCAATGGCGCGGGTTTCTGGATGTGAACGGGCGCCTTGTGACAATTTCGGTTCTGAGCTTTGATCGCGGTGCCCTAAGCCGTGGTGAAGGCGAGCGTTTGTTGACTGTCGCCATGGCAGAGCTCGCGGAAGCGAACGTCATTGTGGCACTCAGCGAATAAATCGCATTAATATTCCGGGGAAAAAGCCGCTAATTGTTTCCTTTCCCGAAACAATTTGGCAGGTATGGTGCCTGAAAAGGAATCTCTCGGACACTCATGGGACAGCACAGAACAAGTCTTTTAGAAAAGGTGCTCTTGCGGCGCGCGCGGGCCTTTTGGTCACGTGCGGCGTTGGCTGCGGGGACGACAGACCTGTCAGTGTTGCGCACCCAGCGCAATGAGGCACGGATATAGCGCCAAAAGCTTGATGAACTGTCCCATCAAGCGGACAGCAGGCTTGCGCTTCCTCGCATCGGATCGACGTCCTTTCCAAAACCTGCGGGCACGGATTGGTCCTGGCGTCCGCAGTTGTGGCGCGGCGCGTTGCCGTTCAAAGGACTGAGCGCGGTCGACAGTAAAACGATGCTGGGTGATGAAGTCACTGTTTTTCACGACTGCCAGATTTCCGAACTGACCCTGCGCCAGTTGCGCAACTACCGTGAGGCCGATTTGGCCCCCTTCGGGCTGCGTATGGACGTGTTCCGCTTTGATGGATCGTTCCTGAGCCTTGTTTTGAATATGCCGTAGTCCGCATGCGAGGGTCTGTTGCGCCGCCACCTTCTTCGTATGGAAGTGATTGTCGAAGTTAAAAAACCTCTCGAGATTTTTGCGCGTTTGAACGTGCGCCACGGCCCGAACACCGAACAGATCGTGCGTGAACTGCCGCTGTCGGATGATAAAATCATGGTCGAATTCGATCTTGCCTACACGAAGCTGAACGAAAAGCGGGTTGAAGCCATGTGGATTGATTTGATCTTTGAGGGTCCGGAAATGAACCAAGTGACGCTGCGCGATCTCACATTTTCGCGCAATCCGCGTGCAGAGCTTTAGGGAGGGCAAATGATGTCCGACGCAATTGAACTGACAAAACTGCGGATGATTGAGGGCGTTTGGCACGGGGCAATCAAGCACCGTGGCCGCAGCGACTGGCAGCCCAACATCGAAGTGACGCATCTTGATTTTGCTGTCGACGGTGTGACCATCGAAGAAGACCGTGTTGAAGAACACTGGCGGATTGCGGTGCCGATCCCCGTTAACCGGATTGCGGACGGCGTACAGACCTTCGTGATTCGTGATCGCAAAGAAGATGTGGTGCTGGGCAGTTTTTCAATCGTTGCGGGGGATGCTTTGGCTGAAGATATCCGTGCCGAGCTGACGTTGCTGCGCGCCGAGTTGGACATGCTGAAAAAGGCATTCCGCCGCCACTGCGTTGAAACGGGTGATGGCGGGTCCTGATCTGGTTTCGAATTGGCGTTGCCAATCCGACCAAGCGGGGGCCAGCCCCCGCACCCCCGTATAAGTGCCAGAAATCAAAGACGTGTGACGCGGCGTTTAGGATGACGTGGGCTGTAGCGCCATACATGCTATGTTTAGCTTTTTGGAGGCCGCGTCATGACCAATTACCCGCATCTTTTGGCGCCCCTTGATCTGGGGTTCACGAAGCTGAAAAATCGCGTGCTGATGGGATCGATGCACACGGGCCTCGAGGAAACCCGCGATTGGAACCGTGTTGCGGAATTTTACGCTGAACGTGCGCGGGGCGGCGTGGCGTTGATGGTGACAGGTGGCATGGCCCCGAATGCCGAAGGCGGCGTTTTCCCCGGTGCGGCAGGGCTATTTTCTGACGCGGACATCGCCAATCATAAAACCGTAACCGACCGCGTGCACGACGCTGGCGGTAAGATCGCCATGCAGATTTTGCATGCGGGTCGATATGCGTATTCCAAGGATTGCGTGGCGCCGTCCGCTGTCAAATCCCCAATCTCTCCGTTTCCGCCAAGGGAACTGGACGCAGACGGCATTGAAAAACAGATCGCCGACATGGTTGTGGCTGCGCAACGTGCCAAAGAAGCTGGATATGACGGTGTAGAAGTCATGGGGTCCGAAGGGTATTTCCTGAACCAGTTCCTTGTGACCCACACCAACAAGCGGACAGACGATTGGGGTGGCAGTTACGCGAACCGCATGCGCCTACCCGTCGAAGTCGTGCGTCGTGTGCGGGCGGCGGTCGGGCCTGATTTCATTGTTATCTACCGTCTTAGCATGATCGATTTGATCCCCAACGGATCCACGTGGGACGAGGTGGTGATCCTTGCCAAAGCGATTGAGGCCGCAGGTGCGACCATCCTGAACACAGGCATCGGCTGGCACGAAGCCCGCATTCCGACCATCGCGACATCCGTGCCGCGTCGTGCGTTTACGTGGGTGACAAAGAAGCTGATGGGTGAGGTCAATATCCCGATCATCACATCCAACCGCATCAACACGCCCCAAGTGGGGGAAGACGTCCTGACGGATGGCTGTGCGGATATGGTCAGCATGGCGCGCCCGTTTTTGGCCGATCCGCATTTCGTAGCCAAGGCTAAAGCAGGTCAGGCCGATCTTATTGTGCCGTGTATCGCATGCAATCAGGCCTGCCTCGACCACACGTTTTCCATGAAAATCGCGTCTTGTCTGGTGAACCCCAAGGCGGCGCATGAAACTGAACTGGTGTTGGCGCCGTCAACCAAGACGACCGGTATCGTCGGCGCTGGGCCCGCGGGGCTGGCATCAGCATTGGCCGCGGCGGAACGGGGCATGGAGGTCACGCTATTTGATCGCGCGGACGACATTGGTGGTCAGTTGAACATGGCCAAACAGGTTCCCGGCAAAGAAGAATTCTGGGGCTTGGTGGATTATTACCGCGCGGCAGTTGCACAAGCTGGTATCACGTTGAAGCTGGGGCGCGATGCGACCGTGGATGATCTGGCAGGGTTTGATGAGGTGATTATCGCCACGGGCGTGGCCCCTCGCGATCCGCAAATCAGCGGGCAAGACGGCCCCAATGTTCTGAATTATATTGACGTGCTGCGCGGCAAGGCCAAGGTCGGAAAACGCGTCGCAATCATTGGCGCGGGTGGTATCGGCTTTGATGTGGCCGAATTCCTTGTGACTGACGATAGCCCGACTGAACATCTTGATGAATGGCTCGAGGAGTGGGGCGTCGGTGATCCGTCCGACACCCGTGGTGGTCTGCGGGCCGAGGGTGCGAAGCCCGAACCAGCCGTCCGTGAGGTGACGCTCTTGCAGCGCAAGGCCCAAAAGCTGGGCAAGGGGTTGGGCAAGACCACCGGGTGGATCCACCGTGCGGCATTGAAGATGAAGGGTGTGCAGATGATCGGTGGCGTGAATTACGAACGCATCGACGCGGATGGGTTGCACGTGACATTTGGTGAAGCGCGTGATCGCCCGACGTTGATCGAAGTCGATACCATCGTAATGTGCGCGGGGCAGGTGCCGGAACGATCTTTGGCAGATGCGTTGGATGCGGCTGGCATCAAATGCCATGTCATCGGCGGCGCGGATGTTGCCGCCGAACTCGATGCGAAGCGCGCGATTGATCAAGGCACGCGGTTGGTTGCCAGTCTTTAAGCGCGCGCTAATTGTTGGTCATGAACGAAGCAGACAAAAGTGCGATCATCGAAATGGCGTTGAGCGATCATGTGTCGTTTGACACCATTAAGCTTGAATATGGCCTGTCCGAGAAAGAGGTGGTCGCGTTGATGCGGTCAAACCTCAAGACCGGAAGCTATCGCGCATGGCGCAAACGGGTGGCCGAATTTGGCGCACGGCGCGCGACCTACAAATAGCCCAAGTCGTTATTTGGATTGCGACAAGGCGATCCCGGACCTAAGGGTTTGGCATGGTATTCGTTGCAATCTTTGTGGGGTTATTGCCCAGCTTCCTTATGGTCGGCTTGGGCGGCCTTGTGCGCCGTCGCTTATCTGAGAACGCTTGGCAGGGGCTAGACAAGCTCAACTTTGAGATCCTTTTTCCGACCTTGATTTTTGTGGCCGCGTCCAGCAGGCCGATTGCGCTGGGCGATGTGGTGCGGATCGGTCCGATGGTTTGGGCGATCTTGCTGGTGGGTCTGATCGTCGGATATGGCGCGCGGCGTTTCGGGCCGGAACGGTTTGTGGACTTTGCGGGGGCGTGGCAGACGGCGTGGCGTTTCAATACCGCGATGGCGTTTGTCGCGGTGATGACATTGCCGGACCCCCCGATCGGCGTGTTGGCGGTGACCGTGGGCATGGCAATCCCGATGGCGAATGTGTTTGCCGTGACTGCACTGTCGCGCGGCAGCGGGAACATCTGGGCGACCCTCAGGCGGGTGGCGGGCAATCCATTTCTGATTGCGTCCGTGTTGGGTGTGGCTGTGGGGCTGTCGGGCCTGCATATTCCCGACCTCATCATGGCGCCGCTTGAAATGGTCGCACAAGCGGCGATCCCCGTGGCGCTGATTTCGGTCGGGGCGACAATGAACTGGGGGGCACTGGCGCGGTTGAATTGGTTTAGCGGGATATTGTGTGCAACTAAGCTAGTCGTGATGCCAGCGGTGACATTTGTCGCATGCATCGTGTTCGGGGCATCGCCTGTGTTGGCAGGCACGTTGGTGTTGTTTGCGGCATTACCGACGGCATCTGCCGCCCATGTTCTTGCAGCAGGGTTCGGGGCGGATCGCGAACTGTCGGCCACGTCTGTCGCGCAATCGACCCTGCTGTCAGCACTGACACTGCCGCTTTGGCTTACGGCGATTATACTGACGTTTTGATCGCGGTAACACCGCGTTTCCCTGTTTCCTGCCTCGCAACAGTCGTGCCATTACCCCGCAATTGTCAGGCCCGTGCCCCAGTGCTGCCCCTTTTGACCACGATACAAATCCTCGAACAACAGACGTAACCCGAGGATCATCAATGGATCGCCTTACTGAAATTGGCCTTGCCTATTATGACCGCGCTCGTCGCGTTCTGAATGATGCAGGCGAAGCGGATGCGCTTGTCACATCCATGCAAAGCGCGCCGTCAGGACTACTTCGAATTTCCGTGGCGACAGACTTTGGTGTGAACCATCTGTCCCCCGTGCTTGGTGACTTCCTTGGCCAATTTTCGGACATCACGGTCAACATGGTCCTTAACAACCGTTACGTTGAACTGATTTCTGAGGGCTTTGACATGGCGATCCGCATCGGTGAGCTGGAGGACAGCACATTGCGGGCCCGCAAATTGACAGAAACGACACGTCGCATGGTCGCCGCACCGGGTTACTTTGAACAATATGGTCATCCTGAAAAGATCGACGATTTGAACGACCACAAGTTGCTGC
>TARA_B110000977_G_scaffold54165_1_pt1 | contig 12132 bp, 8 predicted proteins | sample TARA_B110000977 | Tara Oceans TARA_B110000977 (sample SAMEA4397798) | marine metagenome | biome: Polar Biome; feature: [SRF] surface water layer (ENVO:00010504); material: water (ENVO:00002006), including particulate matter (ENVO:01000060) such as... | depth 5 m | reverse complement strand
GATGTCCGTGGGACACTTCGACACGCGAACATGCGGCGAACCTCGGGCACGTCGAGAACGATTAGGTGGTACTCGCACGTGCGATGCTTACCTATAGACAAACTAAGGCACCTAAAACTGCACGTACAAGTCCCGGTCGGGGTTCATCTCTTCGATCAGCTCCACGGCTTCCGTCAACGCGACCTCCCCAAACTTCGTGATGTAGTTGTTGTTGACGGAAATACTCGAAATAGCACCCTCCGCGTTGTTTTTTATAGCCTGCGCCAGGGCGAACGCGCCTTTGTCTTTGATTTCGTTATACCCCAAGTCCAGGGAGGTTAAATTCTCGTTCACCGTGGATAGCGATTGCGCAAGCGCAGCGCACCCTTCGTCGCCGAGTTCATTACCTCTCAAATCCAAAGTAGTGATGTGTTCGTTGTACTTGATAGCGTCCGCGAGATACCAAGCCCCGTCCTTCGTTACTTTGCACCAACCCATCCGCAACGTAGTGAGCTTTGAGTGAAACTTCACGGCTTCCGCCAACGCCTGGCACCCTTTAGGCCCCACCGGGTTGTACCCCAGCTCCAGCGTGCGTAACGGTTTGTTTTCCTTAAGCGCCTCCGCAAGCGCCTCCGCGCCCGCTTCAAGCACGTTGTTCCCTCCGATATCAAGCGTCTCGATCCCCCCGTTATCTTTCAGCGCTTTCGCAATCTCAATCGCGCCAAGGTCGCACAGCTCGTTCATGTACACGTTAAGGTGCGTGAGCTGGTTGTCGTCTTTCAAATACGACGCGATGAACTTGCCGCTTTCAAAACCAAACCCGTTGTTCCCGATATCCAGATTGGTGAGTTTCACTGTTCTTTCCTTAAGGGCTTCGCAAAGAGCCTCCACGCCCAAGTCGCCGATATCGTTCCCGTTGAGCTGAAGCCCTTTGATGCCTTCGTTGTTTTTCAACCCATTAGCCAGCGCCTTGCACCCCAACCCCCCGACGTAGTTCCCCGAAATGGAAAACGTCTCCAGCGACGTGTTAGTTGCGAGCGCCTCCGCGAGCGCCACCGTCCCGTCGTGGTCGATCGAGTTGTTGTTCAACTCAAGCGCCGTGATCGTGGTGTTCACCTTCAACATTTCTGCAAGCGCCGCCGCGCCTTCGTCTCCGATCCCGGACGAATTCAAATTCAACGTGTTGATCGTTGTGTTGGTTTTTAAGTACTCCGCAAGCACCGCCGTGCCTTCATCACATAAATTGTTACTCGCGAGACTCAGCATCTCCAACTTGTTGTTACTCGCCAACGCTTCGCAAAGCGCCGCCACCCCCTCCGGTCCGATCCCGTTCGCACCGAAATCGATACAAGTCGCGACGTCGTTGAACGCCAAGGCTTCGGAAATGTACGTAGCGCCTTCATCCCCCAAGTTCCGGCCGTGCAAATCAACTGTGTCGAACCGCCGCATTTCATTCATCATCTCGCGCAAATTGCGTTTAAACTCTCCTTTGATTTGACGCGGCTGTTTCGGTTGACCCGCACCTCCATCCTCTCCACCTTCCGTGAATGTGGGCATGCCCGCGAACGACCCCACACCGACAGGGATGTTGTCACCCCCGCCTCCCATACCCTCACCGCCTCCCATCTGCGCAGAGCTCATGCCCATCTCGCCTAACGTCATGCCGCCCTCTGTTGCGGGAGGTTGTTGCTGTTCTCCCCCACCACCTCCGCCTCCTCCGTTTTTCTTTTGCCACAGGAAGTACCCCACCGCTGCGACCGCCGCTGCAGCGCCTCCGATGAGCACCACATCCGGTCCTTCCTCTTGAGGCTCGGGGGGGGAGCGCGAACTGCGGTACTGGGAAGAGCGCGAGGCGGACCGCGGGCGGAGTTCGTTGGCGCTGCGCGTCGGCGCCGGCGCCTGCTTCTCCTCCTCCTCCATCTCCTCGCCCTCTCCGGAGCTCATGAGACTGTCCTCCTGCTCGAATCCGCCGTCTTCCCCTGTATCCTCGCCATCAAGACCTTGGGGCGCTGCTTCCTCCGCTTCGAACGCCGCGAGCTCCGCCTCCTCGGCTTCCCGGCGCTCCCTCGCCTCGCGCCTCGCGCGTATTTCCTCGGGGCTGCGCTTCTTCTTCGCCGCTCTGGTGACCACCGCGACCCTGCCGCGGTTGGCGCGAAGGCCACCTGGGCCGGGAATCACGGTCATACCCGCGATGCCGGCGACTCCGCGGCTCGTGGCGCTACAGCGAGCGGTCAACGTGGCGTGTGCGCGCGACCGTTGGCGATGGATAATGTGCCTCGCCGCCGGCGCGACCGCGCTCATCGCGTTCGTTCGAAACGCTGAGACGCGTGTACGCGTTGTCACCGGGGGTCTCACAGACACCGCGATGATCGCGCGGTGCGTTGACATCACGCCGAGACTCGTCAATGTGTCACTCGACGCAGTCGGGTCACGTCGTCGCGGCTGACGTTCTGTGACGACCGATGACTCGGTTCGATCAAAAGGGTTAGGTCTGCAGGGACGATATGGGAGTTGACGCTGAGAAGAAACCGCCAAGTGGCGCTCAATCAAGCGGGAGTAAATGCAACAACGTCGCGCGCGCTCGTGGCCCTGGTCCCTTTGCGTTTTGAGATTGATCGTACGGTGGACGCGCGTGTGTTCTGAGCTTAGGGTAATAGCGATTGTCGGGGCGCCATGACACCGTCCCGTGTTCCTACCGCGCGTCGCCGTAGGTCCGTGTACATCGCGCTCATCGCGATCGCGCTGATTTCTTTCCCACCGATCGTTGCCGCCGCGGGCGCTTCCTCCGGGACGACCCCCCTCGGCGCCGTGGGCGACGCTTTGCGTACCTGGATTGACAAACACGCATCTGCTGGTGTGGAGCTGGAGCAGGTGTATTTCGGCGAGCACGACATAGGTGTCGCAGCACAAAGAGCCGGGGGATTAATGACGCGACGAGATTTCGGTGTGTTCGCCGCGGCGGGCGGGTTGGACAAAGGCGAGGCGTACGTTTCAATCCCGTGGACCCTAGTGCTAAGCGCGGAAGGCGTGTCTTCTATACGACCTGAACTCAACACGCTGTTAACCTCGTTAAAATCCGAGTTCGGCCAAGATGACAAGTCGGCGTTGCTGTTGGCGCTGATTTATGAGCGGTTCGTTTCGGTTGACGATTCGCCGTGGGCCGATTATTTTCAATCACTTGCCGATCCGAACGACAACGACAGTTATTTCGACACGCCTTTGTACTGGAGCCCTAACTTGTTAAAGGAACTGCAGGGAAGTGAAGTTTTTGACGACGCCATTACGGACCAGGCCAAGGTACGAGCGGTGCACAACGGCTTTTCGAGAAGAGCGTTCACGCAAAAACCGTTTGCAGATGCGTTTAACGGACTCGATAAAAACACCACGCTTAAATACACGCAATGGGCTTGGAGTATAACGCACTCAAGAGCTTCAAACGTGCCCACGAAAGGCCTGGCGCTGATACCGCTGGCAGACATGATCAACGACAGGAGAGAGGGTCATTTACGGTCTGATGGGTATGATGGAGGGTCTAATAACTCAGGAAACTCAAACTCAAACCGTAACTCTGATTTCGCGGTGTACGACCCGCAGTACGACCGCGCGGTGGTGTTTGCGAAAAGGGAGTACGCCGCTGGGGAGGAGGTTTTCGAATCGTACGGGGGTTGGTCGGATGCGGACACGTTGCTTTCCGCAGGGTATGTTTTGGGGGAGGGGTCTGAGTCATCACATGATTCATCCTCCTGCGCTGTGATGCGCTTGTCCCCTCACCCATTTTCCAACGAAGTCGAGTTGACCAATGTGGAAAGCGCGTTGAGGGATCACGGGTTCGAGGTTCCGTGGCGCGTGTGTCTGGCTGCCTCGAGCCGAGTCACACACAACGCGAAACGTATCGCGAAGTGGGTATCGATCGTGGCTGAGAATACGGGGGAATCTGATGCAGATGGTGATGTAGAAGGCGGCGTGAGAGGTGGTAAAATCTTGGCACAAATTCTAACGCAAAGGTTGGAAAACTACCCGACCACCGTTGACGAAGACGCCGACGCGTTACACATGTACCGGGAAGAGCTCGAGCAAATTGTGGGGAGCTTGGGGGAGGTGGATGGGGTGGAAGATGGAAGTGCGGAGGATGACGAAAAAATAGTCTCGCTGGAATCAAGAGCAAGAACCGTGCGTCGCGCGAGTTTAGCGACGACGCTTCGGTCGAGGGAAAAGAAGACGTTCATGACGATTCTAAAATCCTTATCGGAAGAAGCGGGGGGGGACGCGTTCGTATGGGCAGACAGTGTCAAGGCATCGGAAGAAAAGGATGAGCTGTAGATTGATTTCAAGTTTGTAATACATTCAACAGTATAGACTAATGACAATAAATAGTAATAGGTGCTTTGTGTTTGCGAACGGAGCAGCCCGTGAGACACACGTACCGCCACTTACTCGCGCACCAATAAATAAGGACCCGTTGCCGCGGGTGTATCTAGGATTTGTAAACATGTAGACAATGTACTGACAGTTGTGAAGTAAGTCATGGCAACGTCTTCATCGGTATTTTACAGCCTGTCGTGTTGGGTAGTTGGAAACAACGTGTGGGGTCACCGCTGTCCCCCAACCGGCGCGCCCATGAGTTTCTGGATGTACTGCACCGTGGACACGTTATGCGGCATGACGCGGGTGGCGCCAAACTCCACCACGCCATGCTTTGTTGGAACGCTAATGATGGTTCGGATTCCCGCGTTGGAAGCCTGTCGCAGTCTCTGAAAACTCCACGCCGGCAACGAATCAATCGTTTCGTGCCACTCGTAGTTCCCGGTGTACCCCACGCGGCCGGCCATCCCAAACCCCATGACCCAGGAAGGGTACATGCTTCTACTGGTTTGGATGAACAGGGACATGCAGCCTTCACTTCCGTTGATTCCTGGGTTGCCGGCATCAAGCCCGACGTCGTAGTCGTACGTCCCACTCTCAGCATTCCCTGGGTTATTTCGCAATTTCCAAAAGATGCCGTAGTCGAAGCCTTTCGCGTCGGCGACGAATTGCATCTTATCTCTTGTGGATGTGGTTTGCATTTGCGGACCAGTCCACCCGCCACTGCCACTGCCCTGGCTCCTGTGCGCCTCTAACGGGTTCACCAGCGGTCCGTCCCTGTGGAAGCTCAACACGGAGTCTCTCAACAGCTCGTCCACGCTGGGTTGGCGCTCGGCCATGATTCCACTCGTGCCTCCAACAGTTTCGCTCCCAAACAGCACTCCGCTCTCGAGCGTCTCGTGCTGATTCAAACCCGACTCGTCCCCGTCTGGAATCGTACTATGGTCACTTTTCTTCTGTTTTTGCTTCCACCTATCAGGAGACCCTCCCCCGGTCTGCGACACGAACGACCCGTGCCTGCTCCCTCCGCCCGACAAACTCGAATGCGGGCTCGACCGATTGCTGTTTGACGTTCCCGAGCTCGTGCTGGCGTGGGAAAAGTGCCCCCTGGGCGACGGAGGCACGCCGTTGAAACCGCGCGCGGTGTCGTGAACCAAGCCCACGGGTGGTTTTGCCAAAGGGTGGGGTCGGACGATGTCCATGCCGTCGTAGGAAGGGGGCGCGGGCGACTCCATCGCGGCGCCGGGACTCCTAAAAACTGCAACTGTGCCGAATTATCAACAGCCCAATCACTCAAGAACCTCTGGTCTAAATGAGATTGAAAAAGAACGGTGGAAAGGGCCGGTGAGATAAATTACGAAGAGACACCGAGGAATTTCCGCCCTTCAACGAATCCCGCGAGCCCGCGAAAGGACAGGGGGCGTAGTGGTGTGGGTGGCGTTGCGTTTGCAGGCCGACGCGCGGGTGAGCGCGACGTCGAGAACGACGTCTCACACGTGTCCACCTCGCAGGTCACTCGAACGCGGTCGCGACCCGCGCGCGTCCTTCTCGGGAAAGAGCCCCGAGCGGAGAGTTGGCGAAACCACAGGCGGACACGCAGTCAAAGCGCGTGAAAATTGCTGTACATTGGGAGCAGCACAGTCGGTGTGAAACGACGGGTTGACCACGGGTGGACGCTAGAGCTGGAGAATCGGAAACTACGCGTACCTTCGGTGACCTGTCACAACTCGGCGTCGCACACCGCGACGTCTCCGCACCGCGCGCGCGAGACTTGCATGCGCATGCAAGAACTTTTTCCCAAACACCGAAACAGAAAGGCGTTGAAAAGATCCCGCTTTTCGCGAGTTCCGAGTTTCAGTTTTCGTCGCACTATTTGCTCTGTGACCCCTTTGCCCTTTTTCACTTTTTCTTCCAGAAGTTCGCGGAAGTCCAGGCTGGGGCATTTCTGGCCAGGAAGGCATTGCCAGAAATGACTCCGAAATAACTCGAGAAATGACATTGAGGACGGTCAGAGCTGAGTTTTTTACCTTGCACTAATCAATCAAAACTTTCTATCCTTACTCCTCACCATCACCACTCCCTCGCTGCCACGGCAACCTCGGTTTCCGCGCTCCCGAACACGTTCTCTCCCGTGTTCGCGTCCCCTGCTGCGGCGACCGCGCGAACCACACACCCCACGTCCGCTTTCGTCACCGTGTACGCGCGGCAACACGCGCCGGGGATTGTTTTGAACGGCGGGGGCATGGATGACGAGCGCGGCGTCGACGGCGCGTCGTCCACGGCGCCGCGCTGCCACCGGAAGCTCGAAACAGGCCCCACACCTAACTTCTTAAGCGACTCAGAGTCAACCTCTAGCATCAATGTCGAGCCTTCGGTCGGGTCGCCGAGAAGCGCGACCTGGATCGTGCCGTGCTTCGGCGCGCTGAAGGAGACGTTATTGCTATTGCTTCTGTCCATAGACTTTTCAAGTTGAGGGGCGTGTTGTTCTTTCCCCGGCGTCAAACTCAGAGAATGCATCGTCTCCTCCGTCTCCACAGAGCTGTTCCTAATGTCAGTCAAGCTCTCCATGAAACGGTCAAACACGTCGGTTTTGCCTTTGACTTCATCGGTGGAAGCCCAGCGCTTGGGGTCAACCGCAGTTTTTTGAGGTTTTTGAGATTCTCGGGGAGATTCCATTTGTCGCGGCGATTGCGACTGTCGCCTCATTTCATATTCTTCCCTCGCCTTCGCCTGCGCTTCGCGTGTGTCCTTCGTCACACTGTTGACGGTATCCGTGATGCGATCCTGTGCCGCCCGTGCCAGGTCAAGGTTCGCGGTGACCTGTTGCGCCAAATCCGCAATCTCACCAGAAGCACTTGGCTTTTCGCCAAAGTTTTCATTTTCATCACCAACGCCTCCCCGGGGCGTGTGCATCGCAGAGGAGGCTCTGGATTTAGACGCCGCTGACGACGCTTTCTGTAACCGCGCCTGCGCCAGCTTGTACCGCTCCTCAGCCTTGGCGACTCTGTCACGGGCCGCATCCGTGGCCGCGGAAACCGACGTTTCCGTACCGGTTCGGCGTTCAAGCTGGTTTTCCTTTGAGTAGTTTTCTTTTTCGTTTGAATCGTCGTCTTCCGTTTCGTTCCTTTCACCCCCGACGGACCCCGCACGCCGTAGCGCTCTCGCCGCGTCGAGCTTGGACAAAGGCGCCGCGTTTGGACTCGGGGTTCCCGGCGCCATCGAGCTCTGCGCGTCGTTTTCCTTCAAACTTCCTTTGCGCGCCAGGCGAGCCATATCCAGTTTGCTCAAACTCGGCGCCTCTCCAAGTCGATCCGTTTGTTTCACGCCCACGGGTTGCTCTCTCTGTTCCGCGAGTTGCTCTTTCGTGTCCAAGTTCTCCAGGTGTTTCATCTTCGGCAACACGAGTTTCGAGTTAACGGGCGTGTTGACCCCTGAAGCGCACGCGCTCGCGGATTGACTGGCGACTTTAATCAGCTCCTCCATCTCCCGCACGGTTTCCTCCGGGAACGGCGCGCCCGCCTCCGCCGCCGCGCGTTGCGTTTCCCGCAGCGCCACAAGCGCTTCCCTCGCCGGCGTCGCAAACAGGCTCCCCTCCACTGAACCCATCCAGCTATCGTGATCGAAATCGGAATCAACCGGCGACTCGCACGGGGACTCTTCCATCAGCTGGCGGAGCTCGCGGATGTCGGTTTTTGTGTTTCTGTCCTTCAACGCGTCCGCGATGGATGACGCGCGACCATTCAATCCAACGGTGCTCGGGTAGCTGGGGGGCTTCGTGTGAAGATTGGAACCAGTCTCACCGGTGGGTGCTTGGCCTTGTTTCGTACGTGCGTTTTGTGTAACTTCGTGGCTCGCTTCGCTTGGCACGTCGTGTATAGTATCGTCGTTGTTTGTCTTGTTTCTGCTCTCAAGCGCTCTCGTGACCGCCACGGCGACGACGCTTGATACCAGCGAAGTGAGGAACAACGTTTTCGCGCCGAACTTGGCGTCGTCGTCGATCACGACTGGGTCGCCGTTTTTGTCGTACAAAACACCCCGTTGTGCCGCTCGCGAGGCGAGTGGGAACGATGCGGTTGCACTATGGGCACTCGTACGTGTGTCAGTCGCACTACTCGTGGATGACGCACGACCCGCCCCGCCCTTGGCGCCGAAAAGATGACGCTTCGCGCTGTGTGAGTTGTCCACGAACGTGGCTTGATTGGTGTTCTTGCGACGCGACTTGGACGCACCAGAAGAGTGGTACGCGTGGGTCACCCCAGCGCCGACCGCGGCGGCACCAGCCGCCGCCGCGGCTGGGTGGATACCCCACAGGCCCGACATGGTCCAGGCGCGCCGATCGACTGATGGGCCGGGCGGGTGAGAGAACTTGAAAAAATCAAAAAAATCCCATGTCGCGTCAAACGAGGACTAAAAGAACGAGGGTTGCTTCGTTGTTTTTCCTCGGAGCAGCCGTCGCCTCCACGACGTGGAGGCCCTCCTTCGCGCACAAGGAGACGCGCGTCACGCCGCGTTCGCACCCAGTGGAGTGTCCACGGCGGTGGTCGTCTGACCCGTCGCGTCGTGCTCCGCCGCGCTCGTTTCTCCGCGACTTTCAGAAAGCGTCCCCGCGCCTTCGACGTCTTTTCTAGGCGTCTTCGAGAACACCACGACGACAACGACAACACGCGAGCCGTCGCAGGCCATGGGCTGCAGCGCCAGCAAGTCCCACGCGCCTCCCGTGGTTGCCGGAAAAACAACCCATGGCGCTCGCGCCGCGCGCGAGACCCTGGACGGCGCTGACTGGGGTACGCGCGCGTCGCACGAGGTCCCCGCGGACGGCCGCCACGCGGGGCGTCCCAACCCTGAACGTTCGTCTTTCCTGGAAAGAGGGGACGTGCACGGGGACGGATCTGGTGTGGTGTGGCGCTGCCCCTCCCCGTTGGACGTCCCCATGGGTACATGTACCAGCTCACCGTGGTTCACGAGACGCAAAAGCGACGGACACGAATCCGGACCCGACGTGGAGTGGCGGCTGTTCTGGGCGCCAAGAGATCACTCCCCTGAAACGTGCTCGTTGTACCTGGAGTGCCGCAAGAGCGTGTCGTGTGGAGTATCGGAAGTTTCAAAACTCTCAGGAGCTTCGAAACCCGCATCAAACGAAGTGCACACGTGCTTCAGCTTCGGGCTGGTGAGAGAAGTTCCCGGTGGTAACAATTCTGACGAGCACACCGAGAAGCACACCATCGGAACTCGTCACGTCTCGAACCCGAACTCGGAGGATGGTTTTTCAAGCGACACGTCCTCGGAGTGCGCAGAAAACGTATCCGCCGCGCACCACCTGACCCTCACCCGCCCTGTGGTGGACATGGTGGCTTCGATTCGCGAAAGCCTGGGGTGGTCTGCGTCGGGAAACGGGAAGAACGCGTCGGGGTATGCCTCTCCCAAACGAAAGGGGAGCGAAACAGATACAGGTATGCTCTTCTCCAAAAAAACGCACCAACGCGAAACTCAAAACTGCTCGTGCGACGATGGGCGTTGCACTTTTCTCGCGAACGCGCGTCGCGCCGGGCTCGGGGTGGACATGGTGATGACACACACATTCGTGTTGGAGGATGGAGGGGGTGACGTCGACGGCATGCACGATGGTATGCACGATGGTATGCAAGATGTTGACGACAAAAAAGTCGATCCCTCCACACGTTGGGGCGCGAAAAAGTTTGTGAGTTGCGACGAGCTGCGCGCAGTTTCCGCGTGCAAAGAGTTCGGCGACGTGCTCGTTGAGGTGGCGTTCCACGACGTGTACGGCACGGAGTCCGGGTTCGTGGTACAAGACTCTGACGAGGAGAGCGAAAAATTGAGTCGACACACTTCGATCGATTCAGACGAAGAAGCGCTTCATCGCCTTCCCCCCGCGTCCGCGCCGTCGCGCCGTTCGCCGTCTCGCATCGCCCCCTCGCCGCTCGGCACCCCCGAGGCGTCCATGCAGCTCCTCAGTGAGTCGCCTTTGATGTTAGTGCTCGACAACTTCCTCACCAGCAAGGAGTGTACGGACTTGATGCACTTGGCGGAGCCTGACTTGCGGCGCTCGCGCGTGACGGATGGGAAGTTGTCGGAAGGGCGGACGTCGTCGAGCACGTTCCTCACCGGACAACGACAAGACACGCCCGTTGTGAAGGTAATCGAGCGACGAATTTTGAGAGCCGCCGCTTCAGCGGGGCGGATCATCGCAACGCGCACTGACGAACGTATCGGGAGTGCATGTGAAGGGAATGACGAAGGGAAACACGAACACGATCGCGGAACATCTTCCGTGGTTCGCCGCAACGACACGGCGAACGAACGCGAAACGCGCGCGTTTTTCGACGCGTCATCCGCTGCCACGCCGCTAGTCGGCGCCGAACCCATGCAAGTCGTCAGGTACGACCGCGGCGAGATGTACACCGCGCACTACGACAACAAGCAAGGCTGCGTGCGCAGAGCCGCGACGTTCATGATGTACCTAAATGACGTCGAGGGGGGGGGCGCGACGCACTTCCCAAAGGCGAAGCCTGTTTCCGGGACGAGACGCGGCGACTCGGATTTTTCCAACCACCAAGACGGGGTTCGCATTTGGCCCAAGCAAGGCCGGGCGCTTGTGTTTTGGAGCGTTCGAGGGGGCGTGGAGGACGCACGGAGCCTTCACGAAGCCGAGTCTGTGGCGCACGGAGAGAAGTGGATAGCCACCAAGTGGCTACAAGTCGCCGAGAAAAGCGGGCGATGAGAAATTGGAGACGGGCTAGTCACGGTAGGATCATGAGAACAGACAAACAGAAAAAGAAGTGATACGATAGATAGTACCGTTTGTGGTATATGCACAGTGTTACAGTCGCACGCTACGTCGCTTCTTCGCCTTCTCGCGCGTTATTCAGTTTATCCCGTCATCCCCCGCTCACTTATCCTTCTTGGATTTCTTCGCCTTCTTCTCTCCTTCCGGCGAGTCGCTCTTTTCCCGTTTCTCTTTCTTCTCTTTCTTCTCCTTCTTTTCCTTCTTCTCCTTCTTTTCCTTTTTGTCCGAAACGTCCGCATCAGGGTTGTACGCCTTGGGGGCGGTGAGAAGCGCGGGCGCCGAGGAGTCGCGTGCCTTGTCGTGCTTCTTCGTCGATTCCTTGCCCTTCGCCACCCCAGAGGCGTCGCCTAACGTCTTACCTTCGAGTTGTCGCAACCGAGCCTCGACCTTCTCTCTGGATTCAATGCCAATAGTCGCTTCGGAGCTCTCGCCAAGCGCATCGACGCGGATCGATAGCGCGCACTTCGCGGCTAAAACCCGCGAGATTTTACCCTTGAACTTTGGCGCCGCCTGGCCGATCAAGGACGCGTGGTAAATCAACCCGTACTTCGGGGTTTCGTGCTTGGTTTTTAAAGCTCTGAACAAGGCTTTTTCGGCACCTAAGATCTGCACAGTACTCGCAGGGTGCTTCGCGAGGTTGATCAAGGACCCGGCGTGCGAAATGAGCCGGGCACCAACCAACTCGCCGACTAAAACAGTCAAGTTGGGCGCGATCGCGTTCATGCGCGACTTGAGGTAATCGTAAAGCTGGATCCGGTACTCGCTCAATGACACGACCTGCTTCGCCAGCTCAGCGATGTTGTTCAGGTCGTCCTGCGAGATCTCGGTGCCCATAGAGATCACCGCCGCATCCTTCAAATCCTGCTCCACGTCTTCGTCCAGGGTTCCGGAAAAGTCGTGGTCGCTCGCCGTCGCGCGGTCGCCCATCTGAATAACAACCTGAGGATTTGGAAATACAAGTCAGTGTTTTGTACGGGCAATTGAGA
>TARA_B110000977_G_scaffold198233_1_pt1 | contig 12144 bp, 13 predicted proteins | sample TARA_B110000977 | Tara Oceans TARA_B110000977 (sample SAMEA4397798) | marine metagenome | biome: Polar Biome; feature: [SRF] surface water layer (ENVO:00010504); material: water (ENVO:00002006), including particulate matter (ENVO:01000060) such as... | depth 5 m | reverse complement strand
AAACACCTAGTGCTAGCGGCAGATGCTTCTGAGGCGTCGATTAACCGACAGTTAAAAACCGCTGAGGGCGAATGGGACTCAGTGATGCTTTCGCGGCTTGAGGACGGTATTCATCCTTGGCCTATTATTAATGCTTTATTGAATACAGATACTCCAGTGTCTGTAGCGGCTGCTGAGCCTTCAATTTCAACCGGGCCAATGGCTCTAACAGGTATGTATTTAGCTGAACACAGCTTAACTAACCTGCCCGGCTGTTAAATTTGACTACCTATAACGGATGAACGAAAATGAATAGAATAGATCGATGGCCGACAAGCCTGAGACGAGGCAGCATTTTGCTAGGGAAATACAATGACCACTAAAACTGCTACCCAAATTATAGGCATCGCCAGCGGTAAAGGCGGTGTTGGCAAGACCACAGTGTCGGCTAACCTCGCGATTGCCCTAGCTTCCCTTGGCAAAAAAGTCATGATCTTCGATGCCGACTTGGGACTGGCTAATGCTCAGCTAGCCCTAGGCTGTCGAGCCCCCTATAACTTCAGCCATGTAATGTCTGGCGAAAAGACTCTGCAAGAGATTATTGTCGAGGGCCCAATGGGTGTGAAGCTGGTGCCAGGCGCTAGTGGAATTCAACATATGGCCTCGTTAAATCAGGCCGAGACTGCCGGCATTATTCAGTCTTTTTCAGAGATTGACGAAGAGCTCGACTATTTTATTGTCGACCTTGCTGCAGGCCTTTCGGACACTGTGATGACCTTTTTGAGCGCCTGTCAGCACCGCTTTATCGTGCTTAAGAACGAGCCCTCCTCCATTGCCGATGCCTACGCCACGATCAAAGTCATGATTCAGGACTACGACCTGGACGGCATTAGCCTGATACCCAATGGCGTCAACTCTCAAGCAGAGGGCGAACGACTATTTGGCAGTATTAATGCAGTGATTCAGAATTTTTTAGGCCGACAGGTAAACTACCTGCATTCGATTGGACAGGACGAGATGGTACTTAGATCGATCAAAGCATCACAGCCTCTATTGACCTTTGCGCCGGCCAGCACCGCTACCCGCAATTTTATCTCTCTGGCCAAGCTAGTGATCGCTATTGAACCAGACATGTCCCTAACGGGTGGTATGCAGTTTTTCGTTGAGAGACTTGCTTCTCAACAGTTGAGCCAAGCTTAGGATTACTCATGGCTGACATAAGTGCCTATGAAGATATTCAAAGGGGCGATCAATCAAATGATCGGCTGCTGAAGCATATCGGCCTAGTCAAACGTGTCGCCTTGCATCTAAAAACCCGACTGCCAAATTTTATGGAGGTCGATGAATTAATTCAGGTGGGGACTATTGGGCTTATCGAAGCCGGCCAGTCTTTTGATGCCAGTAAAGGCGTCGACTTTGAAGTATTTGCCAAGAACCGTATTCGCGGCGCTATTCTCGACCAGGTGCGCAAGCTGTCTTACTTGCCTAGATCTGCAATTGTTAATATTCGCGATCACAATGAGGCCAGTGCCTTGCTAAGTAGTGAACTTGGTCGCGAGCCCAGCCAGGGAGAGTTGGCAGAGTATATGGGCAAGGATATTGCCAGCTTCCAAAAAGAGCGTACCCATGCCCACCAGTTCCAGACTATTTCCCTTGAGTCGCAACTACCAGAAGCGGTGGATATGCCTGCCCGGGAATCTAGCGAGCCTGAAGCTCGGTTAGCGGGAGAGCAACTAATGGAAGCTCTGGCAAACTCAATACAAACATTGCCAGAACGGGAAAAGACAATTGTGTCTCTCTACTATGTAGAAGAAATGAACCTCAAAGAAATCGGCGCCATTCTCGAGATTAGTGAATCCCGCGTCAGTCAGGTCTTGTCGGCAACGGTGAAGCAGTTGCGTAAGAACTTCGACAACAGCTACTAATTTCTCCTATGACTAATCCCCTGTGCAGCTACCTCCTCTTACTGCTACTTGCCGTTACGGATCGAGTAATACACTAGGTTGGGATCACGGGGCACAATAGTCGCCACCGCTTTCCCACCCTTTGACTGCAATGCCGCTTGGCGCTCCAGAACTGCTTTATAGTTCTCTTTTTCAAGAGTAATCAGGGCCTGGACGTTGGTACTTAGCGCCTGAACCTGAGCGATACGCCCCTTAAATGATTCTAACTTGGAGCCAAGGCTCACAATCTGTTTTGCCTGCTTGCGCAGATCGCCACCCAAGTCTTTGACCTGAGCCGCTACTTTGTCGGTTTCAACACTCAGTGTTTTCGCTGCTGCTTCTGGCACTTGCTTGCGCAAACTATCGGCCGACGCTTCCGCCTTGGCAACAGCTGCACTCAAGACCACCTGTTGGTCTGTAAATTCTGTTTGTTTTGTCGCTAGCTGATCAATGGATACTTTGAGTTGCTCAAATGTCAAGAGTGCCGAGTTCATATCGGTCACCTGCCCGGTAACTTCAACCAACATACCGTCAATCAAACTACTTTGGCTGAAAATCTGATAGAGCATACCGCCCATCATGCTAAGGCCTAAAACCAGCCCAGCGATCGAACCAATTAAAATACGTTTGGACAATTTTGCGGTATTGGCCGCGGAGCTAACAACTAGGTCGACGCGTTTTTGTAACAGGTCTAAGCCATTTTCCAGTGCTGATGAAGCGCGACGACTGACGTCCGCTGCACTGGTGGTAGCCTCGGCGGTCACTACCACATTGGGCAATAACTGCTCTAGCCGACCAGAGATATTTTTAGCATTGTTGAGCACCTGAGAGAAGCGCTCAAGATCACCGGGATCGGGCATTCGGTTGGCGTCATAATCTGCCTCGTCTTGGGGCGACAATATGTCGGTTAAGCCATCGAGTACATCGGTGACTGCCTGAATATCATCTTGAATAGACGGCTCTTCTGGGGTTTCGCCCTCTGAAGCCTCTAACCCTTCTGCGCCCTCGACACCATTGGTATCGGCTTCGGTAGCATTAGCTTCCGTAGCGTTAGCTTCGGTAGCATTGTCGAATTCCAGATTTTCGCCATTTTTTCCAGCGGGGGTTTTATTATTGTCGTCAGCGTCGGCCATAACCAGTCTCTAGAATTATTTATCTTATCGGGATACTGTTTAACCCGTTGTTTTATTGATCGACAGCAAAGCCCGTAACTTTAGTCCGTAAACTTAGCCCGTAGCCTTGGCCCGTAACTTTAGCCCACAACTTGAGCAGGTCACTTAATGCACGGGCCCCGTTATATTACTTTCTCCTCTCCACGCAGTCGCTAAAGTGTCTCGCGAAGTTGCGCTGCTCCCCTCACCCAATAGTCTGCAGGCATGGCCGCTCCGTCAGCAAAGGCTTGCGCTTTGGGTTTGCTGGGGAACGGACCAGAGATAATCGCATAAACGGTGGTAGAGCCGGATTTCATTGGCAGTACCATAGCTTTTCTTAAGCTGCTGTAACGACCAATATATTCTCGGGCCTGCACGTCGGTGCTGAGTACTATGTGCTGAACAAAAACATCGCTTGCTCGGGCACTTTTTACCCGGGCAATGGCTTTTGAAAAGTTTGCTCCGTTGGTTTTCGCCGGTGTTGTTGCAGCTTCAGGGGGGCGAGGCTTTTGCACTACTGCTACTTTGGAAGCTGCTTTTGGCGCTGCCTTTAGTGCTACTTTTGGTGTTGGTATGGATGCTTTTTGTGGCGCCGCTGAGGGCTTCGGCTTCACCGTCGGTATTAGGCGTGGCTCCAGAGTTTTTAAACCACTGGTGCTCGGCGTCTTGGGCTTTTGCTCACGGTCCTGTTGAAGCTGCTTAACCACAGCCTGAGCCTGACTGGTTTGAGTGGCTTTTAATTTAGCGCCAGCCTTAGGGGTAGCCTCTGACGTGGACTTCGCGTCTGCCGTGCCGGGCAGCTTTGCCAGACCCTTGTCTGGGCGACTTTTTATTTCATTAATGGTCTCGGTTATTTTGGCGGTATAGCCACCCTCGGGCTCCGGTGACACCCGGGACAAAATTGCCCAGGCCACAGCCAGAGCCAGTCCGAACACTAATGCCATGGATATAAACGTCCGTTTTTTGGGGTTTTCTTCGACAGGGGCATCCCTGTCTAATGGATCGGCATAGTCGTCTATGCCGCCGTCCATAAAATCGAGGCCCCGGTCGGGAAAGGGGTTGGCGCTCTCGTCTGCTAGTTTAGTATCTGCACCTTGATCCAGATCTGGGTCAGCATAGGAGCCCTCGACGGCAGCCCCGAGACCAGATTCCATCAGTAACATTTCAGTTTGGCGTTCAAAGCCGTACTGGCGGCCAGCCCGCATCAGCTCAATAGCCTCTGACAAAGTAGCGGTCTGCAAAGCCCAGCGGTAGAGACGCCTACCCAATTGATCTAACGGAGCCTCGTATTCAGGCCAGGCATTTTTATCAACAAATAGTACTAACCGTACATTCACGCCCGGGAAGTCTGACAACAATCGCGTCAACAGTGACCACTGGTCTTCTTGGATTTCGTTGGCATCGTTAACTACTAACAATGTCACCGGCTTATCGGCGCCCGGTGGCCGGCGCGCCTCATCGACAGACATGGTCGCCAATAACTCATTAAAGCGCTTGAGCAGGCTGACGGTATTCATGGGCAGAAAGACTTCGATTTCAAAACCCTCTAGTTCACGTAATCGGGCGAGTAGCATTTTGCAGTAATGGGCAAGCACCGCTTCGTTGTCACCGATGACTGCCAGACCAGTTTTATCGTCAACAATCGCATCTAGCGCAAATTGCAGCCGCAGTTTGTCTTCGGGGCGGTAGAAAATGTCGCCTCCGTCAAACCATTTTTGCAGCTCAAAAACTGGCTCTTCGTGATCTTCTCTCATATGCTCTCTTCTCCATAACGCAAAAACGTAATTACTCGGCGAGGGTTCCGTCGGTGTTGTATCGCATGCCTTGAGGCACCTCTGGATTTGGCTTCTCTGCAACAGCTGCTCCGCGGCCTAAACTATTTAGGCTGAACACATAGGCAATGACTTGCGCTACTGCATAGTATAAAGATTCTGGGATGCTTTGGTTAACGTCAGTCGTAAAATAGAGGGCTCGAGCCAAGGTGGGGGACAAAAACACCGGCACCGCATTGTCACCGGCCCTTTCGCGAATACCACGGGCTAAAAAGTCGACCCCCTTGGCCACTACTGTGGGAGCCCCGCTACTCGAAGGGTCATAGCTCAGGGCTACGGCAAAATGCTCGGGGTTAACGATAATCACGTCCGCGCTCCCAACGGCATCCATCATCTGGCCCATGGCCATCTCTCGCTGCTTGCGGCGAATCTGGGCCTTAACCTCTGGACGTCCCTCGGTATCTTTAAATTCGTCTTTGACTTCCTGTTTAGTCATCTTCATTTTTTGGCTATGTTCGTAGAGCTGGTAAGGCACATCGATGGCGGCCGCAATAATGAGCGTCAATGTCACTAACACTGCGCCACCAGCGATTATGTCGCCGGCCTTGTTCATGGCTGGTTTTATGTCCATAAAGCCAATGCCAATAAGCTGCTCAAACTGGCTGCTCACCACCAGGTAGAGCACAGCTCCCACTAAGCTAAATTTGACGATTGCCTTGCTTAGGTCGACCAGTGCTTTGGTACCAAAAATGCGCTTTAACCCGGAGAGCGGGTTAATTTTGCTGGCCTTGGGGGCCAGCGCTTTCATTGAAAAATTAAACCCTCCAAGCATGCCTGCTGCAATAAAGGCAATCACCACCGCCAGAGCAAAAATAGGCACAGCAACGAACAAGCCGGACATTGCCTGACTACCAAAGGCGGCCGGCAGCAGGTTCTCTGAGAAAACTATTTTGCGGTCAAAGGTAAACCCAGCGGCAAACACTTGGCTCAGCTGGACAACCATTGCGCCGCCAAATATATACATAAAACTGGCAATGCCGATCATCATTGCGGCTACAGAAAGTTCTTGGGAGCGCACCACCTGCCCGTCTTCCCGCGCCTTTTCAAGTTTTTTGGCGGTGGGTTCTTCTGTGCGTTCTTCGCTCGTATCCTGGTCTGCCATTACACAATGCCTAGGGCCCGACCCATGACTTTAAAGGCCTCTTGCCACAACCACTGAATACGGAAACCAATACTGCTCATGGACATAGCAAGTAGTATCATTCCAGCCAAAATCATGGCCGGAAAACCCACCGCAAAAATATTCAAAGCGGGGGCGGCTCTGGTGATCACCCCGAGACCAATATTAATGAGTAGTAGCGAGGTCATGATGGGCAGGGCCAATAGCAGGCCTCCCAAAAAAATCATGGCGCTCCACTCAATCGTCAGCAGCAGTAGTGGCTTGGCTTCAATAATCTCGCCAATAGGTAGCAACTTGAAACTCTCTAGCAACAGGGAAATCACCAAAACATGCCCTCCTAGACCTAAAAATACCAACGTTGAGCAGATTACCAAAAACTGAGCAATTACAGGTACATTACCCATATTGGGGTCGACCATATTGGCCATACTTAGGCCCATGGACGCCGAGATCGCCTGACCACCCACAATGAGCGCCGAGTTCACCACCTGTAACAAGGTACCCAACAGAACACCCACAAAAACCTGCATGAATATTTCCCGCAGACCTATAGCGGTAAATGGGTCAATGACGGGCCAGTTGGTCAGGGGATAGACCATCCAGGTCAGTAGTACTGCCAGCAATACTCTAATCCGCACAGTCACCGCTTGAATAGAGAAAAAGGGCGAAGTCAGGAGAAAGGCAGAGATGCGGATCATCGGCCAAAGCAGCGTGTAGAAAAGCTTCACTACCTCCGCGACAAGCAGTTCCATTACATAAATAGCGTAGGAATACGCTCAAATATACGACGGAAAAAGTCGACCATTACAGCGATCTGCCAGCCACCAAAAATGACCAAAGCTAGAACCATGACCGCCAGCTTAGGAATAAAGCTCAGGGTCATTTCCTGAATCGATGTGGCCGCCTGAAATATACCAATAATCAGACCCACGCCCAGGGCAACCCCCAGCAGAGGCGCAGCCACTAACACGGCTATCCAGAGAGACTCTCTTCCTAAATCAATAACCTGTGCTGCATCCATAATGGCTCCTAGGAAACCGCAAAACTAGAGGTCAACGACCCCATAATCAATGTCCAACCATCGACCAACACAAAGAGCATTAGCTTAAATGGCATCGAGATCATCATCGGTGACAGCATCATCATGCCCATGGACATAAGAACACTGGCTACTACAAGGTCAATCACCACAAAGGGAATATAAATAAGAAACCCTATGGAGAAAGCGCTTTTTAATTCTGAGGTAATAAAGGCCGGAACCAGAGTGGTAAAGGGAACGTCCGCCGGGGTTTCAATATCTGTGTTGCCCGCGATTTCTACAAACATGGCAATATCAGATTCTCGGGTCTGGTTGAGCATAAAGTTGCGAAAAGGGATTTCGGCTTCGGCTATAGCGGCCTCAAAACCAATGGTCTCTTCAAAATAAGGGGTAACCGCTTCGTCATAGACCGTGTTGAGTACGGGAGACATGATAAATAGCGTGAGAAACAGTGCGAGGCCGACTAATACTTGGTTGGGCGGTGTTTGTCCCGTACCCAGCGCCTGACGTAAAAGTGACATAACAATAATGATGCGCACAAAAGAGGTCATCATTAGTAAAAGGGAGGGCAACATGGTTAGCACGGTCATTAATGCTAACAGCTGCAGGGTTAAGCTATATTCGGTAGCACCACTGCCATCGTCAATCATATTGACAATAGGCAGACCTACTTGGGCTAGTGTGGGGCCAGCAAGGGCTAGGCTTGCTACGCCAAAAACGAGTAGCTTGCGGCTAAAGAACCATTCGAGAGCCTGATCGATAGAGAGCCAAATGATGCGAAAACGAATAATCGTTTTCAAAACAAAATCGGGTAGATCTCTGTTGATCAACCATCGGAGCATGGCTTAAACCTTATTTTTATTAAACGCCTGAGACAGCATGCCTTTGAAATTGCGCAGTGGGCCTACTGTATCGTCGGTCTTATCTACACCGACTTGGGGCTCGCTATTGCTAATACTGCCGCTACTTTCATCAACCTGCCAACTGCCTAACTTTGTCATGCTTTGCGGGCTCAGGCCTATTAGCACCTGATCACCGTTTAAGCTTACCAGTAAGAGTTTCTGGCGGCCACCAAGGTTTTGTATTTCAAGCAGTTTTAGCTGTTTATTGTCTGTATTGGCGATGTTTGGGCCCAGCTTTTTGATGGCGAATAGTGTTGCTACTAACATGCCGATAACCAGCGTGAAAGATCCCATCATCGATAACCATTCGGTCCAACCAAATTCAGGCAACATAGCAGTCTCTACTTATAGGTTTGATACACGTTCAACAGCTGGTATTACGCGAGTTAATTTAACACCATAACGATCGTTGACCAAGACCACTTCACCCTGAGCTACCAAAGTATTATTAACTAAAAGGTCTAGAGGCTCGCCGGCCAGTCTATCTAGCTCAACAACACTGCCCTGGGTAAGACGCATTAGGTCGCGTATTTTGAGTTCGGTCCTGCCAACCTCAACCGAGATAGTGACTGGAATATTTTCCAACACGTCGGCGCGGATATTGTCTGGAGATTCGAGTTGCGCTGGCTGCTGCTCTTGGGCCATTTCAACTTCTTCATTCATTTCTGTGTCTGACATAATATTTCTCGCTCTTAATACTTAATTAATTTTTTGATCGTTAAAACACTGACCCGCTAGGCGTTTGGGGCCAAGGGCTTGATAATTTGTACTGCCATCTGCGAACCCTGAGTACCAACCTCTGTATCAAAAAGAGGTGTATTCTCTGCATAGAGTCTCGCGTACTCGTCTTTTCTAAAGTAAACAATGTCGCCTTCCTGGGCCTCATTAAACTTTTTGAATGTGGTCTCTAACTCGCCAATAACAACCTTCACTGGCAGCTCGGCATCGATGGTGGCGGAGCGCAAATTATTGCGCCAGGATTCGTCTTTTTCCTGATCGCCACTCTGAACCCGGCTCGAGAGTAATTCGCGCACGGGCTTAAGCATGCCATAGGGATAGACTATATCGATGTTGCCCTTGACCTCGCCACCAAAATCGAGGGTGAAACGATTGACAATAACGAGGTCGCTATCTTCTGCAATCTCAATAAACTGGGGGTTAATATCTGTGCTGACAGTTTCACACCTAATAGGCATAACTGGCGCCCAGGCCTCTTGCAGAGCACCATACAAAATATTAGTGGCTATATTAATAATGCTGGCTTCAATCGGCGTAAAATTGCGGTCGGGTTGAAGGCTGATTTTGCTGCCACCAAAGCCACTAAAAAAGTTATCCAGACAGGCAAAAATAACGGCCGGCTCGATGCTGATCATCGACAGCCCACGCAGGGGGTGAAGGTTCACAGTGCTTAGCGCTAGTGGAGGCTCCAGCTTTGCCATATAGTCCTGAATGGGCATAATGTCGGCTTTAGAAGTCACTACTCTGGCCGTGGTTCTAAGCACGTCCAACACCCCAACTCTAAACTCGCGAACAAATCGCTCATTAATCAGGTTGATCGCCGTCAGGTTCATACTCAGAGAGCGATCTTCGTTGGTGATATCATGTTTTATCGCTAACGCACTAATATTGAGGCCTGTATCGGTCTCAATAGAGCCGTCCTCAATGCCAACGGTCAGAGCATCCAGCTCCTCTGGCGATAAAAGATTGTTCATGTCAGCCATTATGGCCCCCGCAAATTATACAAATATGAATTTCTGCCGACATTATTCGGCACCGTCAGGGCTCTGTCTATCACTGTGGCCCTAAATGTTAATTGTTTTAGCTATATCTCAATATCTAGCCCAGTACTGTCCAATCGATGTCGCAAACTATTACCGGCTGGCTCTGCCGCTGTTTCTGCTGTTGCACCAATCATTTGGTTAAAGCGTTGAGGCCGGCTATCAGCTGTCGAATTACCGTCTGTGCCTTGCTGACCTTGCCCTAATCCTGCTCCTAATCCAATGAACGCAGAATCTATGCCATGTTGGTCAAGTGCTTCCCGTAATTTGGGCATGCTCTCTTGCAATAAATCTCTGGTGGCCTGTTTGGAGGCATTAAAGTGCGCCTCTAGCTCACCATTTTTCATTTCTAGCTGTATTTCGATACGGCCGAGGGACTTGGGGTGAATGTCCATTTCCACTCGCCATGCACCGCGAGAAATCTGCGCGCTGAGCCTCTGCCCCAAGGCGTCGGTTAAGCGTTGTGACATCTCTTGGTTCTGGTCATGTTTGCGCCAAGCCGCGCTCTCTGACCCATTGTCACCACTAGTTTTGGTCTCTACCGATGACTTCTCAGTCAAGTCGATACGCACCTCGGCTACCTGACTGTGCGCCGTTGTGCCTTCTAAGGCTATGCTACTGGCAAGCATGCTCGCCTGGGCCGAAGGCAGATTAAGTCGAGCCTCTACTGCGGCAATTTCTGGAGAGAAATCCTCTAGGTTAATCGCCTCTAATTTTACAATCGCCGGTTGCGGACGATTGGTGGTCAATTTTGTGCCTTGGGTATTACTGCTCTGGCTGAAACCGCCTTGGCCAGAAGATCCGTGACCCGAGGCCAACATTGTTAGTGCTCCAGACTCTAGGCCTTGGGTCTTGGCAAATGCCATCACTGACTCTTCAGAGGGCTCTTTGCCCCCCAACAGCAGCTTTAGGCCGCCGGGCAAGGTACGACTTTGAAGCTCTGCGTTCTCTGCACCGTTAACTCCACCATTAGCAGAATTGATCATGCCGCTTTGTGGCATACCGTTGCCGGTTTTTGCCGCCGCCATTTTGTCGAAGCTGTCTTTTAATGCATCACCAAATTTGGTTTCCCTGCCATTAATTTCAGCATTAGCAGCTGCGGAAACCCTTGATCTATCTACCTCAGAGGGCATTCCGCGCTCGGGTGCTAAACTTTTTATATTGTCCATTTATCTTTTTCTCTCAATGAGCTGTGCTATTCCCTAATAGGAATTGCAAGACACGTGCCAACATTAAAAAATCTATAACTGCCGTCGAGAACTGAGATTAAACTGCATCATGCTTTGCATTTCGGCCTCTTTTGTCTCTTGACGCATCAGCGCTACTCGCTGTTTTGTTTGGGCGCGCTCAGCTAACTGCTCATATTTTTGTCGCTCTTGCTCTGCAAGCAGTAGTTGCTTGCTGGCCGCAGTACGGTCGGCACGGTACATCAACAACTCGCGACTAGAATCGGCCTTAATACTCTGTAGCTGCACAATAAACTGCCGATAATTGGCCGCTTCTGTGGTGCTGTGAGTCTTGGCCTGAATAACATTCAATTGCTCGCTGTACTCCACGAGCATCAAATCAACTTTATGGTCACGATCAATGCCCTGCTCTTCTCTCGCCCGCGCATTGTCAAAACGGGACTGTGCCTGACGCACCTCAGCCTTAGCTTTAGACGCTAGAACATCCCACACTGCAGTCGTTTGATTTTGCATTATTGGGCCGCCGTCATCTGTTGCATCATGGTATGGCAGTCGTCAATTGAGACAGACTCGTGGCTAGACTGTTGCAGCAGAGCCTCCATTTGAGGGCGCAGCCTAATGGCTTGATCTAGATCTTGGTTGGCACCGGAGTCATAGGCACCCACCTTAATCAAATCTTGGTTTTGCTGGTACAGAGTCCACAGGCGGCGAAACTGGTTAGCCGACTTTAATAACTCTGGGGTCAACAAATTATTCATGACTCTGGAAATGGAACCAGACAGATCAATCGCCGGATAATGGGCGGCATCTGCTAGTTCTCGAGACAACATGACCTGGCCATCAAGTGAGGCCCGGGCAATATCGACAATGGGGTCTGAGCTGTCGTCACCCTCGGCCAGTACGGTGTAGACGGCGGTAATAGAGCCGACGCCTTTCCGTCCAACACCAGCTCGTTCAATCAATCTGGGAAGTAGGGCAAACACTGAGGGCGGATAACCCTTAACTGTGGGCGGTTCACCAATGGCCAGTCCAATTTCCCGCTGGGCATGGGCCGCTCGGGTTAAGCTGTCGCAGAGCAGTAGTACGTTCTTGCCCTGATCACGGAAATATTCGGCAATCAGGTGGGTAAGGTTAGTGGCTTTGAGTCGCAATACCGGCGAAACATTGGCGGGCGCGGCAACAACCACCGCTTTTGCCAGCCCTTCTTCGCCTA
>TARA_B110000977_G_scaffold112289_1_pt1 | contig 12160 bp, 9 predicted proteins | sample TARA_B110000977 | Tara Oceans TARA_B110000977 (sample SAMEA4397798) | marine metagenome | biome: Polar Biome; feature: [SRF] surface water layer (ENVO:00010504); material: water (ENVO:00002006), including particulate matter (ENVO:01000060) such as... | depth 5 m | reverse complement strand
ATTTTTGATTATCTCGGCTGGTCGGAGATGATTTTCAACCATATCACTATGAAAGTGCCCAGCGATCAAGTGCTCGGCGATCAAGAACACTTTTTAATCAATCCCTATGGCCTCCATTACAGCGAAGTCACCGCCTCCAATCTAGTGAAGGTGGATATCGAAGGTAATATAGTCGAGCCCACCGACTACGCAGTTAACCCTGCGGGCATTATTATTCACACTGCCATTCATGGTGCCCGCAAAGACGTGCACTGTATTACTCACGTGCACACTGACGCTGGCATGGCCGTTGCCTGTTCTGAGGAAGGGCTGCGCACCGATAACTTCTACTCCGCGCTGCTGCAAAATCGCATTGCATACCATGACTTTGAAGGCATCACGGTGATGGACGATGAGAAGCCACGCTTGCTGGCCAATATGGGCGACAAGAATATGCTGATTCTGCGCAACCATGGTTTGTTGACCTGTGGTCGCACTATTCCCGAAGCCTTTATGAATATGTGGGCGCTACAGCGTTCATGCGAAGTTCAGGTAGCCTGTGATGCGACGGGTAAGCCGCTGATTCCGGTGTCGGATAAAGTGTTGGCGCAGACTGAGCAGTTGATGGCCATGCAGAGTATGGGGCAGCCGGCTGGGGAGCTGGAGTTTAAAGCTATGACGCGGCTGATTGATAAGATTGATTCGTCCTATAAGGACTGAGGTTGTTGGGCCTGTTATCGCGACAGGCCCAGACCGATTATCTCGAGACACCAGCACCGGTCATCTCAAACCGCCCAAACCTATCACCTGGAAAGCATGTGAGGGATCTAGAGATCCCTCGTCGCTGCGCTCTGTCGAGATGACAAATTACCTAAGTACGGCCTGCCGGAATGAGATCGTCAAAGATGATCAGACCAAAGGTCTGATCACTTAAGTAAATCACGCGAAATAATCAGTTTCATAATCTCGTTACTACCCGCATAAATACGCTGTACTCGCGCATCCGCAAAAGCGCGACAAACCGGATATTCCCACATATAACCCCAGCCGCCAAATAGCTGCAGACATTCATCCGCCACCTTGCACTGCAGATCAGTGGTCAGCAATTTGAGTTTTGAAGCCGTCACCGTATCCAACTTATCTTCAATCAACAGCTCAGTACAGCGATCCAAAAACACTTCAGCACAGCTGACTTCCGCAGAAAGCTCAGCAAGCTTAAACTGAGTATTCTGGAACGAAGCCACATTGGTCCCAAAGGCTTTACGCTCTTTCACATAGTCGACTGTCGACTGCATAACCGCCTGACACATACCATTGGCACTCACCGCGACCGAAAGTCGCTCCTGAGGCAGATCCTGCATCAGATAGACAAAACCACGTCCCTCTTCACCCAACAGATTGTCTTTCGGAATGCGCACATCCTGGAAAAATAACTCCGAGGTGTCCTGGGCTTTTAAACCCAACTTCTCAAGATTTTGGCCCTTAGTGAATCCAGGCGTGCCGGCTTCAACCAAAAACAAACTAATACCTTTAGAACCGGCATTCACGTCAGTCTTGGCAACCACAATCACCAAACCAGATTTCTGGCCGTTAGTAATAAAGGTCTTAGAACCATTCAATACCCACTCATCACCGACGAGCACAGCAGTGGTTTTGGTACCCTGAAGATCCGAACCAGCACTGGGTTCAGTCATCGCGATAGCAGTAATCAACTCACCGGAAACACAGCGGGGCAAGAAGCGTTGCTTCTGCTCTTCGCTGCCATAACGCACTATATAGGGAACCGCGATATCTGAGTGCAAAGTCCAGCCCAAGCCAGTGCAACCGGCGTGGCCAATCTCTTCGTTAACGATACAGTTGTAACGAAAGTCGACACCAACACCACCATACTCTTCAGGCACAGTGGGACATAAGAAGCCCTGCTCGCCAGCCTTCAACCAAATCTCGTCGCTGACCATGCCATCTTTTTCCCACTGGGCGTGGTGAGGCACTGCTTCAACTTCAAGGAATTTTCGCACTGTATCGCGGAACATATCGTGGTCGGAATCATATAGGTTACGTGGAATCATAATCAGTATCTCTCGGTCTTTTAGGCTCGCATTTTCGGCCAGCGGTTTAAACGAATTTCATAGACCGTTTATAACAAACGGCCTTATTTGCACAGCAGTATGATTTATTGCGCTCGGCGAAGAAGTCTCTCTAGCGACAAAAGGCGGGATTTTGGTGACCGCAGCGTTCCCAAACAAGCTGGAACTCAACGAATCACAACGCTAGATTAACTGGCCAGTTGCCACAAAGACTAGCATGCCAGCGCCGATCGTCCAGTAAATATTCCCAGTTTTATAGGCTGCAGTAATGGCCGCCGCCGCACCCCAGAGATAGGGGTTCGAAACACTCAAAAACAGCTGTTCATGGCGTACCAACAGAATCGGCGCAAGTATCGCCGCCAATACCGAGGGACCACTGTAACTCAGCAGTAGACGCAGATTGGGCCCAAGACGGACCGGCAATCGGCCCTCAAGAAACAGATAGCGTGTACCAAAGGTAATACAGGCGAGTAGTAGGATAGTCAGCAAGATCACGACGCATCCCCCACATTGTTCCGGAGTTTGTTTACCGCAAAACCCACCGTCATGGCCAGCAGTGCTGCACAGATCAATCCCAGCTCAAAATGCCAGAGGGTGAAAAACACTGAGGCCGTGGCCGCCGTGAGCACAGCCGCCAAAGTCGCCAGAGATTTAATTCCGGGAACTACCAAGGCGATAAAGGTAGCCGCTATAGCAAAGTCGAGACCCAAATCGGTAAGATCAGGTAGCGAGGCACCGGCAACAATGCCAATAAAAGTCCACAGATTCCAAGCCAGATAAAAACTGCCGCCGGCAGCCAGAGCATAATAAAGACGTAACTTTCCCATATAGGCGCGTCGATGACCCGAGAGTGCAAACAGCTCGTCAGTGAGCAAAAATCCAAGCCCCAGACGCCAGCGCAATGGCTGCGGGCTGAGCCGCTCGCGCAGCGACAAGCCATAGAGAAAGTGCCGGGAACTGATAATAAAGGCGGTAAACAATACCGTGAGCAGTGAACTGTTATCGGCGATTAATTCAACGGTAACGATCTGCACCGCACCGCCAAAAATAATCCCTGAGAACAGCTGCGCTTCTAACCAGCTAAAGCCACGTTGCACTGCCAGGGAGCCAAATAATATACCCCAGGGCAGCACAGCCAAACTCAGGGGCAGCATATCGAGGACGCCACGGAGGGTGGCAATTTTTAGGGCTCTATTATTTGCGCGCATAATCTCTTCAATGGGCTGTTTAATATAAAAAACGCTATACAGCTTTTTACATTAGCCCAAAACAGTAGAGTCTGTTACAAAAATTTCCGCAGCAACCACTGGGGCATTAGATCGGCTACAAAGGCCACATATCGCCAGCGCTTAGTGATAAAGATATGATTTTTCTTTTTCAACAACCCGGTAACCATCTGCGCGACACCCTTCTCCACTGGCGCCATCCACATAGGATTGCCATGGACCATGGGCGTCTTAACAAAGCCCGGCTCAATAGTGGTGATGGTGATAGGTAAGCCACTGCGGATCGCGCGCTGACGCATACCGGCAAGATAGTTCGAAACAAAAGCTTTAGTGGCATGGTAGGTGAGGGTCTTGGCGCCAAAAATATGTGCAGCCATTGAAGAAATACCAGCCAGGTGCCCTGCACCGCGCTGGGTAAAGTGTTCCATAGCAATAATTGACAGTGCGGCAAAACCGCGCACATTAACATCGATCATCTCGCGCTCAGCCGCCCATTCAAGCTTGTGCTCAAAAAGGCCAACACCAGAACTTAAGACAATTAGCTCAACATCTCCCATGCGGGCAATCAGCTCTTGTAGCTCAATCTGAGACTGTTCCGCGTGGGTAACATCTGTAGCTTGAACGAAATGGGTGCCCGGCAGTTTCTCTACCAACTCATTGAGAAGTGCTTCACGGCGTCCCATGACGCCCAGCTGATAACCCTTATCCGCTAACTGTATTGCCAACTCCCAACCCAGCCCAGAACTGGCGCCAACGATAATTGCCTGCTTCATTGATTTCCCCTGACGCCATTTTAATGACGCATATTATTGTTATATGACGTTTTAGCTAAAAAGAAGACGGAGTGTAACCAAATACAAGAAGACTGGCGCTCAAAAGATCGGTTTTTTTACTCGGACAGAATCGTTGCAACGGGTGATCAGGTATTCCACCCGACCATCGGACATAAGACGGCTCTTATTAATTTCAAAATAGTCGAGATAATCTTTCAGATCACGCTGGGAGTGAGGAAAAACTGGCCGTTGTTCGTCACTGCGTGGGCACTGAGTCAAGGTGTCTTTTGCCATCAGGCCATAACAGGAATTGGGTAGCTGACAGCGAGAATTCAGCGCGCCCAATCCAAAGCCACGGGTGTGCTCGCCGACATAGGGCTGTAATGCTTCGATAAAAGCCTTGATCAAGGTGCCATCGAGATAGTTAAAGAAATCCCAAAAAAGGCAGATATCAATAGTGCAGTTATCGGGAATGTTAAGTGATTGACGGAACAGAGTGACTAGTTCTTGGTGACTGATGTCTTCACTGATATCCGTAACAAAGTCTTCAGCGTAGAGATCGACAAATAACAGCTTACATTTGAACTGACTGAAAAAATCAACGGTGGCAGCCATTGCCAAGCCAACATCGAGAACAATCAGTTGCTTGTCAGGCTGCAATGAATCGAAGGTCGCGGCGGCAAGATTACTGTGCAGCGTTGTGCAAAGGGCATAGTCTTGAGACGTGGCAGTTGCAACCGCGACCTTTTCAACCTTTGCCCTAAACACTATTGATTACTCGCAATTTAAGACGCGTTGGTCTTATCAGAGGTTGCAGCCTCTGGAAACAGATCTGACTTGCCATTGGGAACGGCTTTGATCGCAGGTTTTTCATCTGGATCCATCGCAATACTACCTTTAAATTTGGCACCATCTTCTAAGGTGACTCGCGGCGCGTCTATATTGCCAAGCACATTACCGGTTTTTGAAATAATGACTTTTTCTCCGCCAGAAATATCCCCTTCAACTTTGCCTTCAATGCGCACGATCTTTGCGCTGATATTCGCGTTGAGCTGACCTGCTTGACCTACTGTCACTTCATGGCCAGCGGCACTAATGGTACCGGATACTTTGCCTTCGATAATTAAATCTTCAGCGCTAGTAATATTCCCCTCAATAACAACAGTTGAACCAATCATAGTTTTACCTCCAATAGATACCGAAGCTCTTTTGGTGACATCACTTGAGCTGCGAGATGATTTATTAAGTGCAGAACGGCCTGTATCAGTGTCTTTTTTAAAATTAAACATCGAAATTCCCAAACATTAATTTTATACGGCCGGCTACTCTACCAACATAAAGACGATTCATCTAGTATAAATACCTAGTTTTATTTGACAGGCCACCCAGAAAACATCCTTATCTCAAATGTTGAACTGCTCAACTTGCTGTTGAATATCGAACCACTGCTCTTCATTATCTGAAATAGTTTTTTTAATCTCAGTCTGAAGCCCAAGCTGATCTTTTAAGGTTTGCTTGTTGGTTTCCAAATATAAATCCGTATCTGCGAGGCGCAGCTCGATTTCTTTTAGTTGCGCCTGACCCCGTTCAATTTTCTTTTCCAACTCAGATGATTTTTTAGTCAGGGGTGCAAGCTGCTTACGAGCATCGGCTGCCTGCTGGCGCTGAAGCTTTTTTTCCGCCGCGCTGAGAACTTCCACAACCGCAACAGGTTCAGGAATTTCTTCAATGACTGGAGCCGCCTGATCAGCAGTTTTCTGACCCGATACTGTGGGAACACGGTTAAAGTTTTTCAGCCACAGCTGATAATCTTTTAGGTCACCGTCAAATTCTTTCACTGCGCCATCGGCAACCAAATAAAACTCATCAACCGTGTTGCGCAACAGATGCCGATCGTGAGAAATAACCACCAGGGCACCTTCATAACTTTGCAGTGCAAGTGTCAGAGCATGACGCATTTCTAAATCTAAGTGGTTGGTCGGCTCATCGAGCAACAATAGATTAGGTTTTTGCCAAACAATTAGAGCCAGAGCGACTCGGGCTTTTTCACCACCGGAAAATGACTTGATTGGCTCCAGTGCTTTATCGCCATGAAAATCAAATCCGCCTAAAAAGTTTCGTAACTCTTGGTCGGTTGATTTTGGGCTGATACGTTGAAGATGCAAAAAGGCACTAGCCTGTAAGTCTAAAACCTCTAACTGGTGCTGGGCAAAATAACCGATTTTAACATTGTCGCCATACACTCTTTCGCCGTTAAGTAGGTCTAAGTCGCCAGTAAGGCTAGCGATCAAGGTTGATTTACCAGCGCCGTTTGGCCCTAGCAAACCAATGCGCGTACCTGGGTGTAAATCAAAATTAACATTACCTAATATTGTCTGACCGTCATAACCCAAATTGCCCTGACTGATATTGGCCAGTGCGCTGTGAGCTTTTTTACCCTGAGCGAAACTAAAGTAAAAAGGTGAGTCAATATGCGCCGGCGCAATATCTTCCATACGCGCCAATTCTTTAACCCGACTCTGTGCCTGCTTGGCTTTCGAGGCCTTGGCTTTAAAGCGAGTAATAAACTCTTCGACTTCTTTACGACGTTTTTGCTGTTTCTCAAAGCTCGCCTGTTGCAATGCTAAGCGCTCACCACGAACACGCTCAAAGGTTGAGTAATTGCCTTTATAGGCATTAGTTTTGCAATGCTCCACATGAACGATACGATCCACAACATTATCGATAAAATCACGATCGTGAGAAATAATTAATAATGTGCCGGTATAATTTTTTAACCATTGTTCTAACCAGAGTGTCGCGTCCAAATCCAAGTGGTTGGTTGGCTCATCCAGCAACATTAGATCCGACGGGCTCATTAAAGCCTGAGCCAGATTTAAACGAATACGCCAGCCTCCGGAAAAGCTATTGACTGGCCGATCTAATTCCGACTGATCAAATCCCAAACCATGCAATAACTGCTCGGCGCGATAGTGAGCATCAAAGCCATTAGCGTTATCTAACTTTTCATATTCTAGGGCTAGGCGATCGTGATTCTCATCCGCTAAGGCTTTTTCGATTGCGCGTTCAATTTTACGAATTTGCGGATCGCCATCAAGCACAAAATCCACAACAGTACTTTCGGAGTTGGCTAATTCCTGGGCCATGTGAGCAACGCGCCAGTCTTTAGGAATAAACAGTTCACCGGCATCGGCGCTAATTTTTCCCATCAATAATTTAAATAGGCTCGACTTACCGCTGCCATTGGCACCGATAATGCCGATATGTTGGCCAGGGTGGACGACGAGTTCGGCGTCTTGCAGCAGCACTTTGGTGCCGCGACGCAGCTCGATGTCAGTTAATGTAATCATAAAAAAGTTATTACCAGTAAATTATTCAAGACCGAGGAAGCCACCGGATTGGTGACTCCAGAGATTGGCGTAAAGGCCATTGGCGGCGAGCAGTTGTTGATGTGTGCCCTGTTCAACAATCACTCCCTGATCAAACACAATAAGCCTGTCCATGGCTGCGATAGTGGAGAGGCGGTGGGCTATAGCAATCACCGTTTTACCTTCCATCAATTGGTTGAGGCTCTGCTGAATAGTCGACTCGACTTCTGAGTCCAGTGCCGAAGTGGCTTCATCGAGCACCAGTATGGGCGCATCTTTTAATAGCACTCGGGCAATGGCTACGCGCTGACGCTGACCACCGGAGAGGGTTACGCCGCGCTCACCGACATGAGCGTCGTAGCCGCGACGGCCAGTGTTATCGCGAAGGCTAAGAATAAATTCATGGGCTTGGGCGCGCTTGGCAGCCTCAATCATTTGCTCTTCGCTGGCGTCCGGGCGACCGAACATAATATTTTCCCGCACTGATCTATGGAGCAGTGAGGTGTCCTGAGTGACCATAGCGATGTTAGCGCGCAGACTGTCTTGGGAGACATTGCGCAGCTCCTGCTGATCGATGGTCAGGTTGCCACTCTGGATATCAAAAAAGCGCAACAGCAGATTAACCAAACTCGATTTACCCGCGCCACTGCGTCCCACTATGCCGACTTTCTCACCCCCAGCAATAGTCAGGTTGAGGTTATCAAAGACCATTTCGTCATTGTTATAGGCGAAGTCTACATCCTTAAACCTAATCTCACCCTGCTTGATCTCGAGCTCAGATACCGAATCTGAATCAGTAATAGCCTGAGGAATTGAGATAGTATTAATACCGTCCTGAACCGTGCCTATATTTTCAAACAGGCTACTGATCTCCCACATTATCCAGTGAGACATGCCGGTCAACCGAATCGCCATGCTCATTACAATAGCAATGGCACCTGGGGTAATGGCACCATTAATCCAGAGATAGATACCCAGCGCCGCTGTGCTGAACACCAAACACATGTTTAACGTCCACAGAGTAATATTGAGCTTGGTCACCAAGCGCATCTGCGGATGCACCGTATTGAGAAATTCGCTCATGCCTTCTTTGACATAAGCGGACTCTCGAGAGCTATGAGAGAACAGCTTTAGTGTGATTATGTTGGTATAACTATCCACAATACGGCCAGTCATCATCGAGCGGGCATCGGCCTGTAGCGTGGCGATATTTTTCATTCGCGGCACAAAGTGTCGTTGCACAGCTATATACAGCAGCAACCAGATTAGCAGTGGGACGACTAAACGGGGATCGGCATTGGCCACCAGAAACAGTGTGGTCACCACATAGATGATTACAAAGAGGATGACATCCAGCAGCTTCATGACAGTGTCGCGCACAGCAAGAGACGTCTGCATCACCTTGGTGGCTATACGTCCGCTAAATTCATTCTGAAAAAAGCCGTAGCTCTGATTTAACAGATAGCGGTGAGCCTGCCAGCGAACCGACATGGGCAGGTTACCCATCAGTGTTTGATGTACCACCAAAGAGCGCCCAGCGTTGGCCAGAGGAATGACCAGGAGCATAAAGACCGACATAACCAATAGGGTCTGCCAAGTTTCAGCAATAAAGGTTTCCGGATCGCTAGTGGCTAGCCAATCTACGACCTGACCCAGAATACCAATCAACATGGCCTCGGAAATGGCAGTAATAGCCGTCAATATTGCCATCAGGATCAGCCAGCGCTCCATACCGCGCACATGATGGCGGCAGAACTGAAATATTCCGCGGGGTGGTTGTCCGGGCGTAACTCCCGGAAATGGGTCGACCAGACGTTCAAAAAAACCGAACATTTAGGATCCTATGTTAAAGCGATGGAGTTCAAACTCGTCAGAAGAACTTGGGGCGGGCATAATAACAAGATCGAGAGCCCGTCAGGAGAAACAAATGACATTTCAACGTTCTATTTACGCGCAGATCCTCTGCTTTGCGGTTATTTTCACCACAGCCCCAACTCTAGCCGTGGATCTTGATGCGGAACGAATGATTGATTCCCTCGCCAAGCTCGAGTTTGATCAGCTCGGCAGCCCCCAGATCAAGACCGATTCGATCAAACCGGTGCTGGCCGGCGTCGAACGCCCTCACCGCCTGCTGGTGATCGCGGTGGAATTTCCCGAGCTCGGTTACGACCGTTTTTCCGGGGACAAAAAACAGAACAACAAAAACCGCGACTACCTGCAGAGACTGTTATTTGGCGGCAGTGTCAAACGACCCAAAGCGGGTACCCTGTCCCACTATTACCGCCACCAGTCTAAGGGGCTCTACAATGTCACCGGCAAAGTGATGCCCATAGCCAAAGTGAGCAAGCCATTAGCCCATTACGGACGACCCTTACAAAATGCCGATGGCAGCTGGCGCAACGACGACCACACTGATGAGTTGGTAGTTGAAGCGCTGCAGGCCGCGCACAGAGATAACCCCAAGTTTTCTTGGAAAGATTACGATATCTGGGACCCCGAGGATTTTGATGGCGACGGTAATCGCGCCGAGGCCGATGGCTATCTGGATCACCTAGTGATTGTCTATGCAGGCAAGGCCCAGTCTTCCTGCCAGGGACTCTACAAACTCAATGAAAAATTTACCGTTAATGCAGAGAGTGATGTCTTTGACAGTTTGCCAGCAGCAGAACAGGACTGTGCTGATCGTATTTGGCCCCATCGCAGCTCGCTGAATCGCGGACTGGGCAAAGGTCCAGTTCTTGAGGGCATGGTTAATGGACGCGGTGGATATGAGATCGAAGAAGGTCTGTGGCTCTATGACTACAATATGCAGTCCGAGTACACCGAGGTCTCCACCTTTATCCACGAGTTTGGTCATTCGCTGGGACTGCCTGACATCTATGCCCGGGCCACCAACAACTCCAGCGCCTCATGGGAAGCCATGTCAGCAACCGCATCCCCAGAGCCACAGGAACTCAGTGCCTGGTCGCGAATGGTACTTGGCTGGCTAAACCCCTGCATTGTGCGCCCACCGGCTTTTGGCGGCGATAAGCGCAGTTCTATGTACCTAAAAACTATGAATGACTGGTCGAATAGGGCTGGCACTGAAAACAGCCGCGGCGTCTGCGATGCGACGATGATTATTCTGCCGCCGAAAATCCGTGAACTACAGCTTGGGCCCCTTGGCAAAGATCAGGGCAAATATGCTGTCTACACAGGTCAGGGTAACGACCTACACCACTTCCTTAGCCGCAGCTTTGATCTGCGCCAAGTGAATGCGGAGCAACAGCTAATACTGAATTTTGATACCTGGTTTAAAATTGAGTCGGACTGGGATTATCTCTATATAGAAGCCTCTGTCGATGGAGATAGCGATGGCTACCAGCGCCTGCTGCCCACCGACAAAGTGAATGCCGCAGATACTAATAGCACCATGCCATCGAAAAAGGGCCATGAGGGCGAGGGTTCACTGCCCGGCTTTAGCGGCCGCTCCGGTGATATGGATGGCGACGGCAAAGTGGAGATTGCCATTGGCTGTGATCCTTCGGCAAGCAAAGTGCTGGCCGAAGACCGAGTGGGTGAAAATATAGAGGATGCCTGCGAAACCGCTCAGTGGATTGCCACAGAATTTGATCTTGAAGCCTATCGTGGCAAACAGATATCCATTCGCCTCCACTACTTTGCCGATGGCGCTGCAGTTGAAGACGGTGCGCTGATCGACAATATCCGCCTCGATGCCCTAGGTTACAACGAAGACTTTGAGTCTGGCGCCATCAAGGGCTGGAGCAGCGACGGCTTTACCCTGAGTGGTGGAGAGCATCGTATTGCCGTACCTCATTATTACCTGCTCGAATATCGCGATCCCTACGCCAGTTTCGATTCAGTGAAAAACTATGATGCCGGACTCGCCAAACCGGGTTTTTCCTTCTTTAAGGACAGCGATGGTGACATGAAGGCTTTCAGTGCCAACTATCGCCCCGGTGTCTTGGTCTGGTATTACAACGGCGAATATCTCTGGAGCCAAAATGAACCGGCCCAGTTCGGACCTGGCAATGGCTTCTTATTGCTGGTGGATGCCAACCCCCAGGAATTTAATCTACCTAACGTGCCTGAACAGTACTTTGTCGACGATCAGGGCTGGACCTCCTATCAGTTCGATGAGAGCGCGCAGCCCTGGCTAGAGCAAAGCTATGTAGATGTTATGTGTCATCAGCGCCGCTCGACTTTCTACTCCAGTGATGTCAGTGTCCCGGATCGAAAGCGCTGCTACGAGTCTCTGGTAGATGGCCTGCCAGCGGTGGAGTCCCTGAAATGGGAGGGCCGTAAGTTGATGTATGGCTACACATTGATCAATCGCCTGCTGCCCGGTGCCGACCGCCTGAAATACAAAGGGGTTAGCTCGCTGTTTGACCTGCGTATTCGTGGTGGTAAAACTGAATACCGGCTCTATGACCGAGCCCTCAGGAACCGTCATTCCGGCGACGCCCCCTTTGCTCTGGAGAGCTTTGCCAAGGGCAGCTCGGTGTATTCCATTGATGGGGATCGCTTAGTTGAACAAAGCAGTAAGGCCTACCCCCCAGTCAGCGAGTTTTCAGATGCGCGGCCGAATCGCTATCAGAACCCAAAACTGCCCTTTGGCGGTGCCAATATTCCAGAAGTGGGTTTGCGCTTCAAGCTCGGACAGCCATCCGCAGAAGCACCCGACGAAGCACGAGTAAAAGTGGTTATTGATTGGGATTAGTAACTAC
>TARA_B110000977_G_scaffold105070_1_pt1 | contig 12174 bp, 10 predicted proteins | sample TARA_B110000977 | Tara Oceans TARA_B110000977 (sample SAMEA4397798) | marine metagenome | biome: Polar Biome; feature: [SRF] surface water layer (ENVO:00010504); material: water (ENVO:00002006), including particulate matter (ENVO:01000060) such as... | depth 5 m | reverse complement strand
AATATCTATTGAAGAATTAGAAATAATTAATGGCACAGGCTCTAACCAAAGAGTAACAAAAAAAGATATTTTAAATTATGTGAGGTCTGGTAAAAAAACAAAGACCATAGATCCAATTGTCAAGATTAACAAACCAATAAATAGCACCCAAAAACCGGTAAAAACTATTAGTGGTCAAGATGAAATAATTCAAATGGATAGAATGAGGAAACTTATAGCAGACCACATGGTGAATTCTGTAAATACTGCACCTCATGTAACATCATTTGTCGAAGCCGATGTTACAAATATGGTTCTATGGAGAAATAAAACAAAAAAAGAATTTTTAGAAAAAGAGGGTGAGAGATTAACTTTTACACCAATATTTATTGAAGCAATAGCAAAAGCACTTAGAGACTATCCATTGGTGAATTCTTCCATTGATGGTGACAACATCATCATTAAAAGCAATATTAATATTGGAATGGCAACTGCACTTCCATCAGGAAACTTAATAGTTCCGGTGATAAAAAATGCAGATCAACTAAACCTTGTTGGATTAGCTAAAACTGTAAATGACTTAGCAAACAGAGCAAAATTAAGTCAACTAAAACCAGATGATATTTCTGGTGGAACCTATACTGTTTCTAATGTTGGAACATTTGGAAATGTAATGGGAACACCAATTATTAATCAACCGCAAAGTGGAATTTTAGCCCTTGGAGCAATTAAGAAAAAGCCAGCAGTAATTGAATCTGAATCAGGGGATTTAATTGGAATTAGACATATGATGTTTTTATCTCACTCCTACGACCATAGAAATATTGATGGTGCTTTAGGAGGTCAATTCGTAAGAAAAGTTGCAGATTATCTTGAGAATTTCGATATTAATCGAGACTTATAAATATGAAGAAGATACAGAAAATAACACTACTTTATTTAATATACTCTCTCTCTAGTTCTATTACCTACAGCCAAAATTCTAAAGACTTAAATCTTAAAACTCAAGGAGCCAATCAGTTAATGATTGAAAAAAAATATTCTATTGCCAAAGATATTTGGCTAGATATTGTAAAACTACAGCCAAAAAATGCAAATACTAATTACAAAACTGGAGTATGTCTTCTAGAGTCCTCCAATTCAAAATTAGAATCGTTGAAGTATTTAAAAGTTGCAGTGAAGAAGATTAATAAAAATTACTCTCCATTTGACAACACCATAACTACTGCCCCAATTGAATCATATTTTTATTTAGGAAAATCTTACCATATTAATGGATTTCAAGATTCTGCAATTAAATACTTGAATGAATTTAAAGAGTTGGCAACAAAAAAACATTACTTAAAAGATGAAAGTAAAAAAATAATCAAGTGGTGTGAAAATGTAAAAACAATAGCTAATAATAATGAAAATCATAAAGTTTTAGATGAATTTAAAAATACCAATACCGACTTTGACGATTTTAATCCGCAGGTTTCCAAAGATGGAAATACAATTGTGTTCTCATCAAACAAAACTAGATCTTTAAAATCCGGAAACCAGAATAAAGAAATCTTTGACATTAAAACAGGCAATCACTACACAGATATCTATACAATCTATAAAGATTTGAAAAATGATTCTTGGATGGATTCTAAATTATTAAAATTCTCAAAAACAAAAACCAATGAGATAGCAATTGGGAAATCTAACGATATTGAAAAAGTTTTTTTTACAAATATTGCAGAAGATCCTAAAGAGAAAAACACCGTTTCTTACAGCAGAAAGAAACAAAACTATTCCTATGCAAAAGAATTTTTGGATTTACCTGGCTTTAATATTTCAAGTTTAATGGTAACAGATAATGGAAAATATTTATTTTTCTCCAGCAATAAATCAGGTGGTTTTGGAGGAGAAGACTTGTGGTTCTGTCAAAGAAAAAATAGTTCTTGGACATCTCCGAAAAATATGGGGGATAAAATAAATACTGAGAATGATGAAATATGTCCATTTATGCATGCAGATGGAGTAACACTTTTTTATAGTTCAAATGGAGAGAAAAGTATTGGAGGTTACGATGTGCTTTATAGTCAAAAAGGAAGTGATCAAATTTGGAAAGTGTCTGAAAATTTAGGCACTCCAATAAATACAGTAAACGATGAAAAGTATTTTTCTACATCTACAGATGGTAAGAAAGGTTACTACTCGTCTATTAACAAACAACAAAATTCTGATATATTTTCTGTAAACATTACTAAACCCTACTCCAAACCTATTTTACTTTTATCTGGATATATTGAAAAAGGAAGCAGTGAAAATCTAGACCATAATTTTAAAGTAAAATTAACCAATACAGACTTAGAAAATACTCCTATTTTTTATCTGCCAAACAAATTTAATGGAACTTATGTATTTGATATTGAGCAGTGCTACAATTACGATGTGCAGTATTTCAAGTCATTGACTTTAAGTAGCGGAAAAGTAAAAGAAGTATTAATCCACGAGCAATCTATAAAGGCTCCTTGTGAAATCAACGAAGCAGTGACTATCCAACTTCCTGTAATCAATCAAAAAGGGGAATTAATAAAGAACAATAATTATGAAATAGCTAGAGATAATATTCGTAAAAATTTCCAAGAAAAAAACAAGAAATACAGTTTTAAAGAGATTATAAATACAGAAAATAAATTAATTGCTCTTTTATTGATAGATGAAAATGGTAATATTGTTGACAGAGCTGTATTGACCCCAGATGGATTTAAATTTGAAATATTAAATTCTAGTCCTAATTATAATTTCAAATTGGAGAACTTCCCTGATAATTTAGAACTTTCTGACATTCCTATTATCCTTATTGAAGAGGGTAAAGAAACCTTAATTCATGGAGATTTCGGAATAGATAATAGATTTAAATATTTAAATAATTTTAGCACATTCAAATTCAAAGAATTAATTGGATTAAACAATCCTTTATTCAAAGTCTATTTAATTGATAAAAATGGGAAGATAATTCAAGAGGGGATTCTTACAGAAAATGGGTTTAAGTTTGAGATAATATCCTCTTCTACACAGTACAAATTCAGGCTAGAAAACTTTCCAGAAAACCTCGACCTTTCAGAAATACCATTGGAAATAGTTAACCGAAATGAAACACTTTTTGTAATGGGTGATTTCTCAAATAAAAGTGAATTTATTTTGCCAAAGATTCACTTTAAGAAAACATTTCAGACAAATGAATATACAATAAGTAACCATCCAGACTTCTTAAAATTCATGGAATTAGCTTTGGAAAAGATTGAAAAAAATGGAAAAGTTAAAATAGAAATCATAGGATCAGCCTCTAGAATTCCCTCTTCAAAATTCACCAACAATACTGAACTAGCGAAACTAAGGATTGAAAAAGGAAAAAAAATAATTTATAATTATTTAGACTCAAAGAATATTGACAGAAAAAGTTTTCAAATTATAAAAGAAAAAGCCATTGTTTCAGGACCTAAATACAATTACAATATAAAAGATAAAAGTATTTATTACCAGTACCAGTATTTTAGTATCTGGGCGGAATAATCCTATAAATTTCATTTAAAAAGACTTTACTATTACAATGGACATCAAATTAGACAAACCACTTATAGTTTTAGACATTGAAGCAACAGGAGATCAGATAAATAAAGATAGAATTGTTGAAATTGGAATGATAAAAACTAATCCTGATGGGAGTGAAGAAATTTATGATCAAAGAATTAATCCTCAAATCCCTATACCATTAAACATTTCTGAAATTCACAGCATTTATGATTTAGATGTTAAAGATAGTCCCTCATTTAAAGAAGTTGCAAATGAAATTAAATCATTTATAGGCGATTCCAATCTATGTGGATTCAACTCCAATAAGTTTGATATTCCAATTTTAGAGGAGGAATTTATTAGAGCGGGATTAAAAAGTGACTTTGAATCTAAAAAGTTTGTAGATGTTCAAAATATATTTCATAAAATGGAAAAAAGAACTTTAGGTGCCGCACACGTATTTTATTGTGGTAAAGAGATGGAAAATGCACATTCTGCAATTTATGATGCAAGAGCTACTTTGGAAGTTCTTAAATCACAAACTAAAAAATATTCAGAATTAGAGAATAACATTGATTTTTTAAGCGACTTTTCAAAGGCTAATAAAGCTTCCATGGATTACGCAGGAAGAATAGTTCTAGATGATAAAAAACAAGCAATTATCAATTTTGGGAAACACAAGGGAAAAGAAGTAGAATATGTATTTAAGAAAGAACCTGGCTATTATTCATGGATATTAAAAGGAGATTTCTCTCAAAATACCAAATCTTGTTTTACTAAGCTTTGGGAAGAATTTAAATCTAGGAAATGAAAATTATTTGTATTGGGAGAAACTATCTAGAACATGCAAAAGAAATGGGAAAACCTATAACAAAAGATCCTATTTTCTTTCTTAAACCTGACTCATCTCTTATAGCCAAAAGACAACCTTTTTATTTTCCAAACTTTAGTAAAAATATTCATTACGAAGTAGAATTAGTTTACAAAATTAAAAAGGTAGGTAAAAGTATTGATCCTGTTTTTTCTAAAGACTATTACGACAAAGTTGGTCTAGGAATTGATTTTACAGCAAGAGATCTTCAAGAAAAATGCAAGTTAAATGGCCATCCTTGGGAAATAGCTAAATCTTTTGATCAGTCAGCTTTAGTTAGTGAAGATTTTTTGGAGGTTAAGTCGTTGAAGGATTTGAATTTTTCATTGTTAAAAAACGGTGAAACTGTTCAAAAAAGTAACGCAAATCAAATGATCTTTAGTATTGATGAAATAATTAGCTATGTTTCTAATTTTATGACCTTAAAGATTGGAGATTTAATTTTCACAGGAACACCTTCTGGTGTTGGTTCGGTCAAAATTGGAGATAAGTTAGAAGGGTTTATAAATAATGAAAGTATTTTTTCTCTTAATATAAAGTAATTTAATAGTCAATAAGCTCTTGTATATATTCATTGCCATGCAGTACATCATTTACATCTCCATTAACTATTTGTAGCACTTTATCTTCTTTGTATACCAAGCCAAGGCCTAAGGCATATACTTCTTCGGAATTTTCATATTCCAACAAATTAGATTTATAATTTTGGTTTATTGTAATACAACTGTCAAAAGTTAAATCATTCAAGGTAAAACTCGTGTGTAAACTTTCAACTATATATTCTTTATATCCCAAATTGTTAAATGCATTTCCGTTCCAAAAAGTATTTGCATTAATTGGGAAAATTAGTTTTGTAAAGGTTGTGTTTTCTTCAATTTGTTGAACAGAACTAGCATTTTTATTGGCTACCCAGACATCTTTAATATTAAAATTCTGAGTAGTATCGGTCCGCCAATACCTTTCTATTCTATAAGATGTATCTCCCTGTAAATCAAGGTGATATTCTGAGATAACTTCTTTTAAATAATAGGAAGAAGTATCTTTCCCTAAAGAACTATGGATAATATTGGTGACAAAAAACTGTTTTTCTTTTTGCAATTCTAGTGGAAAATATTCATTGTAGGATTTGATTTCCGTGTACTGAATAGGATCACAGGATAGATGGAAAATTACTATTAAAAAAAAAATATTATTCTTCATTTTTCTTGACAATTACTTTCCCTTTTTCGTAGTTTACTTTTTTCATGTTAGATTTTTCACCGTCATAGAAAAACCAAACACCTTCCTTCAAATTATTTTTAAAACTACCTTTAGTATCTATAGTTCCATCAGCAAAGTAATATATAAAATTGCCAGTTTTTTTACCCATTGTATAGTTGCCTTCTGACTTTACTCTACCTAGTTTGTAATATTGTTTCCAAATACCATTTTTTAGACCATTTATACAATTATACTCTTCCATAATTTTAACCGTTTTAGTTTCTTCATCAGCTGGATAATATAAATACTGGGTATCCTCCATGGCACCTTTGTCAAAATTAAAGACATTAAGCAATTTCCCATTCCTTGAATAGGTAAACCATTTACCTTGTTTCATTTGATTAATAAATTTCCCTTTTGCCTTCACATAACCATTGTCGTAATACATTTCTGAGGAGGATAGAGAGTCATTAAGGAAATTCACTTTTGCAGAAACATGTCCTTCTGGAGCGAAATATGTAAAAAGTCCAACTGGCTTGCCGTTATTAAAACTACCCGTATATCTTTTGGTATTGGTTTTTTCATGGTAACCGACCCAATCACCAATTTTTTGATTCTTTTTATTGAGTTGATTTATTTTAATATCCTGTGCGGGTATTAAAAATGAGGATAACAGTAAGAGAATAAAACTTAAAGGACTCTTCATATTTCTAAGTTAATTAAAATAAACCATCTTAATATGTGGAATTCCGTCTTCTAAATAAGTCTCTCCACAAGAAATAAAACCTAAGGAAATATAAAAACTAATTAAATATTCTTGGGCAGATAATTCAATGGCTAAATCAGGGAATTTAATTTTAACTTCCTTTAAAATATATTCCATTAATTCTCTAGCATATCCATTTTTCCTAAAGGTACTTTTTACTGCTATCCTACCAATAAAAACAGTATAGGCATCTTTATAGACTCTTCCTAAGGAAATTAATTGTCCGTCTAAGAATCCCAAAAAATGGTCAGCTATTAAATCTAAATCGTCTAATTCTTGGTAGGGGCAGTTCTGCTCCACTACAAAAACACTAATCCTTAATTTAAGCAATTCAAAAAATTGATTTTTTGTTAAATCTGTATAACTTATGCTGTGTAATTCCAAAATATTAATTTGAACTACAAATTTATAACTTTACCTAGATGATAAGGAAGTTTAACCAAAACTATATTTACCAACCCAAGAAAAATCTCAATATTTCTGATATTGTTAGTGGAATTTCTAAGGCAGACTCGACTATTCTTTCTCAAGCAATAACCTTGTTAGAAAGCAAAAGAAAGGAAGATAAGGCTTTAGTGTATAGTGCACTTTCTAAATTACCACCCTCAGATCATAAATCATTTAGAATTGGAATAACTGGGAGTCCAGGAGTTGGAAAAAGTACATTTATAGAAACATTTGGGAAGCATTTATCTGCCATGGGTATTAGTGTTGCGGTATTGACAATAGATCCAAGTTCTAAAATTAATGGGGGGAGTATTCTTGGAGATAAAACAAGGATGGAAGAACTAAGTAAAGAGTCAAATGTATTTATAAGACCAAGTCCTTCAAAAGGTGAGCTTGGAGGAGTCGCTGAACAATCCTATGAATCTATTTTATTATGCGAAAAAGCAGGATTTGATGTTATAATAATAGAAACTGTAGGTGTTGGCCAGTCAGAAACTCATGTTAAGCATGTAGTAGATTTTTTCTTGCTGTTAATTTTAGCAGGTGCAGGGGACGAACTTCAAGGAATTAAAAGAGGAATAATGGAACTTGCAGATGGAATTGCTATCACAAAGAGTGACGGAGATAACGAAAAAAATGCAAAAATTGCAAAAAACAGTTATCAAAATGCAATTCATTTACTGCCTCCAAAAGACAATAATTGGATAACTGAAGTTAAAACCTGTTCTAGTATTGAAAATCAAGGAATTACTGAAATATGGAAATTACTTGAGAAATTTCAGAAACATTGTAGTGGAAATAACTGGATAAATAACAATAGAACAGAGCAAGATGTTTTTTGGTTTCACCAAAAACTAAACCAATTCTTAATGGAAGACTTCTTATCTAAAGAAAATGTCACAGAAAAAGTAAAAAAAATGGAAGCATCTATTATAAAAGGAGATTTAGATCCGTTTACAGCTGCAAGCAAAATATTTAAAAATGAATCTTAGAGAAAAACTATTAAAATACCAACCAATAGATTTAATTGAGGTAGCAGAACCTCATAGTGATTATACGCACGAAGCCAAAATTATAGCATTAGACATTATAAAAGAAAGCAATGATTTTGACTTTAATGATAGAGCACTAATATTCTGGAAAGAGAAAATTAAAAAAGACATTAAGTCTATTTTAAATTCAAAAGAAATTCCAAAAAGCCATTTTATTGATGAACAAGAAATGAAAATAATTATCAAAGCTTGTTTTGAAAACTGGAAGCAAGAACAAGAGCTTTTTGGGATAGACACTACAAAATATTGGGTAGTATAAATAAGATGAAGAAAAAGAGATTTTATATAATTTTAATTGCGATAACGACTGGAATTATTATAGCAGTTGTTTTATTTTCCAAGGCTAAGAAACCATCCTATCTAAATATTAAGTCTATCCCTGAAAGTAGCAATAATTATTTGTTAATTAATAACGATTTAATAGCAAATGGATTCTCTAGCTACTTTTTAAAACATCCCATTGAACTTACTAAATTTTATAAGTTTTTTAAAAAATTTAAAATGGTTAATACTTCAGTGGATTATGGAGTTGTCTTAAGTGAACCAACAGCAATTTACTTTGACAACGATACTAAATCTGTAAATGGAATCGTAAAAGTTAAGGATTCAGATAATTCAATAAGTAAAATAAAAGGGGATTTTATTGAACCTGATTTTAAAGAAATAGTCTCAAATAAAACTTATTCAACCTTTGTTTTCAACAATAAAAAATATAACCAACTTTATCTAATTTTTAAATATGGAAAAGTAAATAAAGACAGTCTTTATTTAAAAATAAAAAATATTAGTTTCAAGTCAGATACTGCAAATTCTAATAGTAATATTGTTGACTTTTATAAAGGGAATAAGAAAAGTATTCTTTACCAATTTCAGAATCTAGAAATTTTAAACTTATTGGGGACAAATAATTTTAAAGGATCCATAGATTTGAAAAATAATAAAATAGATTTTTTAGGTACTGGTATTAAAAATAAAAATTTCCCATTTAAAAATGATGTAGAAATTAATTCTACCAATTATGGTTGGGCAGAATTTTCTGCAAATTTTGATACCGATAAAATACCAAAAACTCTGACTTCACAACTAATGCTAGACAGCAATTTAGATGGAAGAATAATTTTAAGCATTTATCAAATAAAAAAAATAGCCAAACTTTTATCAAAAAGAGATATAAATACATTTTATAATCATTTGGATTTAAATATATTCCTTGGTCACAAAAAACTAGACTCATTAAATTTTGACATTAAAAACCCAGAATTTAATTACTCATTAAATAATGAATTAAATGGATTTTCTATTACAAACTATCCAAAAAAATATTCTACTAAAACTGATAAAAACAGCTATTTTCAACTTTTTATAGATTTTGAAAAAATGGTTTCTCAAAGCCACGATGAATGGGCTTGGAACGGATTTAAAACAATAATGAAAAAAATGAACTTTAAAAAGTTGAAGTTTATTTGTTCAGAAAAGAACCAAAAAGAATTTCAAATTACAGGTAAGATAACTGCTTTAGATTCTTCAAAAAACATTGTACTCAACCCCTTTATTTATTGAAATCCTTATATTTAAGGAAAGTTGAGTAAATGGAGGTTAAAAACTATGTCTTAGGAGAATGGGTTTCTGGTGAAGGAAAAGAAATTGATCATATTCATGCAATTACTGGCGAAATCATAAGCACAACCTCTAGTAAGGGTTTAGATTTTAATTCAATTTTAGAATATGGCAGAAAAAAAGGAAGTTCTGCATTGAGAAAAATGACTTTTCAACAAAGGGGAGAAATGCTAAAATCATTGGCTCTTTATCTGAATAAAAGAAAAGAAATATTTTACAGCTTAAGTAAAGCAACTGGAGCAACTAGAATAGACTCATGGATAGATGTTGACGGTGGAATTGGTAATTTATTTGCCAATGCTTCACTAAGGAGACAGTTCCCAGACTTACCATATTATGTAGAAGGACCAATGGCAAACCTTTCCAAAAATGGAACGTTTATTGGCCATCATATTATGGTTCCAAAAAGAGGAGTTGCAGTACATATTAATGCTTTTAATTTCCCAATTTGGGGAATGTTAGAAAAAATTGCTGTTAATATTATGGCTGGAGTTGCAGCAGTGGTAAAGCCATCTGAATACACTTCGTATTTGACAGAATTAATGGTAAAAGAAATTATAGATTCTAAAATATTACCAGAAGGCAGTCTTCAATTAATTCCTGGCTCAGGAAAAGGAATATTAGACCATGTTGGGCATAATGATGTAGTTACATTTACTGGTTCAGCAAATACGGGTAAAATATTAAAATCTCACCCCAATATTTTAGAAAACTCTGTGCCTTTTAATATGGAGGCAGATTCTCTAAACGCATGTGTTTTAGCAAAGGGTGTAGATGAAAAATCTGAAGAGTTCAATATTTTTATTAAAGAAATTTATAGAGAGATAACTGCCAAAACAGGTCAAAAATGTACTGCAGTTAGAAGAATTTTAGTTCCCGAAAATAAAATTGACCAAGTACAAAAAGCGTTAGTAACAAAACTAGAAAAAACTGTTATTGGAAATCCAGAAAACAAAGAGGTTAGAATGGGAGCTTTGGCCTCCAAAATACAAGTAGAGAGAGTAAAAGAAAACGTAGAAATACTTATGGAAAGTCAAGAAATAGTTTTTGATAACTCTAAAAATTTAAAACTTGTAGATGCTTCTATTGAAAAAGGAGCTTTTTTCTCTCCAGTTCTTTTTAGAAACGATGAGCCATTTTTACGAGATGTTGTCCATAATATTGAAGTATTTGGTCCAGTATCTACTTTGATTCCTTACAAAAACATGGAAGAAGCTGTAGAATTGGTAGAAATGGGAAAAGGGTCTTTAGTAACCTCCATTGTAACCAATGACGACCAATTAGCAAAAGAATTTGTGGTAGAAACCGCCCACTCCAACGGAAGAATATTGGTTTTAAATTCTAGATGTTCCAAGGAAAGTACTGGTCATGGATCGCCAATGCCTCAGCTTGCACATGGGGGACCTGGAAGAGCAGGAGGCGGAGAAGAAATGGGTGGAATTCGAGGAATAAAACATTATTTACAAAGAACTGCAATTCAGGGTCATCCAGAAACAATAACCAAAATTACTGAGCAATTTCAAATTGGTGGAAATCAACCCGAGTCCAATCCTCATGTCTTCAGAAAGCATTTTGAAGAACTGAATGTTGGAGATACAGTATTTACTCACAAGCATACAGTCACTACTGCAGACATAGTAAATTTTGCCAATGTGAGCGGAGACAATTTTTATGCCCACATGGACGAAACTTCTCTAGATGGGACGATATTTGAACAAAGAGTAGCTCACGGATATTTTTTGTTATCCAAAGCAGCTGGACTCTTTGTAGACCCTGCAAAAGGACCGGTACTATTAAATTATGGAATTGATGAATGTAGATTCACCAAACCAGTCTATGCTGGCGCAACAATTGGAGTAAGGTTTACGGTAAAAGAAAAAGTTGACCAGAAGAAAAAAGACGAAGAAGATATTGCTAAAGGGATAGTTAAATTTTTGGTAGACATATACGATGAAACTGGAGAAACAGTTGGTATAGCAACTATTTTAACTATGGTCAAAAAAATAAATCAAAATCAATGAGAAATTTAAAAATTTTCAATCTTGTATTTATTTTTCTTTTTGCAGGGCTATTTATACATAGTCAAGAAGTTGTTACAAGAGCTTCTACAAAAATAGAGCTAATCAAACGAAGAATTAAGAAATCTAGATTGGATACTGTTAAAATTAAATTATTGCAACAGTGGAGTACTTTAGTATTTGCCACTAACCCAGATAAAGATTTAGAATTACAAAAAGAGGTGCGTGAAATCTGTACTGAGCATTTAAAAAAAGAAGAAAATCCGTATTTAAAACAGTGGTTTAAAATGCAAAAATCTGAAGCTCTAGATAAGACTGCATCTTACTATTCCTTCATGGATAAAGATAAAAAGGCATTAAATTTTTATTCAGCTAGTTGTAAGATTCTTGAAGACTTAGAAGACGACAACTTACTATCTACAGACGATATATATTTGCTTTCTAGTACATGTAATAAAATTGCAAGAATGCATGAGGGGAATGGAGAGTTTAAAAAAGCATTGCGTTATTACCAAAAATCTATGAAGTTGGATGGCGATGTACAATCTCAACGAAATAAAGAACAGTCTTTACAACACCTTGGTGACAGTATATTGCTTGTAAGTAGTAATATAATGCATGAAAAAGAAATTAGTTACCAGAAAGAAGTTACCAAGAAAAAAGAAAAGAATTTATTTT
>TARA_B110000977_G_scaffold70045_1_pt1 | contig 12176 bp, 10 predicted proteins | sample TARA_B110000977 | Tara Oceans TARA_B110000977 (sample SAMEA4397798) | marine metagenome | biome: Polar Biome; feature: [SRF] surface water layer (ENVO:00010504); material: water (ENVO:00002006), including particulate matter (ENVO:01000060) such as... | depth 5 m | reverse complement strand
AATCTTACCAGAGAATCTTACCAGAGAATCTTACCAGAGAATCTTACGTTAACTCTTCTAGATCCTGAAACAAGTTCAGGATGACATAAGAAAAGACAAGTCTGTGTGATGAGTTTTTCCTGAAGGTAAAAGTATCGAAGTCCAACTTGAAAAAAGTTAATTCCTAGGATGAAACTTCTTAATTTCTTGATGTAAATAACTCCTGTCTAAGTGCATGTAAATTTCTGTGGTGGTGATAGAAACATGACCAAGCATATCTTGAACCACACGTAAATCGGCTCCAGCATTTACCAAGTGTGTTGCAAATGAATGCCTAAATGTATGCGGGCTAATTGTTTTTTGGATTCCGGCTTTCTCTACCAATTGTTTGACGATAGTAAAAATCATAACTCTTGTGAGCGATTTTCCACTTCGGTTCAAGAAAATAAAGTCTTCAAAACCCTTCGTTATTTTATTATGAACTCTTACTTGTTCTAAGTAAATTTTTATGTGTTTCAATGCCGAAGAACTAATAGGAACTAACCTTTCTTTGTCCCCTTTTCCTGTTACTTTTATAAACTCTTCGTCAAAATAAACATTAGATATTTTGAGGTTTACCAGTTCCGAAACCCTTAAACCACACCCATACAAAGTTTCAAGAATAGCTTTGTTTCTTTCTCCCGTAGAGGAACTTAAATCGATTGCATTAATTAGCGTATTTATTTCTTCTATTGATAATGTATCAGGAAGTTTCCTTCCAATTTTTGGGCTTTCTAGCAATTCTGCGGGATTTACTTCACTTAGGTTTTCTATGATTAAGTAATTGTAAAAAGCTTTTATCCCAGAGATGATTCTGGCTTGCGAACGAGCACTCAAGCCCATTTCGTAAACCTTTGCCAAGAAATGTTGCAAGTCTTCGTACTTTACTTGAATAGGAGTGAAGTGAACTTTGTTTTCTATCTCTAAGTATTGTGTCAGTTTTTCAATATCAGCCAAGTAAGCTTCAATAGAATTTTTGGACAATGATTTCTCAATCGCCAAAAATCCTTTAAACCCTCTTTTTTGAATATTCCACATTTATTTTTAGTGAATAATGAATAGTTAAAAGTAATTAGTTAAAAGGGAATAGCCAAATGTTATTATTTGAAATTTATCAGTTAATATTCTTAGCTGCATTCAGAATGACAATAAAAAAATAATGGATAATTATAATTATCCATTATTAATTATAAAATTATTCCTGTCCTTCATTCGCCAAATAAATTCCATCATTTTTCAACCAAATAACTTTTTGCTTGTACAAGCCACCAATAGCTTTTTTGAATGCTTTTTTACTCATTCTTAGCTCTTCGTAAATGTCTTCGGGTTTACTTTTGTCAGTAAGCCCAATGTAACCTGCGTCTCCTTTTAAGATGTTCAGTATCTTTTCTTGGTTCTCATCTTGAGCTACATAACCTACTTTTTGTAACGAAACATCAATTTTATTGTCTTCTCTCAATGTTTTGATGTAACCAGTCGTTTTCTCCCCAATATTTAAATCTCTAAACACTTCGTTTTCGTAGATTAATCCTTTGTACAAGCCATTAATCACACAATTATATCCCAATGGAGTTCTTTCATAAATGATTAAATCTACTTCTTGTCCATTGGTTAATTCTACCTCTTCATATTCTAGAAAAGTATCAATTTTACTTGATGCAACCAATCTTTCACTTTCATAATCCAAAAACATAGTAACTACGTAATGTTTCCCCTCACGCATTTTATGTTTCTGCTCTTTAAAAGGAACAAACAAATCTTTAGGCAAACCCCAATTAAGGAAAGCTCCTACAGAGTTTATGTCATTTACTTGAAGTAAAGCAAACCCATTTAGTTTAATTTTTGGCGTTTGGTTGGTAGCTGTAATTCTATCTTCAGAATCTTTAAAAACAAATACTTCTACTTCGTCACCAATTCCCCAACCTTTTTCAATGTAATTGTTTGGTAATAATACTTCGTTTTCTTCTTCGTCTATTAAGTAAAAACCATTGTCTGTACTTCTCAGAATTGTTAACTTATTTATTTCTCCTAAATTTATCATTGGTCTCTTTGTTTTTCTTCTTCTTTAATTAATTTTTTCTGGTATCTACCTTGCACCACATCTACAATAACTAGTACTGCTATTACAAAGTAAAAAGTTGTTTTGCTCATAGCGTGGATCTGACTTCCAAAGAACTCTAGGTGAGCAAGATGTCCACCTTCAGTAAGTAGCATAATTCCTACAATGAACAGGATAAATAATCCTAAAACTTCATACATTCTGTTTTTATTAAGGAACTCAGATACTTTATCAGCCAATAGTAACATCAACATTCCACTTCCTATTATGGCAATAGCCATAATGATAAAAGCAGCTGTAGAATTTTCTATTTCACTTGTAAGTCCTATTGCAGCTAAGATAGAGTCGAATGAAAAAACTAAATTCATAATCACAATAGAAATAATTACTCCATTAGTAGATTTTTTTCTTTTTGTTTCGCTCAAATCTTCATCATGAAAATCATTGGCAGATATCATGTGCCATATTTCTTTTATTGCCGTGTAAATAATAAATCCACCTCCAGCTAAAACTATAAGGCTATGACCATTAAATGCAAAATAAACAACATTTTCTATTTCTCCCGATAAGAAAGAAAAAGGTTTTTGAAAGAAGCCAATCACAGAAATAAGTATAAATAATAAAACAATTCTAAGCACGATTGCGATTAATATTCCAATTTTCCTTACCCTTTTTTGGTCGTCTTTTGGGGCTTTTTTAGATTCTAACGAAATATATAATAAGTTATCAAACCCAAGCACAGCTTGAAGCATGATAAGCATAAATAAGGTAAAAAGGTTTCCGAGAGTAAATAGTTCCGCCATTTTATTTTGTAAAAATATTTTTACAAATGTACTATATAATGAGTGATTAATAAATTAAAGAAGAATCAAATTAATCCTGTGTTTATATACAAGCAATATCTTTTTTACATCGAGAGGTCAGGAGGCTGACTATTCATTTGAAAAGTCACCCCTATAATCCCCTCAAGGGGATAAATTATTGAATGTCTAAGAAAAATATAATATTATTTGTTCTTAACATTTTTTAACGCGACTCTCAGTAATATCATCAAAAATGTACGTTAAATGAATATAAAAAAAATAAACATAAAAATTAATTATAAATGAACGAAACAATAAAAACAATTGTAATTGCTTTTCTAGGAGGAGCAATGGCATTAGGAGGTTATTCTTTACTTCCCCAAGAAAAAAAAATTATTAGTGTAGAGAAAGAGCCGGCAATCACATTTGCACAACCTGTGAGTATTGGAGCTGATAGACAAGAAAATACGTTAGATTTTAAATTGGCAGCCAATAATTCGCTTAATAGTGTGGTTCATATTAATACAGAAAAAAAAATACGTAAATTAAGTGAAGAAGAAAAATTATTCCAACAGTTTTACGGCAGTGGAAATGCAAACCGAAGCCAAAGAGGATCGGGGAGTGGAGTAATAATTTCTAAGGATGGATACATTGTGACCAACAATCATGTAGTAGAAAATGCAGACTATATCAAAGTTATCTTGAATGATAATAGAGAATATAAAGCAACAATAATAGGAACGGATCCATCAACAGATATGGCTGTACTGAAAATTGAAGAGTCAGATTTGAGTCCAATTGTAATAGGAAACTCAGACGAAGTAGAAGTAGGAGAATGGGTGTTGGCTGTGGGAAATCCTTTCAATTTAACCTCTACAGTTACTGCAGGAATTGTATCTGCAAAAGGGAGAAGTATCAATATTATGCAGAATAACAGTGAGAATAATATTTTTCCAATAGAATCTTTTATCCAAACAGATGCAGCTGTAAATCCAGGAAATAGTGGAGGAGCATTGGTAAATGCAAAAGGAGAATTGATAGGAATAAATACAGCAATTGCCTCGAGAACAGGTTCGTATTCGGGGTATTCATTCGCAGTTCCGGTAAATATAATGAAGAAGGTAACGACTGATATAATAAAATATGGAATTGTACAAAGAGGATTTATTGGAGTAGGAATTCAAGAAATGAACCAAGACTTAGCCGATAAACTAGAAATTGGTAATACAGAAGGTGTTTTTGTAAATGGATTGGCAGAAGGTGGAGCAGCCGAAGAAGCTGGAATTAGAAAAGGAGATGTAATCGTAAAGATTAACTCAGAGTCAATAAAATCAGTTCCTCAATTACAAGAACAAGTGGGAAGATTTAATCCAGGCGATAAAATTAATGTGTTGGTTGTGAGAAATGGAAATGAAAAATCTATCCCAGTTACACTAAGAAACCATGATGGAAATACAAAAATGGTAGAAAAACCGAAAAATGATAATCTGTTAGGCTCTTCATTTGTAATTCCTTCAGAAACAGAAATGAAAAGGCTAAGAATAGCTAATGGAGTTAAAATAGAAAAATTAGGAAAGGGAAAGTTGCAAAAGATTGGAATCAAAAAAGGATTTATTATCACTAGGGTCGACAAACAAAAAGTAAACTCGGTAGAAGGATTAAAAACGCAACTAAAAAAAGCTGAAAAAGAAGGCGTTTTGATAGAAGGTATCTATCCAAACGGAATAAAAGCATATTATGGAATAGGAATGTAATAAGCTTAAAATTAACCAATAAAAAAGGTCGCTTGCAATTACAAGCGACCTTTTTTGTATTATACAATTATGTGTTTAGCTAACTACTTTTACATTAACTGCGTTCATTCCTCTTTTTCCTTCTGTCAATTCAAATTCTACTTCGTCATCTTCTTTAATTTCATCAATTAATCCTGATGTGTGCACGAAATGCTCTTCGTTTGAACCTTCTTCCACTATGAAACCAAATCCCTTAGTTTCATTAAAAAATTTTACTTTTCCTGTTTTCATTGTATTAATTATTAATTATATATCACGAATATAATCATACTATTCAATCGCACAAGAATATTTTTCTATTTATTCTGGTATTTATCGAATTGATTAGGTATTAAGTAATTGTCTTTTCCAAATTTTACTAACTCATTTTCATCCTTTAAATTAAATCTTTTATATAGCCTCAGAAGATTTTGATTGATTTTTTCTATTGGTATATTTAATAGATTAGAAATTTCAGAGTTTTCCTTTTTTTTCTCTAAAAATTCAATTAACTTGATGTTCTCTAAAGAGATACAGTTATTGAAATTCAGATTTTGATTAATTTCTTCTAGAAATTCATTTTCAACATCACCTTGAAAAGAATATTGTACAATGTCTGTTGTTTTTAAATCTTTATCAATTTTACTTCTTCCAATAAAAGAAATTATATTTCCATTATTGTCTGTTTGGTATATTTTTATATTAAGTATTGCAGAAGTTTCAATTTCTTTGATTTTAATAATGACACTACTTGAAAAATACTCAATAGTATTAGTATATAAAAACAACAGTATACGATCATTATATTCATTAATGAATTCTTGAAAATACTGAGTAAACATTGAGTTTAAATAATTACTCGTGATATCTTCATCTTTCAAGTTTAAGATTTCAAAACCTTTTGCAAACAAGAGTTTGTTTCCCTTCAAACTGTAAATCCAAACAACTTCGTCTTCCTCAATTTTAATTAATTCATCCAGTAATTTGTTTTCAATGGAATCCTTCTTGATTTTAGCGTCACTTAAAAAAGCTTGAGTATATTTACCATTGTATTGAACACTCATTTTGTTGATTTTTCTTTTAAACAAAGTTAGTTATACAATTATTAATAGTTAGTATTTAGTTCCGGATTTCTTTTAAATACTTTACTCGGACCTTTAAAAGGTTTTTTTAACAAATGCGTTTATTTAACAACAATTAAAATGTGTATTTTAACACTTAAAGTGTTTGTCTAAATTACCCAAAAAATTATTGCTATCAAAAACGACTGTTTTAAATAGCAATTCATTAAATTTGCCCAAAATATAAAAACCGCAATGGCTAATAAATACCCAACTTATAAATCACTTAATTTACCTAATGTTGCTTCTGAAGTATTAGAAAACTGGAAGGATAAAAATGTTTTTAAAGAAAGTATCAGTTCAAGAGATGAAAATAAGCCTTATATATTTTTTGAAGGACCTCCATCTGCTAATGGATTACCGGGAATTCATCATGTGATGGGTAGAGCTATCAAAGATATATTTTGCAGGTATAAAACATTACAAGGTTTTCAAGTAAATAGAAAAGCAGGTTGGGATACACACGGATTACCAGTAGAATTAGGTGTAGAAAAAGCATTAAACATTACCAAAGAAGATATTGGCAAGAAAATTACGATTGAAGAATACAACAAAGCGTGTAAGGAGTCTGTAATGAAATATACAGATGTTTGGAATAAACTAACTGAACAAATGGGATATTGGGTAGATATGGAAGATCCTTATGTTACTTATGACAATAAATATATAGAATCTGTTTGGTGGATATTGAATGAGATTTACAACAAAGATTTAATGTACAAGGGTTATACTGTACAACCTTATTCACCAGCAGCTGGAACAGGACTGAGTTCGCATGAATTGAATATGCCTGGTTGTTACAAAGATGTGAAAGACACAACTGTAGTGGCACAATTCAAAGTAAAGGATTGTTGCATAGAAAAAGTAACCAAATTTGTAGACGAAGGAAAACAAGCTCACGGAGATTTATTCTTTTTGGCTTGGACAACCACTCCTTGGACTTTGCCTTCTAATACTGCTTTGGCAGTAGGTAAAAATATTGATTATGTGATTGTTAAATCATTTAATCAATATACTTTTGAACCAATAACAGTTGTTTTGGCTGAGAATTTATTAGGAAAACATTTTAGTGCTAAGAATTCAGAATTATTAATTTCTGATTATAATGCGGGAGGTAAAGCAATTCCTTATGAAGTTATTGGAAAACTTAAAGGAACTGACCTAGAAGGAAGAAAGTACGAGCAATTAATGCCTTTGGCTTTGCCGCATGAAGATGCAGACAAAGCATTTCAAATTATTATAGGAGATTTTGTAACCACATCAGATGGAACAGGAATAGTTCATATCGCACCTACTTTTGGGCAAGATGATGCTAAAGTTGCCAAAGATGCTGGAATTCCTCCCATGTTGGTTATGAATGACGAAGGAAAAGCAATTCCTTTGGTTGATTTACAAGGAAGATTCTTACCGCAATTAGGTAAATATGGCGGTAAATATGTTAAAAATGAATATTATAACGAAGGAGAAGCTCCAGAGAAATCTTTGGATGTAGAAATTGCTATTGAACTGAAGGAAGAAAACAGAGCTTTTAAAGTAGAAAAATACGAACACTCGTATCCACATTGCTGGAGAACTGACAAGCCAGTATTGTATTACCCTTTAGATTCTTGGTTTATAAAGTCTACTCATGCAAAACAAAGAATGCAAGAGTTAAACGAAACGATAAACTGGAAACCAGAATCAACTGGTACAGGAAGATTTGGCGAATGGCTTAAGAATTTAAATGACTGGAATTTATCCCGTTCAAGGTATTGGGGGATTCCAATACCAATCTGGACAAGTGAAGATAAAAAAGAACAAATTTGTATTTCGTCTGTAGAGCAATTGAAAGTAGAATGTATTAAATCTATTGAGGCTGGTTTTATGACTGAAAACCCTTTCGATTCATTCGAAATAGGAGACATGAGCCAAGAAAACTACGATACGTTTGATTTGCACAAGAATTTTGTGGATTCAGTTATTTTAGTTTCTCCTTCAGGACAACCAATGACTCGTGAAGCAGATTTGATTGACGTTTGGTTTGATTCAGGATCTATGCCTTATGCACAATGGCATTATCCATTTGAGAATAAAGAAGAAGTAGAAAACAAATTAAGAAAAGCAGATTTTATTGCCGAAGGAGTAGACCAAACACGAGGTTGGTTCTTTACTTTACATGCAATTTCAACTATGCTTTTTGATGATGTTGCTTATAAAAATGTAATCTCAAACGGATTGGTATTAGATAAAAACGGACATAAAATGTCGAAGAGGTTAGGGAATGGGGTAGACCCGTTTGAAACTTTGGATAAATATGGTCCAGATGCTACAAGATGGTACATGATAACTAATGCACAACCTTGGGATAACCTGAAATTTGATACCGAAGGAATTATTGAAACTCAAAGAAAATTTTTTGGTACACTTTATAATACTTATTCATTCTTTGCTTTGTATGCAAACATTGATGGATTTAGCTATCAAGAAGCAGAAGTAGAAAACAAACCAGAGATTGACCAATGGATTTTGTCGAAGCTAAATACTTTGATAAGTGAGGTTCATACTGCTTACGAATCTTACGAACCAACCAAAGTTGGCAGATTAATTCAAAGCTTTACATTAGATCAATTAAGCAACTGGTATGTAAGATTATGCAGAAGAAGATTCTGGAAAGGAGAATATGCAGAAGATAAGGTTTCGGCTTACCAGACTTTGTATACTTGTTTAGAAACAATCTCGGTTTTGATGTCCCCAATTTCTCCATTTTTTGCAGATAGGTTGTATTTAGATTTAAATAAAGCTTCAGGAAAAAGCGAATTAAATTCTGTTCATTTGGCTAAATTTCCTACTTCTAAAGAGTTGCTAATTAATGTTGATTTGGAAGAAAAAATGGAAATAGCACAGCAAGTATCTTCTATGGTTTTGAGTTTGAGACAAACGAATAAATTAAAAGTAAGACAGCCGCTACAAAGAATTATGGTTCCTATCTTGGACTCAAAGTTTGAGTCGCAAATAATGGAAATAAAAGACATTATTCTTTCAGAAGTAAATGTGAAAGAATTGGAGCTATTGAGAGATACAACAGGAGTCTTGGTTAAAAAAGTAAAGCCAAACTTCAAAGTAATTGGTAAGTCGGACAATAAAAAACACATGAAAGCGATTTCTATCCTGTGTGGTCAAATGAAAGATGACGACATTATAGAGTTAGAAAAGACAAAAGCTTGGAAAGGAGAAATTAATGGAGAGGTTTTGGAATTAGCAATTGATAATTTTGAAATCAGTACAGACGATATCCCAGGATGGTTAATTGCTAACAATGGTTCATTAACAGTTGCTTTGGATACAACCTTGAACGAAGAATTGATAAATGAAGGAGTGGCAAGAGAATTGGTAAATAGAATACAGAACCTTAGAAAAGAAAGTGATTTTGAAGTTACAGATAGAGTTGCTGTAACTTTTGGTGAAAATGAAGTGATAAAGAAGTCAGTTGAAACAAACAAGGAGTACATAATGTTAGAGACTCTGACAGATTCAATTAGTTTTTCAAATAATTTAAATGAAAATAACGCAACAGAATTAGAATTTGACAAAGATATTTCTATATTTGTTAGCATTGAAAAAAAATAAGAGTAATGGCTGATAAAAAAGAAAAAACAAGATACAATGAAGCTGAGCTAGAAGAGTTCAAAACATTGATAGAGAATAAGATTGTAGAAGCTAAATTTGATTTAGAATTACTAAACAATGAATTGTCGCACAAAGATGAAAATGGAACAGACGATACCAGTAGAACTTTCAACATGATGGAAGATGGTGCTTCGACTACTTCTAGAGAAATGAATGCTCAAAAGGCAGCAAGACAAGCAAAATTCGTAATGAGCCTAGAAAATGCTATTCTTAGAATTAAGAACAAAACATACGGAGTGTGTAGAGACACAGGAAAATTAATTGACAAAAGAAGATTGATGTTAGTTCCTCACGCTACACTAAGTATTGAAGCTAAAAATGCACAACAAAAATAATATTCTTTGAAAAAAGTAGCTTTAATTACTTTTCTGATAATATTACTGGATCAAGTAATAAAAATCTACGTAAAATCTAATATGACTATAGGTCAACATGGATTTGCTTTTTGGATTTTGGACACTGAATTTGCAGAAAATCCAGGAATGGCTTTTGGAACAACTTTACCAGGTGCTTATGGCAAAATAACGCTTAGTTTGTTGCGAATTGTTGCAATTACAGCTATAATTATTTACATAAAAAAATTACTAACAAAAAAAGCACCTTGGGGATTACTAATAGCTGTTTCTTGTGTATTGGCAGGAGCAATAGGCAATATTTTGGATGGAGCATTTTATGGATTAATTTTTGGAGAAAGTACTTATTGGAAGGTAGCTGAGTTTATGCCAGAGGCAGGAGGATATGAATCTTTTATGATGGGCCATGTGGTAGACATGATAAAATTTGATATCACTTTACCAGAATGGTTTCCATTTTGGGGAGGGAAACATGCTTTTCCCTTTATTTTTAATATTGCTGATGCATCCATAACAATTGGAGTTTCTATTATTCTTATTTGGCATAGAAAACATTTCAGAACTGAAGATTCAAAAGAAGTAATTCTTCCTATTTATGAAGAAGAATAATTTCGTTTTTAATTAATTACTGTATTTTTAATAAAATTTAATCATTATGTTTTTATTGAGTACTCAAGGAATAGATCCAAATTATTTATTAATTATAGGAGGTTCGCTTATTGTGATAATTAGTTTTGTTTTCAATTTTGTTTCCAAAAAAACGAATATTCCCAGTGTATTATTATTAATGATTTTGGGAGTTGCTTTGCAATTCTTAGTTCCATCTTTGGTTGATAATCCTTTGATTCAAAAATCATTAATTATTGTTGGTAAAATAGGTTTAATACTGATTGTTTTGGAAGCTGCACTTGATTTAAAACTGAGTCGAGATAAAGTAGGATTGATTATAAAATCATTTTTAGTTGCACTAATTGCGTTAGTAGGAAGTTCTCTTTTGATTGCTTTTAGCATTCAGTTTTTTCTGGATTCAAGTTTTTATAACTCCTTGGTTTATGCAGTTCCATTATCCATAATGAGCAGTGCCATCATTATTCCTAGTGTTAGTTCTTTAGCTGAAGAAAAGAAGGAATTTATGATTTACGAAAGTACTTTTTCTGATATTTTAGGAATTATATTTTTTCAGTTTTTAACTACAGAAAATGATTTTACTTCTACACAAGATGTAATAATAGGAGTGAGCTCTAACATTGCAATTACAATTGTTGTAGCAATCATCTTTAGTTATGTTGCAGTATGGGTTTTTAATCAGTTGACGAGTCACGTAAAATTATTTTTAATTATATCTGTCCTGACTTTAATGTATGGAATAGGATCCGTTTATCATCTTTCTTCTTTAATAATAATCTTGTTCTTTGGAATTATATTAAATAACGTAGATGTGTTCTTTAGAGGCCCTTTAAAAGGGCTGATTGACAAAGAAAAGCTAAAGCCAGTATTCCATGAATTTCATATCGTAACCTTAGAGTCAGCCTTCTTTTTAAGAACTTTCTTTTTTGTGATATTCGGACTTACTATTTCATTGGCATCCTTAGTAGATTTTCATGTAGCGATTCAAAGTATTGTGTTTGTTGCTATACTTTATATAGTGAGGTTTGTTGTGTTAAAAGTGATACTTTGGAACAAGGAAATTACCCCTCAGTTATGGATAGCACCAAGAGGATTAATTACAGTGTTGTTATTCTACACAATTCCTTTTAAATACTATCTTCCAGATTTTTATCAAGGAGTGTTATTGTATGCAATTTTGATTACGAGTGTAATCATGACAATTGCCATGATTAAATCTAGAGGAAAGAAAATATCAGAAATTATGATTAAAGACCTTAATTTTAATTACATAGAAGATGATGCTGAGAGAGAGCTAGAAGAAGAATTGAGAGAATATTATTCAGAAGAAACGGAAGAATCAGAATTACAATCAGACTCTTTAGAAGATATTGTTACGGAAATAGAAGATGCTGTATCTAAGGAGAGTTCTCCAGAAGATATTATTTCCAAAATGGAAGATGCAGATAGCGCTTCTCCAAAAAAAAAGGATAAATAATCATGAATTAAGAAGCAGAATTAAATTTCAATGATAAAGACAGTTATAGTAGTTTTTACTATTTTTTGTTTTATTAAAATTTATTCAAAGACTAATTGATAGATTTAAAGATACACACCACTATTATAGAACAAATATAAAGACTGTAAGAAAAATAATATTTTTCAGTAAAATAGAAACGATAGAGAAATTATATTTCTATTCCCAATTATTTTTTTATTCAGAAAAGGGTAAAAAAATGAGAATCAGGAATTATTTTTTTCTAATTCGGCTCTTTTCT
>TARA_B110000977_G_scaffold133666_1_pt1 | contig 12188 bp, 9 predicted proteins | sample TARA_B110000977 | Tara Oceans TARA_B110000977 (sample SAMEA4397798) | marine metagenome | biome: Polar Biome; feature: [SRF] surface water layer (ENVO:00010504); material: water (ENVO:00002006), including particulate matter (ENVO:01000060) such as... | depth 5 m | reverse complement strand
TGGGTCAGTCGTGTGTTCAGTGGGTGGGTCGAGTCGAGGACGTCTAGCATCTGGCACTGCTCCAGATCTGACCGAGTGCACAGTGAAAAAATATACCGATCGGGTGGGGCGCAGGGTGACAGGCACGCACCACTCCGCCTCGAGCTTGTCTGACGCACGCACGGGCGCATCAAGCACGGAGAAGTCCAGCTTCATGGTCGCGGGTCCAGATCGTTCGCCGGGCGCGCGGAGTGAACTGGGCGTTGTCTCTGCGCAGTCCTTTTCAAAACATCGCCCCGCGTGTGCGGTTTCATCAACAACAATTTTCGAAACCGTGAAAAGCAACGACTTTGGCACTTCCCGCGCACCCTCCAGCGCTCTCCAGAGACGCCGCCGCCATGGATGCTTTCTCCAGCTTGAACTCCGAATGGTCGAAAGCGACGATAGACTCCGTCAAGCCTCCCGAGTAGAACATTGACGCATATCCGCAGGTGCTTCGCTACCTGGACCCTCGACTCGACGACGACTTCGACGAGACAGAAGAGAACGGCTTCGGGCTGGCTTTCGTTCAAAACCTTGTCGGCCCCTTCGCGCGCTTCAACGGGGCGCTCGCCGTCGTCAACCCCAAGAACACCCGCAGCCTCTCGGGTGACAGCATATGGCCAGTAGAGGTCCTCGACGAGCTCAACTTTCCCAACATCCCAAAGTGCCTCGGGTTGAGAAGCGAGAACCTCCGCTTCCACCACACCCACAACCACATAATCGCCCAAAAGGACGTTTGTAGGGCCTGGGTCGCCGCCACCCTGAACGACACCACCCTTTGCCAACACCAAAGGACTGCGAGGATGCGATTCATGCTCGGATTTGGCATGAACGACAGCGACGCGCCTGAAAACATCCGGCAAATTACGCAGCACATCGTGAGCCTCATACGAACCGAAGCTGCGCTGGACGCAGACCTGTTGCAGAGCTGTGCTATGTGCACGCTACTTCTTTCATATAGAGCCGGCACCTTCTACAGAAACGAACAGATGACTCAAAGGCTTCTTGGAGCCGGAGGTCTCGACGCGACTATCCTCTCATGCACAAACTCGACGAGCGGGAGTCGCTCTCCGCGGAGGTTTTTTCCGAGCGCTGCGAAGAGGTGAAGTGCACCCCTGAAGACCCTATGAAAACCATGGACAACCTCGACGTGGCCTCGATTGTGCAAGGCTGTTTGACCAACCTTTGGTCAGTCTGGACCACGAAAAAACGCCCCCGCACACCTTAAGGACGAACCACGACGAGGGCTATAAAATATTCTTGTCTAACGGCTTCAACTCGTATTGCGACGGAATCGATGGTCACAAGACACTGGCCTCCCCCGATGTCATCAACACGGCCCTGTGCGACATCTTGACTTCGAGGCGTCCGCTGTTTTGGGAGCAGCGCACTACTGTCATTGATGGCACGATGGAAATGTTTCAAAACCTTCTCGTGCTCCTCCTGATAATCGACGTGGTTCGCAGGCTCAGGAAGTCGCAGGGTATGGACCGCACCGATATCGATGAGCTGATTGCCCTGGTCCCGGAAGAGTAGAAAGTAGTTGAGAGTCAGACGCACAAGGCCTTTGTGGGCTCGATGTCTACGGAACAGGACGGCTCGATCAAGTTCGAGATCGCGTAAGCCGAGCTCAAGAGCGGGCGACTCACCACGCAAACGATACCGCCCATCCATCTAGTAGTCCCCCAAGCCTGTATCCTATTTAAATCACAAACTACTATCATCCTGGCTATCCAAACAGTCGTGCGCGTCCCGAAAATCTGACTTATTTCCTTAATCCAAGTACCCTCCCGAAAATTTTATAAGCGGCGGCGGCGGTGCGCGCTCACTTCTGCCGTCGCCATGTTCGCGGCGCGGCAGCGTGTGATGCTCCCCCGTTTGGCGGGCCGCTCCGTGCGTACGCTGCGGGACGTAAGACGGTCGTCATCTCCGTTTTCAGTGCAAAAGGCCACGCGCTGCGCTGCGAGTCAACCCACTGATGCGGTCGATTCCACAATCGAGGTTGCGGATGAGAACCAGCGCCGAGATTTGGCGGTGGTCTTGGTGACCCCCCAGATCCCGGGAAATACCGGGACGATCGCACGCACGTGCGCGGCGACACGGGTGCCCTTACACCTAGTAGGCCCATTAGGCTTCACGTTGGAGGACTCGCAGCTAAAACGAGCGGGGCTTGATTACTGGAACAGCGTGTGTGTCAAGGTGCACGACGATTGGGATGCGTTTCACGAGTACTACACGCAACTAGGCTCACCCGGCCGTCTCGTTGCGTTTTCGAAGTTCGGCGCGCGGCCGCACGCGGAGAAAGGGGCGTACCAATCCGGTGATTGGCTCCTGTTCGGCGCGGAAACCACCGGGCTGCCCGATGCGGCACACGACGCGTGCGCCGCGTCCGGCGGCATCCGAAGAATCCCGATTGACGAACAGCACGTTCGGTCGCTGAATTTAGCGGTGAGCGCGGCGGTCGGCACGTACGAAGCCTTAAGGCAAATAGACGGACCCCCCACGGAAGCGAACCCGCCGCGAGACGACGCGCCAGGGACGTATAAGATGGATTAGCAGTGTAATATGTAATTTAGTTATCAAATAGCTATCTATTTCACGGTACATTGCTCGTTTTCGCAAACTTGATTTGTAGGTGGTGGAATCATCTTCGTCTGCAAATCATCCTCAACGCCTTCTGCTTTCTTTACCCCCCGGTACTCGATTGAATTGCTTCCACCCGACACCCCTGCTAATCCCGCCAAGCTCACGCACTGCGGCAGGGGATTGAGCCAGTCGAACACGCCTATTTCCCACCCCGCCTGGCCCATGTGCCACTGCGCGACGCACTTTTTTTTGTTGAATGAGACAGCGGTGTGGCCCCACGCTGTTAATGATTTCTTCGCGTCAGGGTGCCACACGTGCAGCGCCGGGATGGCGAACACAGAGAACGCTCGGAGTAACGCGGCTCGGTGCGGGGAGTGGAACGGGACACGAAGAGTGGTCGTAACACTTTTTCCGGAACGATTCCGGCCGTATTCGACCATCGCGTTGAATGCGCTATCCGCCGCATCCTCACTCGCATCACCAGAAACAACCACGGTTAAGTATCCTTCTCTTTCCGCTTCTGCGAAATGCGCCAGCTCGGGCGAAAACCGGACACACGCGGGGCAGTGTTTCGCGGTGAAGTACAGACCCACGACTTTGTTGTGGAACGCGTGTGTGGCGTCAACGGGGGTATCGTGTTCGTCCAATAAGTCGAGATCGGCCATCATCTCCGAAAGGGTCATCGGGGTTCGGAGAAGTTTTTCGTGGCCACCGTGGCTGTGGTTGTGGCCATCACCACTACTGCAACATCCTCGCTTCTCCAACCGCCCAGTGCCTTGGCACTCCTCGCACGCTACGAAACCGTCCGCGCCTGCTTTGGAGCCTTGCCCTTGACACGAGGCGCACGAAGAGTCGCTCCACTCGACTTCAGACATGCCGAGGAGGGAGGGAGGTGCGTGTCGTTGTGGCCCGCGGCCTGAATCGAAATATTTCCTTCGTCTCAAAATCGCGGACCATCGTTGTCGCATCATTTGAAAATCACTCCGCGTCGCACCGGCCAGCTCCTCCTAGGGCTGCTCCGACGCGCGATGCCGGGGTCAGTGGTGACCGTGCAGCTCGGCCAGTGCGGCAACCAGGTACGTTAACCTTACTGACTAATTGCCCACTGCTACCTTCACCGCTCCTCCCTCAATTCTCTCAAATCGATGTGGGCACCCCACCCCGTCCGAGAAACTTCATTCGAATCTGACACCTCTGACACCTCTTACCCCCTACTCTCCCTCCAGGTGGGCACCGAGCTTTTCTCCACTTTGGCGCGCGAAGCGGACGCGTCTTCCGCGTCGACAAGAGATGAGATCCACGACGCGTTTTTCCGTGTTCCCCAGAGTCGGGGTGGTTCAAATTCTTCCGACGACCCGTCGTCCAGCACTCCGATTGCTCGCGCCGTTCTGATTGACATGGAGCCGAAGGTCGTGCAGTCATCTTTAAAAAAAGCAAAGAAATCCGGGCGTTGGCGTTTTGATAGCACTAAAACCCTGGCGTTTCAATCAGGGTCGGGGAACAACTGGGCCAGAGGGTACCACACGTATGGAGCGCAAGTACGAGAAACCGCGCTCGAGTTGATTCGAAAAGAAACGGAACAGTGTGACTTTTTTGGGGGTTTTCTTTTGCTGCAATCGATGGCGGGGGGGACGGGGGCTGGGCTGGGGGCGTACGTAGCGCAGGTGCTGCGGGACGAGTACTCGCACGCACCGCTTGTGAATCACTGCGTGTGGCCGTACGAATCAGGGGAGGTGATCGTGCAGAGTTATAACACGCTGTTGACTGCTAGTAGTTTATTAGATAGCAGCGACGGCATAATAATCGCGCAGAACGAGGAGCTCCACAAAACGTGCGTGAAACAACTTGGACTGGAGCGCCCCACGTTTGAAGACATGAACGCGGTGGCGGCGAAGCAAATGGCGGGTGTGTTGCTGCCTTCTGTGAACCGAAACGTTGGGGAAAACGGGGGGTTCATAAATCAAGGAGGGGCTCGAAAAACGCACTCCCTGCACGACGTTACGCGAGACGTTTGTTGCTTTCCGAGCGCCAGATTGTTATCGTTGCGGCAACTCCCCTTGATGCCCCCGAAATCCGTGGAGTTCACGACGTTCACGTGGCCGTCGCTGTTGAAACGAACGCGGCAGATGCTGTTGTCTGGCACGACGTTGGAGGAGGGGCTGGACTGGGGCCTGGAGCCGGGGAAGAATAAATTAAAAAACTCGTACACAAAGTGTTTCGCGTCGTCGTTATTCTTAAGAGGACAAGGCTCAGACTTAGTCGACGCATCAGTAGTGGGGGATGCATTGTTGTACCCCAGTTGGGTACCCAAGCCGTGCACCGTGAACTGGTCCAATCAAAAGTTTGACAAGACGGAAATGTCGGTGACGTTGTTGAGTAACTGCCAAACTCCGTGCCCGCCAATCGGCCGGATGCTTTCGCGGGCGTACCAGATGAAAGCGGCGGGGGCGTATACGCACCAGTACGCGGAACATGGGGTCGGGGATTTCGAGTTCGAAGAAGCATTCGCTAGGGTGGAGGATGTGCTGGCGGCGTACAGAGCTTTGTGATGAAATACTTTGGAAGTATTAAAAATTCACCAAACTTTCCCTCGCAGCGAAAACAAAGGCTCCCTGGCTTCGTCACTTTTCTTCCTCCCCAGAATCTCAACCACTTTGTCTCGAGCGGCTGAGGCGTCGCTCCCGAACCTCGAGACATAATCTTGCGCTGCCAAATCATCACCCGCAATCTCAGTCAATAACCGGTACCCAGCGACGTGGTCGCCGAGCGCGCCGCGCAGTTCAGCGATCGGCTTTGAAAACGTTTTATACTTTTCCGGAAGCTTCGGAGAAACCACGCGAACGCCGTCGATCAACCCCAGGGCTAATCGACCTCGGATACTGCTCGACGTAATCGCGTTAGGGTCTATGTGTTGAAGCGCTCGGAACGCATCAACGCGTTTCGGTTCTTTCTGCAGAAAGTGAGTCAAAGACTCTGGGGACACGAAACTGTCTGAAGAATCTACTCTTTCGTTTTCTTTTTCGTTTTCATTTTCGTCCCATGCCTTCCACGCCTCGACTATAAACGCGGTGTGCGCCTTTCCGTTGGAGCGGTCTGCAGCGAACGGCGCGATGCGATTGGCGAGTATTTTAACCGTGTCCGCGTGTGATGTACCGGTATCAGTATGCATCGCAAGCACGAACTCCAAGTCCACGGAACACATCACTCTTTGGACGCCCAGCGCCGCGACGCCTTCGGTTGGCGATACGGATAAAATCCAGGGAACGTGTCTCCGCGTCCACTGCGCGACGGCTTTGTCGTCGGGTCGTGAATCGCCTCGGAGATCGTCACGACACTTCCTTCGTATCAAATCAGAGGCTAGGCGAGCGGCTGTAATTGCGACATCTTTATCATCCCTACTCGCACCAGCGCCCCCCCTTGGTTCGCTCGCCGCTTCGACCAATTCACCGTTGGCAATTGCTTGGTACACATCAAGCGCCGCGTCGTCGTCCCCTTCTAAATTCGAAAACACAAACGCACGCGCGAAGTACCGTCCACTTGTGATTAATACTGGGCCGAGGACAGTGACGTCTATGTCTCGCTCAATTTTCTTTTCCCTCAACTCGGTGCCATCAAGCGCGTTCTCCAACGCGCCCGCGTTTCCCGTCTCCGCCCACAACACCAACACCAGCGTGTCGCCTCGGCGTTTCAGCGCGTCGCCGCTGGACATCTCTTCTACTCTTTGGTTTATGTACGACACGAGTCGTCGTTTGGCGGGGAGTAGGCACTTGCTTTCGAGCTCTGAAATAGGTAACACCGAGGGTAACGCAGACGCGATGACGGTTTCAAGGTCAGCCACCGTCGGCGCGCCTCCGAGCTCCGCGAACCGTTCGCGCGCGCCCAGTCTCGTAACGAAACTGTCGGGCGTGTTTTCGACCCCCGCGCTGATTGTTTCCGCTCGAATAGAACCTCGGAACGCCGTTTTCGAGCCCCCCTGGCGCGTAAAGTACGGCAGGAGTTCTGAGAGGTGTATTTCGTCGCTGACCGAGCGCCATAGAGACACGGCGTACGAAAAGTCCAACCTAGCGACGGCGAGAAAGCCAGCCTCGGCGCGCGTTTGTAATACGAAGTCACCACCCACGTCACCTCCCCTTTGGTCCGCCAGCTGCACGGCTTCCTCCAAGCGTAGCGCGGCTAATAGAGACACGACCCGTTCCCTTGTTGACCGTTGCCGGTGCATTTCAACAACGGCGCCTCGTGCGGCGACCAAAGAAGAAGACGAAGCAGCACACGAAAATGCATGTCCCTCTTCGTTGCCGGTATCGTCCCCCCTGCCGAGCGCCGCTCCAAACGGCGCGCCGGCTACGAGCAAAGGTGCGTCTATATCACGACCATCCTTTGATACACCCAGTGACACTTTGCACGCATCCCCCGGCGCGTTTCCAACGCAGTCCACAACCGTCGCGCCGTTACGCGACGCGAGCACCGCGAACGGCGGAGCGCAGGTTAAATTGACCAAGTCATTGATCGGCGCTTCAACACTAGTGACAAGAGATATTGAGCGGGTATAGGAGTGCGCTTCTTCATCTTCAGAGCCTTTCTCGTCTTCTTTGTCATCATCCGAATCATCACTTCCCCTCGACCCATCCAGCCAGACCCTGGTAAGCGCGCCGTCGGGCCCGAGCGCGAGGACTCCATTTGTCTTCCCGCTTACGTCAAAAGCGGGGGCCAGCGATGGATCGATTAATTTAATGTCTTCCCTCGCTTTGTCAACAATTACACCACTACCACCGAACATCGCGTCGTACCCCTGGTCACTCGGCCGAACCGGGGCCAACGACGAAAGGTCATCGCGTCTTTTGATATTTCTATTATTTTTCCGAGACGAGTTATTTCCAGACGTATCAATGAGCGGTTCCGCGAGGCCGTCTTTAAGTCGTACGCGCACCACACTTGAGGGTGTGCTCACTACCCACGTGCCCCCATGCCACGCCACGGTCAACACAGGGAACGCGGATCCCAAAATGCGCTCGAAGGCGATCGAGAAGACAACGGTTGGTTGATTTTTTGTTTTATTTACTTTTTCGGAAATATTGGAATAGTCTGGGAGTTCGTACACGACCACTTTCTTTTTGCCTTCGGGGCACACCACGGCTACTCGGGTAGGGTATTTGCCTGTTGTATCGGTTGCGATGGCACTTGAATTCGCGGTGTTCGGTATGCAGAACACCTTCCGCGTACTTTGATGTCCGTGGTAGTGCACCGTCACGCCTGCGTCCGCGCGCGCTGTGACGCACCGCAAAGTGGGCACACTTATTAATTCGCGGATTGAGAAGTTTGATGAAGACACGTCTGGAGCTTCCGGTTCAGTAGTACTCGATGTCGACGCTAGTGCCTCCTGCACTCGTGTCAGATCGTCCACGACGAAGCGCGTGCAGACGTCGCCAGCGGGTGTGGTGCCCTGCACCACGCGCAAAGAGCAAACCTCGCCTGTTGCGAATCCGACGTGTACGTTTTCACCGGCTGGGTCCATGATGAGCGCCGTGGCGGTCAACGGGTCGCGAGCCCCCTGAAGTTCACCTCGCGACTCGAACCCACCAACGAGCGCATCGAGATCGGCGCGAGCCACACGACGGAAAGGTGCGCCGGCATCCTCCGCCGGCGCCATCGCGACGCCGCGCGCCAACGAACTAATGGATTTCCTCGGACTGGCAAAAAGAAAATTAAAAAAGTTGTCGACCTTTCGATTCGCAAGGCGTCGTTGTCGGCAACTCCGACACTACGAACGCGCCCGTACTGTGAGGTTCACCATGTGGGGTGGCTTAGAAGAACGGTTGGGCGTGCGCACTGCTCCAAAGGAACCGGATTCCGAGTCCATATCAGGACCATCTGAACCGCAGGCTTCGCAAGCGCAAGATCCTCCGCGCAAACGTCCGCCGTTCAATCTTTTTGGTGGGTTGGACTTTTTCGGTGGCTTGGATGGAGCGCTCGGTGTCACGGTGAAGCCCAAGCAACCTACTGCTGAGGAGCCTGAGATGCTGTTGACAGCCACCGTACCCGTGGCGACGCAGCCGTTGCGTTCCATCTTCCAACCAGGCCGTACATCCAATGACACAGATCCGCCGCTGGTGGTTTTAGTGCACGGCCTCGAATCTCATTCCGGCACGTGGGACAATTTAATGTCCCGGTTTGCGTCGTCGCCCGACCAGTCCCCCGCGTTCCTCGCCGTGGATCTTCGAGGCCACGGGCTTAGTTCCATTGGCGATCCCGGTGAATTCCATCCGGCCACCCTAGCCGCGGACGTTATGCAGTGCGCAGACAAACACAACACGAGCGGTGATAGATTCATTCTGGTCGGCCATTCCATGGGAAGCAGAGTCGCGACTCGTCTAGTCGCTGACTTCCCAGGACGCGTCTCTCACTTAGTAATAGAGGACATGGATGCCCGCTTGTTCGACGGCATGGAGTACTTCGGCGAGCAGTGGAGGGAGAATGGGTTCGATTACGAGAAAGCGAAAGAGTTTCAACTAAGCGGCGAAAGCGTAAAAGAGGTTGCGAAAAAGTTAATCGAAGCCGCCGGGCCAGGAACGTTTCAGAAAGACAGGGTCGATGGGTACGTGCAACGCTCGAGGATTTTCGAAACCCCAAACGGACGCACGTTATCGCTGATTCAGCCCCTAGGGTTCTGTCTCGCATTCGACAACGTCTTAGGGGTGGACGACATGGCGGCGGGGATTGAGGAAATAGCGGAGGCGCATAGGAGAACACGTCAAAGTTCTGAAAACACGACTGTGCATCTCTGGCGCGCGAGCGAGGAGAGTGGCGAATCTTGCGCGGCGTCAGTGCCCGGGGAGAGGGGAGGCGTGAGTTGGATTCTGGAAACGTTGGGACCCGATGTGCACGACGCGGTCTTTCCCAACACAGGGCACTCTGTGCACAACGACGTTGGCGAGGTGTACGAGGAAAAGTTGAGGGAGTTGGCGTTTGGAGGAACGCCGGCGACGTTCGAGTAGCGTTTGAATTTACGTCTCACGTTTTTTCGTAACAAGTCGCCTCGCGTCTATGCTGAAGTAGCCGCGAATAGTGACCTTCTCTCGCTTGATCCACGGTAACCACGTGTGTGCTTACGCGGGGGCCAACGCCGCGGCCGCGACACATAAGGCGCAGCGTCTTCTCAGCCCTCTGTTCCCGTGCGTGAGGCAGGGCGAACAGTTTTTACAGTCAGCTTTCAACTTGCGGTCGTCCTCCGGCAAACCCGTCGTGCAGGCGCACGGGTTGCATTTCTTGCAACTGTTTTTCAGCTTGTCGTGGGGGCAGGACTTGCACTGCTTACACTTGCACTTTAGTTTGCCATGAGGGCAAGGGTGGCAGGTCGCACACTGCGCTTGCACGTTGCCATGGTCGCAGCCGCTGCACGTCTGCTCAGGGCAGTTTTTCTTGAGTCGGCCGGGAGTGTGAGGGCAGTGTCCAGCGCAGCCCTCTTGCGGGCATTCACTTGGCTTCTTGTTGTGGGGGCAGACCATCACTCGCGGTCGATTGCTTTCCCCTTCCTTCAGGCGTCTTCCATCTGTTGGCGTGCGCGCGCCTGGACTTGGTGTTTGGACCCCGAAGAGCCGTAGTCGCTGCTTTCAAAGTTGTAGCTTTTTTCGGAAGTTCCCAGAAGAGTGGAAACTTTCCACTACACAACTGCACGCCCGCTTCCTCCACAGCCTCGCATTGTCGACAGCGCGACTGGGAGCGCATCTCCACATCCTCACCGTCGTTGCTGGGTCTCTTGTGCCGTCCCAGGTCCACGGCCTACAGAGTCCTCACACGACGACCACCATGTCCGATGTGTCCGAGCTGGGAGGCTTGCCTAACGCGCCACCGCCGCCTCTCGCATCGCACCCCCTTCCCGTGCCGACCATGGGACCAGGGGACGTGGTGCTGTTAGAGATGAACGGCGAGAAGTGGGCGTTCATTAACTTGAAACGAGGACAGTAAGTGCCCATTTGAGATCAATCGCCTTTCATATTAAGCACAAGTATTCGTCGCGAAAGCGTGCCGCCGCCGCCGGGCAACAAATCTTAACAAATGCTTTTCGAGTGATGATGGCAAGTCAAGAGACAACTCAACCTGACCCTCTCCTATCCCGTACCTATCAACCCACCCATTACCTATCAGAACGGCGTGCATCGGCAAACACCGAGAGGTCAACTTGGACCCTTTAATAGGCGCCCCCTTCGGGTCTCTGTACGAAGTCAATCAAGATGGAATCCTGTACCCCGCTGAAAGAGATCCAATCGGCGAGTGGCAAGCCGCGAAACCAGAAGACGACCACCGGAGCAACAAATCCATCGTGGACAACAAGGATCACTCAGCGCAAGGACTGAGTCACGACGATATAGCAAAACTCAAGAGGGAAGGCGTTGGGGGTGATGCGTTAGTCGCAAAGTTGTGCGAAAACAGTTCCACGTTTTCCGAGAAAACCGCGTTTGCGCAGGAAAAGTACGTCAAGAAGAAAATGCTCAAACATTTAACAAAAGTTAAAGCGCGGCAACCGACAGCACGGGCGGTGTGCGAGGCGTACTTCTACAAGCAACCCGCGGTGACGAACTACATGCGGTACGACGCGTTGGGGATGTTGCTTTTGTTTGGCAACGTGGGGGCGAACGCGCAGCCGTTGATTGTTGAGAGTTGTGGAGGGCTGGTAGTGAGCGCGGCGGCGGAGCGCGTGGGGTTGGAGGGGAGTTCGGGGCGGGTGTGTGCGGGGCACACGGGTGTGAATTGCAACTCGTTGGATATTAGTAAATTGATGAATTTGACAGACGCTGCCCGGGGTTGTGTGGTCACGGCTCCGCTCACGGAGCTGTTGGCGGCACGGGAACAGTGGAATAATGGTGTGGATGTGGATGCTGATGCCCTCATCTCGGAAACCAAAATATTCGAAGCCAAGCAGGTCGCGTTTGAGCACAAGAAACAGAAGATGGAAGAGGAAGGCGTTCATAAACCTGATGCTGCTCTGAACAGGGAACGTGCGGATGGGTGGCGTAACAAGCGAATCCAAGCGGCGTCGCCCGCGGTCGTCGCCGACTTGACGCGAAAATCAGAAGGTTTTTCGTCGCTAGTGCTCGCGTCGCCGGCGCTTGATCCGATCACCGCGTTGACGAAAATCTTGCCCCTCTTGGCGCCTTCCGCGCCGTTCGTGGTGTGGTTCCCTGCGTCGCAGCCGTTAGCGGAGGCTTTAGACACGCTGCGACAGAAACGCATGGCTGTGAACCTCACCCTGCACGAACCGTGGCTGCGGAAACACCAGGTGTTACCGGGGCGAACGCACCCCACGATGACCACCGGGGCTGGAGCTGGGGGGTACATTTTGAGCGGGAACTGGACCCCGCCTGAAGTGGCGAGGAAGGTTGAGAAGCAAGCTTCGAAAGAGGCGATGGACGTGACGACGGAAGGGGGGGAGAAGCGAGCCGCGGATGTAGAAGCGACCGGGGAAGAGGCGAAAAAAGCGAAAAAGTAATAGCTTGACATGTACTGGACCACTGTTTAATGAATATGAGTCATTATGTACACGCTTGGTGTCTACTGTATCGCACGAAAAGAATGAAAGATGGTTT
>TARA_B110000977_G_scaffold83546_1_pt1 | contig 12209 bp, 17 predicted proteins | sample TARA_B110000977 | Tara Oceans TARA_B110000977 (sample SAMEA4397798) | marine metagenome | biome: Polar Biome; feature: [SRF] surface water layer (ENVO:00010504); material: water (ENVO:00002006), including particulate matter (ENVO:01000060) such as... | depth 5 m | reverse complement strand
GATAGCTGGGGTGATCCAGACTACTGTGATACAGTGTTTGTTATTCACTCAAACCGAGATAAAAACTTAGAAGGACCGTTTGGTACCTCGGTACATTACGATGCGGCTGCATGATAAAAAATAGAATACCAAATCCATTAAATGTATTTGAAGTAAGGCAAGTTAAATCAGCACTGCCTCACTTTGAGTACGTTAACTTACCTATGAAATATAATTTAGAGGAAAGTTTAATTAAATGGATTAAACAGCATTTAAAGAACAGATTTTATGCTGGTAAAAACGTAACCCTTGATGAACACAATTCTTTAGTACAAGTACTAACTGTAGGATTTGAGGAGACAAAAGACATGAGCTATTTCATGTTAGCTTGTCCACATTTAAAGTACAAATAAATAAAGTACGCATATATACTATACAAGGAGAATATTTATGAGCGAAGATACAACCGTTGAAGCAACTGTACCAGAAATGGAGCCTGCTTCGACAACACCCGAAACAAGTGAACCACAGGGTCCAGACTTAACAGTACAGGACTTGCAAGCACTTAAAAGCATTATTGATGTTGCTAGTCAACGTGGCGCTTTTAAGCCTAACGAGATGATGACTGTAGGACAAACTTACAGCAAATTAGAAACATTTTTAGCAGCCGTTGCAAATCAGCAACCTGCACAAGGAGCATAATATGGCGACTCTTAAACATGTAGGCCGTATGGCTCACAATCAGCGTAGAGTAATTGTTGCATACAAAGTATTGCCTGGTGAGCCAGACAACTGTATTGTAGTAACAACTGAGAACTTAGAAGCTGGTGATCACGATGCATTAATTAAATTAGTTGAGTCTGCGTCAGGACAAGAAGCAGACGACTTAGCAACTGTTATGATGCGGGCTAATTTACCAGACGGCAGCAACATGCTTGCACGTTTTCATACAACTGGCAAGATGGTTAAAGTAAAAACTGCTGAAGTTGAAATGGTTCCTAATCAGAACACATCTATTAAACTAAGTGAGCTTAATGAAGCTATTGCGTCACAGCGTGGAGTTACAGTTAACGATTTAGCAGTTACTGGTTCAGATGGACAGACTAAATCAGTAGCATCTAATGATCCAACAATCACTGCTAGTGAAATGGCTGCACAGAATATATCACCTGTAGCAGATACTGGTGTAATGACTGATGAAGTGCTTGCTAAGAAGTTTCGTAGTGATGCAGATCGTTTAAGTAAAGAAGCAGCTGAACTACGTAGACAAGCTGAAGAATTAGTGCCAACGAAAAAGAAAGCTGTAGTTAAGAAGACTACTGCAAGTGCCTAAAAATAAACTACCCCCCGAAGTCGTAAGTCAGTGGCCAGAGATCTTTAAAGACGTAGAGATCTCGGCCGTACCAATTGAATACATTCATAGTGTACACGTATACTTTAAAGACGGTAAAGTTTGGCAAATAGACATGGACAAACAGAATGATATCAACGGAGAAGGTGATATTAACAGAGTTGAAGAAAGTTTAGAGTCATTTCTTGCAGAATATAACGATCAAATATCACATGTTGACTTTAGACTAAATACATCAAAAGTAGTACAAGATGTCAAAAGTAGAACTAAAAGTTTTATGAAGAGACGCAGATAGTTTATCAGTAATCTTTTATTTTGTATAAATACTAATAATAAGATATTCTAGGAGTTTAACACATGGCATTACGTCTAAGACGCGGCACCGACGCACAACGTCAACTGATAACACCTTTAGAGGGTGAGCTAATCTTCGCAACTGACACTAAGCTATTATATGCAGGAGACGGAACTACTGCTGGTGGAGTTGCTGTAACAGGAGCAGGTGGTGGAGGTGTAACTACACTACAACTACTTACTGACACTGATATAAGTGCTCCTGAAGACAATCAAGTACTAACATATAATAGTGGTACTAGCAAGTGGGTTGCAGCAAATAACTCTGGAGCAGGTAGCTTAGGGTTAAATGATTTAAGCAACGTGTTTATCGGTGGTGATTTATACGCTGGTGACATTTTAATGTGTGACGGCGCAGGTAACTTCCAACCACAAAGCTTTACTGATTTCTTCGATGAACAACAAAATTATAAAATTAATATTGTAGGCGATGACAGTACTATAATCCTTAACACTGATAATAACGCACTAAACGGTAGCACAATTACAGCAACAACTGGGTTTGTAGGTGACGTAACAGGCGATATCACAGGTAATGTAACTGGTAACTTAACTGGTAATGCAGCAGGCGCACATACAGGAACACTAGACGGTGATGTAAGCGGTAGTGTGTTTGGAGATGATTCATCTATACTTGTAGATGGTATAAACAATACTATTTCTTGTGTTTCATTAGGTGCTACTCAAATTAACACCAGTGATATAACTGCAACTATAGCAGACAATGTTAGCGTGAAATCACATTATCTTGTAGTAGAAAACTTCGGAGGCACAGGCAGCAACGCAGATGCCACTACAATTGGAACAGAGATTTCTAGAGGCACTTCAGCTGCACCTGCAACAATGCAAGTTGGCGATTACCTCGGTGTAGTAACAATGGCTGGATATAACGGTACTGCAATGGCAGTAAAATCACAGATTGCAACTATTGTTGATACTGTAACAGGAACTAACACTTTACCAACAAAAATGGCCCTTACTATACACGACTTTAATAGCGGTTATACTACATCTGCAACACTTGATTCTAGAGGAACATTTGAAGCTCCTACATTCAAAGCTATACCGTATGCCGATGCTGCTGCCAGAGATGCTCAAGTTGGAACTGCTGAAGCAGGTATGATTATATATCTTACAGACACAAACAAACTTCAGTGTTATAACGGCACTGCTTGGACCAATTTATTCTAATCACATACATAATAATTTTAATAAACCTCTGCTATATACTATAGTGGAGGTTTTTTTATGAAGATATTATTAACTGGTTCAAGTGGGTTTATAGGTCAACACCTAACTCCAAGATTAGAAGCAGAGCATACGTTACAGCATTTAAAAAGTGATCTATTAGACTTTGATGGTGTACAACAAGAAGTTGATAGCATTAAGCCTGATATCATTGTACACTTGGCTGCACGTACTGAAGTTGAAAACAGTTTCTACGAACAAATTACATTTAGTCAAATTAACTACGTAGGCACTGTTAATTTAATCGAAGCTGCTAGTAAAGTTAAAAATCTTAAAAACTTTGTGTTTGCTAGTACTATGGAAGTTTATGGATGGCAACCTATTAGCGACGAAGTTAGAGACAATATTGTGCCAAAACGGTTTATAGCGTTTGATGAAAATACGCAACCTAATCCTAATGCACCTTATGCTGTTGCAAAGTACGGATGTGAAAAATACTTAGAGTATGCACATAGAAGTTTAGGATTGCCATTTACTGCAATACGTCAAACTAATAGCTATGGCCGTAAAGACAACGATTTCTTTGTCACCGAACAAATTATAACGCAGATGTTAAGTAATCCAGAACGTATAAGCCTAGGCTATGGTGAACCTTATCGAAACTTTATTTTTATTGACGACTTACTTGATGCATGGTGTTCAGTTATTAACAGCCCTGCTAAAGTAAACAACGGATATATCTTTACTATTGGACCAGATGATCCCATTAAAATTAAAGACTATGTTAGTATGATTGCGGATAAGATTAACTGGCAAGGTGAAGTGCTTTGGGACACTAAGCCGGAACGTCCAGGTGAGATATACTGGCTAAACAGTAATCACAGATTGGTTACTAGTATCACAGGATGGGAACCTAAAGTTAGTCTAAGTGACGGAATCGATTATACTATTGATGTCTGGCAAGATATATTAACTGAGTCTAACAAAAAGATCTTTAATATAAGGTAGATAAAATTCTTTATCTGTTTTGTTAGGTACTTGCCACTCTACAGACGATAGGTCTAGTGTTCCCGAACTATGAATATTAGCTAATATATGTTCGGCAAGCTTTTTATTATTTGCATTTGTTAAATGACATTGTCTTAAATCAAAGTATTTTTTATAATCATCGGCATTTTTAGGTGTTATATTCCATGCGTCTAATTCTAATTGATAAACGTCTGATAAATCGTTAAATGCATTAATAAAAATTGTATCTGGTCTATGATACGTTATACTGTCTAACATAGCTTGATGTAATAAATTCATACGTTCATCATCGTTATAACAAACATATTTAAAATAATCAGCTATTGTATTAAATATTCGTTTTGTGTTATAGTCTTGTGAAAAGTTAGATTTCTCTTCGGCCATTTCAACATTAACTGAATGCTTCCAATGTCCGTCGATGTATGTACTATATCGATATGGCGTTGTTATTACAAAGACACATTTGTCGTAATTTTTATGGTTATTAATAAATTGATTATAACTGTAATAAAGGTCACTACCGCTATGACTATATATGTCTGCGCCTATAAGTTCGGGCCAGCATGAATATCGATCTCCCCAATTTCCCCTCATAATATCAACTTCGGCTTTACTATAAGATCGGTTGTTTAATTTAAATAATTCTTTAACAAAATCGTCAATTGTCGGCGACGATTCTGTATTCATCTTTGCAGCAAAACTATCTCCAAATACTGCAATTTTAGTCAAAGTAACTCTCCAAGTTGCCTTTACGTTTTACATCTAATGTATTACAATGAAAGCCGCCACTCATACTACGAGCTTGACGTGCAGGACATGCTACACTTTCAATACCGTGTTTGTCTAATATACGCATTAGTGGTTCTTGATCCTTATCAATTACTACACAATTTTCATTGACACTTAGTAGGTTCATACCAATCCAAGGCGAGCAAGGACTTACACCGTTTGGCAAGTTTGCATTAGGTGCTACTAAATCATCCATCCCTACAAAAATCTTATCCCATGATTCAAAAATCTTTGGATAATGATCTGGTGTACAGCGTTCTGCATTAAACATAACAAGACCTGGCCGTAACGGAATAACAGTACTATCAAAATGTGCAAAGAAGTAAAAGTCTTCTGCTAAGTGCAACTTATAACCCCTAGGCTCTACAATAGTCTTTAACCATTCATAACCTAACAACGATCCTGTATTACTTACTTGATATAATAAGTCTTTACCTAGTCTTACAATATTTGGCGCTTCCCAAACAATTTCATTATTCTTTACTGTAGGAACACTTAGGTCATCAAATTGATATAAATCGTCTTTTAGAAGCGGAGCAGGACTTTTAATCCATTGTGTGCCTTCTTTCATTTGCTGATACAAGTAATCATAGTATACTCGAGTTTCATATTGTCTTGCTCGCATAGGACTACTACATTCAATAATCATGTTATCTAATGGCAATAATAAGTCTCGTGGGCAGAAACTATACCAACCCGTTGTAGTCCAGTCAGGGCTACTAAACTCTACGCTGTGGTCTGTAGGCGTAGGACGATGTACTTTAATACCTAAATTAGTTAGTGTATTAGAAAGAATGTTTAAGTCTTCTTCTGCTTCTTCCATAATTTGTTTATCATGTGGACCTTCTAATCCTTTTAATTCTTCTTCGCTGTATGTTGCATAAGAAAAACTGCGTACACTAGGATCCATAGTAGGAAGCACGGCGCCTGCCGCTGTACCTACAAAAATCTCTTCTAATGGATCCCAATCGTTATTGCTCTGAACTGCCATGCATGGCTCCTTTTAAAAATGTTAAATCGTTGTTTAAGAAATTATGCAATCCTAGTCTGTTAGTATTACACCCTCTATTATATTCTATAAATTTATCGTGTGATGCAATTCCAAATAAGATAGTATCACTTGGGGATACATCTAAAAATTTACAATATTCTTCTTGTATTGGTTTGTATTTGTTTACAATATAGTCTGCTGGGAAAGTGCGTATAAGTTCTAACCCTAGTGCAGCACTTACTCTGTTTGTGTATTCTGCTTTGTCGTAAACAAATAATAAATCATCGCAGTCATCTCTAGTTAAGCGTACACCTATTCTTGCATGAGCAACCGGAAACATTTTACTAAGGCTAAATGTCACATCAGTTATACAAGGATGCGTTAAATCTACTTTTATATTACTGCTAATAGAATAGTAAGCACAATCAATTAATACTGGAATTCCTAGTTCGGTGCATTTAGATAAAATAGCTTCTGTTTTTAAATGCTTACTTCCTGAGTCAGCAAATGGAACACTAATAACTACTGCATCGTTTGCATCTAAATCTGCATCTTCAATATAACACCACTCGTAACTATCTCTCCATGCAAGTTTGTGATACAAGTACTCGCCTTGTAGGCATCTAAATCTACGCTTGCTGTTTTTTAAATAAAATTTATCAAACGCTTCTGACGTACCTTGTGAAAATACTGCATACTTGTATTCATCTATGCCAACAAGTGTGTTTAACGAACTAGATTTAATCCAGTTTACATATTCAGAACAAAACTGTTTATTAACTACATTGTTTAATAGCACATCTGCAAAATTAAAGTTTAAATTATTTAATACAGTTAGTACAGTATCATCGTTAATTGCCTTAGAATGCCCAAATGGTAGTTGTTTGTTATCGTATTGATACTTATTCATTATCTAACCATGTAATTTGCATAACAACAAAATCAGTAAAACTAAAATTACCAACGCCGTGCCAAGTATATGCGCTCCAACTGTAGGTGTCGCCGACATTCCATTGTGTGTTGGCATCCTGATCAATTTGTAATACTTGTCCAGGTGTCCATGGAGTTAGCATTACAACTGTTCTATTAATGTTTTCTGCTTGTTGTTCTGTTATTTTATTATGGTGTACTAACGTCGAGTAGCTATCATAATGCCACCATAAATTGTACCCGGGGGTAAGTTTTAGGAAATTATAATGATGTACTTTGTCTTTGTACGGTTCTAAATATGCTGCTAGTTCATCGCTAATATTAGGATTTAATGCCATATAATGCTTGGAAGTTTCTTTAGGCATTTTAAGTTCTTTATACTGGTCTTCTAATGCTATCTTTTGTTTGGTGGCAAAGTTATCCCACACATCGTTGTGCGGAACTTCGTCTATCATATATGTTTCTTGCCAGTTAAAATCGTGAGTCATAGTTTTAATCTTTTTATATGCTGCTTATTATATAGCAATGAGTCTTGCATATCTTGTTGCATACTGGCTAATTTGTCTGCACTAAAATTTGCAATAGTGTCTATTACTTTAAAAATTTTATGTAACCGTTTAGTGTGATCTAACTCGTTGTCATACGACTCGTCCCAATATTTATTAAATGTTTTAAATCCTAAATCTTGTGCAGTTTTTAAAGCATATGCTGGACCAACAATCACAAATGGCATGTCATTAAGAATTGCAGTTATTGTCTTATCGCTAATGTATGTAGTAATGTCAAGAAAACTAGACTCATTAACAATACTGCAAAACACATCATCGTAACCTATATTAAGAAATGCAGGGTAAGCACTATGGTTGGGCAATTTAAATCTATCAACAATGCCTCCTTCTAAAACAGTAGGTGTTTTTATGCTAATATCTATATTGCACGGAACCGACTTATTTAATTTTTGCAATCCATTTAGTAATTTTTCGTTAGGTTCAAACCATATATTAGATTTAAATATTTCAGGAGTAGCTTGATAGCACCAACTTATTTTAGAATTATAGTTCTTAAGATATGCAACTATTGCATGACGGTATGGTTCATATCTCCAGTTAATATTAATGAATGTATATTTTATATTTTTCTTTTTAGTTATAGGCAAGTTTGCATGTCGGTTTATAAAATCTTGCAGATACAAATCTTTCCATACAAATTTTATATTAGAATACTTTGGTAATGCATCAGCAACATTATGCTCTCCTACATGCACTATTACGTTGGTTAATTGATTATTATTAATAAGATCTTGTATGCTGTCTAGCTGTCCGGTTCTAGGATTTTCAAATATTCCGCTACATACACCAGTATCGTTATTAAATTCTAAAATATTAGATTTGTTTATCTGATCATGGGTAACACGTAAGTTATTATACTTTAATAAGTTTTCAGTTAAAAAAATATGCAACCCTTTAGAATTTAACAAATTAACAATATCTGTATCGTAAATTAGTTTACTCATTTGCTGACACTCAAATGTATTGTTGTACATCATATAAGGTACATCTAAGTTGTCCAACAGTTTTATATAATTTTTAAAATCTTGTATTTTAGGAGAGCGAAAGTATTCAGATGCCGGAGTGTATTCATTTAATAGCACACGGCTTGTGTCTTCTAATACTAGCCAAGGAGTGTTCTTAAAATTCTCTAATAAATAAATGCGCTCGTCATTCATTAACAATGCCTGTAATTTGCAGTGTATATCTAGGAGTCATACCTAAATTAATTGCACTATGCTGTGTTGCTCCAGAAAAACTCTGCACATCACCTGCACTCCACTGCGAGTATATAGTGTCTCCGATAGTTAGAAGATGCCCAGGCTGTGAATCTTCTAAAAACATAATATAACGATGTATTCTATTAATATCAGTTATGCCATATTTGTTAGTGTAAAATCCGTAAGCATCTTCATGCGCCGGAAGATAGTGACCAGGCTCTAGTAAGTGGTGACATATTCCTATATGTGTTAAGTGACCAAAGTGTGTTTTAATTTCTTTAGAAAATTTAGTAGGTGTAGTAACAGGAGATATCGATATTGTTGTACTAGGCAGATGATGACCAACAGCCTTCCAGCTGTCTAGTTGTGATGGGTCTCTAAAATATTCCGCAGTATAGTCTAACATGACATATTCGTCTATATTCCAAAATGGGGTTATATGCATACTTATCTCCTACTCATATATATTTAGTATAAGCAGTCGGTACTATAAATATAAGTATGATATACCCCACCAAACATATTGTTGCAAAGGACCTACTAGTAGCAGCAAGTAATGCGTTGCCTGACATGGAATTTAAATTTGCATTAAATAACCCAACTGGTAATTTCTTTTATGACCCGTGGATTATAAAAGACGAATTTAAAAATACAGTTTGGCATGAAATTTTTAATAGCTTGCCTTTTGAAAATAAAGGCGAAGCACGTCTTATAAAGTTAGATATTGAACGATGTTATACAATGCATGCTGACATAGATGATAGATGGCATCTTTCATTCGATTATAATAATAGCTATTTAATAGACCTCGCCACTAAAAAAATGCACCAGCCGGAGCCCGGTATATGGTACACAATGGATGCAGGATTATTGCATAGTGCTGTAAATTTTGGCGATAAGGCTAGATATCAATTAGTAGTTAGACAACTATTACCAAAATGCAAACTAATTGACCCTGTCGACGTGAAATTACAACTACATAATGCGCCAGGTAATTATAGATATATTTTAGACAGTTATATTAGTCCTAAATTAAATGCAATGTGCAAGGATAAAAAAGTATCAAAATTTAATCCTATTAATGATAAACATATAAATCTTACAATAGAAAGAAGTAGTTTAGCAGAATTAAATATTGCAATTGCAGCAACAAATATTAACATTGAGGTTAGCTACTATGATTCCATATTATAAATATGTAAGCGGAGATCAATACGAAGCAAGTCCTCTTTACAACGGCTATTATAACGATAGACAATTTAAAATGGTTTATAAAGATAAGTTTTGGTTTGATTTAGAAGTTAGAGGATTTGAAATATTAAAAGAAAAGTCATATGCTCCTAAATTATTATCAGTAGACATAGATAATAATACACTAGTATTTGATTGGACTAATAGTAAAAATATAAATCATATAATAAATTTTAACGAAGACTTACCAATAAATTGGCAAGAACAAATTAAAAATATTATTATAGATTTAGAAATGTCCAGCCTATATAAAATTAATTTATATCCTTGGACATTTTATGTAAAAGATTCAAATATACATGTAATGGATTTGTATGCTTGTTTACCAGTAGACGATGTTGTTTATAAAAAAGATATATATCATATTTTAAACGACAAAGATCGATTTAAATTTAATAACAATATATTAGATATACAAGCAACATATCAGCACACATTAAAACACATCGTAGAGCCGTGGTTAGGAAAGATCATAAATGACTAAATTTATAGGAATATGCGACACTATAGACTGGCAAGGTCTTTTAAATAGTCTAGAAGATAAACATGCAGGGTATGTAGGTCCAAGGCATGATGTAGGAATGGATGTACCAGGTATCGAAGAAGTTGGAAGGCCACTGCGTGATGCAGGGTATAAAACATCAAATGAAGGCGGCAACATGAGATGGGATATGCTATTAGTTGGACAACAGTTTGACACTAGCATAGCAGATAAATTTTGTGAGTATGCAGGCATGGACAGTTATATTAATTGCTGGATAAGCCGTGTTAACCCCGGAGACGTTGCTCCGTGGCATTGGGACGTTACAGATGACGAAGCAACTCTTGATTCAGGAAAACCACTAAGACGGTTTCACGCTCATGTTAGCGGTCCTGAAGATGGTCATACTATAATTGTAGACGATGTATGTTTGTACAAGCAACCACAAGGCGCTGTATGGGAATGGGATAGTAGAAAAAGCTGGCATGCTGGAGCAAATGCCGGACTAACTCCTAAGTATCTTTTTAATATTTGGGGATAACATTAGTAGTGCGTTAAGTGATTAATGCCTAACTTTTTTCTAAATTCATCTGTATACGTACAATCAATACGTAGACCGTATTCAACTTCTTTAGAATTTTCGCCACCGTGCCAATCTTGGTCATTCCAAAATGCTGCATTGCAATTTAAATAATGTTTGTTTTCGGTTTCTGGATCCCATATATAAAATCCACGCTTAGTACGATAACGTATATGAATAAATTCATTGTTGTGCGGGCTATATTGATTGTCGTCATGTATTCCGTTATTAGCATCTAAATCTCTATGCTCAAATGCTCTTCCATTATGATCGCAATGGAAGAAAATTACTCGTCCTATACTTTCTATGATGCCAATACTTACTAAGTTTTCAACCCATTTTACAACACTAGGAAAGTATTGCTGTTCCTCAGTTGGTTTGCGTTCTACATTACGCTCTTCCCAACTACCTTCCTCCCATAAAAAGTAATAAATGTAAGGATCATTAGCACCTAATGTACTTTTTAAATAGCGTGTAAACAAATTACGCTGCTTGTAGTTGCCAAAGTCTTCAGGAAGTATTTCATTACCTTGTATTTTAATAGGATGATCATCCGACAATGCTTGATATTCTTCCCATGCTTTGTAAATTGGCTTCCAGTTCATTATATAACTAGAATCTTTCCAGCTAAATCCAGGAGCCATCCATGTGCCTTCTTTTGCATAGTCACGAGCAAGTGCAAAGCCCTTACAAATTTCAGGGTGTAAATTTCTAAACCCTTCTATATCTAAGTAAGGATCTAAATTTATATACGGCTGCTTGCCAATTCCTCTAATCATACTAATAGTTATCGATAATTACTAGTATGCAACTTAAATACGAATATTATTACAACACCGTTCCTGAAAAAGGTCTATGTAGAAATAATTTAATTTATACAAGTCTTATTAGCAACGATAAGAAAACATTTTGTCAATGGTACTATAATGACGAAGGATATCACGGCGGACATAATCAAGTAGTTGATCCAAAATTAATGGACGAAAAGTTTGAAAGAGAAGTGCATGGCCTAACACTGATGAAAGAATCGGGCTACGGGCATCTTATTCCAGAATTTGATGTTGATATTAAAGAACGCAAAGTATACTTAACTATCGATGGTCCGGATATGTGGGAACTTGCAGGATGCACAGGCAAAGACTATTCTCAAGTAGTACCTAATTGGGATGACCAAATGTTAGAAATAATACAAGCACACAAAGATATAGGCATGTACAAATATAGTCTGCATCCTTCCAGTTATTTTATTGTAGACGGGCAACTAAAAAGCATGAATTATTTTTTTACATACACAGACAATGACAATAATATAAGTGTAAACGATGTATTAAGTCATATTAGTGAAGACAGGCGAGCAAACTTACTTCCAAAGTTAGAAGCAGCCGGCATGAAAGTCGACGAGCCGCAGACGTTTACGAACTTGCAACTGCTTGCATTTGATAGTTTTAAAAATAACTTTAATAACGATATTATGGAAAAGGCAAAAGAAATTTATGTATAAGATGGTAGAATGGAATG
>TARA_B110000977_G_scaffold37928_1_pt1 | contig 12212 bp, 8 predicted proteins | sample TARA_B110000977 | Tara Oceans TARA_B110000977 (sample SAMEA4397798) | marine metagenome | biome: Polar Biome; feature: [SRF] surface water layer (ENVO:00010504); material: water (ENVO:00002006), including particulate matter (ENVO:01000060) such as... | depth 5 m | reverse complement strand
CCAAGGAAATATTTCAATTGAAAATCAAAATTTGAGGACATTATCATTGATTCACAAAAATGCTTCAAATTTGCAGTAGGAAAATTCTTTTTAATTGCATTTTTAATTTCTTTATCAATTCCCCAATAAATTATAGTTTGATATTTGGATATTTTATCTTCTAGATAAATTAGTTCCAATTTTTCATCTGAAATAAATCTTTTTTTCTCTTCTATTGGGATATGGCCAGATAATTCTTCCGGAATTAAAGTGAAGAATGGATTGTCTAAATAAATATTTTCAATATTTGAAGGTTCTGTAATCTCTGCTTCTTTAGTTTCCTCCCAAAATCCGGATTCAGTAATTGAAAAAAATTTGTTATTAAATATATATATGTCTAGAGGAGAGTATTTCAAAATGTGGGGTTATTTCCAATTCCCACTAGTTTTAACTTCTGTTAAAGACCCTGTCGTTAAAGTGTCTCTTTCATTAAGTGGGTCATATGGAGATGGGTCAAATGCAGTAAATACTGGTGTTCCAAGTTTGGATAATAAATAAAAATAATCTTCTGAGTTTTCGTTATAGTTTGAGTAGTCAATTTTATCCCCTTTAAAAATTTCAAATGAAATAATAGAGCTATCCATATTTCTGCTTTCTGCTAAAATTTTGAATTCTTTTATTTTTAGACTTGGGCTAGAAAATTCATCATCCTTGCTTATAAGGTTTTTACTAATATAAAAAGGCTCAAATAGATCTGGATTGTAAAGTGGGGGTTGCAGGTTGTAAGAAAGCACATCTTCAAAGTCTGTCCAGAATGCTCTGGATGGTTTTGAAACAATATCTTTTTGGGTAAGTTTAATTTTTAAATTTTTCTTTCCTCTTGTTACGTGAAATATAATTGTGTCTTTCCTTTTGTTCATCAGAACTTCTAGAAAGTCAGAAGGCCTATTATAGGTTGTTGAGTCCACAGCAGTGATATTGTCACCTATATTTAGTTGTGGTAGTTGCGGTATAGAGTCTTTGACTATTAAACCTTGAATATCCTTATTGTAATAAGCTGTGTCATTTCCATTGTAATCAATCAAGTATGATGAAACAAATTCATATTTCGCTCCATTTTTATAAAGAATAGTTTCAAATGAAACATCATCGCTAGATTCTAGTATTCCTGCATACATTTTGAAATTCTTATTGTCTGACATAGGAACCAAATCTAAATTCTCAAGTTTAAAATCATACAATCTGTTGTCTAATGAATCTGAATTAAATAACTTCTCAAAGACATTTTCCCAGCTAGTGTCTTTAGTTAATAGCCCACACATTAATGCTTCCTTTTCATCGTAAGATTCTAATTGGATATAGTCAAGTATTGCGTCATACCCTAATATTTCAGCATGTTCAGAAGTTATTTTATAATCTGGAACAACCCCCATAGTACTTATTGAGTAAACACTATCTTGTGCTAAGAACCTTTTAAGTTCATTGAAATTGTCGCTATACCATCCATATTTTTTCTTGTATTCTAGTTGTACAATCTCAATATCTCTAAGGCCTTGTTTGATATTTGCATCAATTTCTTTTTTTAGTTCAATTTGAGCTATTGTTGTTGATATTGAAGAATATGTAGAGTAGCCTAAAAACAAGCAGCTAATAAGTAAGGAAAATAAAATTATTAAATGAGCGTTTTTGCCAATAATTTCTTTAATGTAAAGAACAGTAATGACTCCCATTAGTAGGACTACAATAGCGCCTAGTAAAAATGTGCCAGATTGATTAATACTTCCTGTTCCACTAAATAGGGCTGTGTTTAATAGAACCAGTCCAAGTAATATAACTATAGCTGGAAATATGTATTTTTTTATGAGAAGGCTCCGTTCTTCCATCTGAATATTTTTGTCTACAAATCTAATGTTTTTTTCAAATTCTGCTTCTTATAATGCCAACAAAATATACCCTTATTATTTTTTCAAATAATTAAGAATTTAATTTTGAATTTATATAGTTTATTAATTTTTTATTTTATTTTAATTTTAAATATTAAAATTTAATTTCTTTCAACTTGTTTTAATGTCTTAAATATTTTAATTTGTATATTTGATTACTCAATAAATTTAATGGATAAATCTGTTTTAGATAAAGTTTATAATTTAATATCTCTTTCTCGATCAATGAGTGCGCTTTTTGAACAAGAAAAAGCCATTACTTCAAAATATGTCCATGCTACTTCAAAAGGACATGAGATTATTCAAATTGCAGCAGGTATTCAATTAAAAAAAGATGATTTTTTATATCCCTATTATCGTGATGATTCCATGCTTTTGTCAATTGGGTTAGAGCCTTACGACTTAATGCTTCAACTACTTGCAAAATCTAAAGATCCATTTTCAGGTGGTAAAACCTATTATGCCCATCCTAGTTTAAACAATCCGGATCTGCCTAAGATACCTCACCAATCTTCAGCAACAGGAATGCAAGCTATACCTGCAACTGGAGCTGCAATGGGTTTAAAATACAAGGAAGAAGTTGGGTTGTCAAAACAAAATCAAGAGGCACCTATTGTACTATGTTCTTTAGGTGATGCATCTTGTACAGAAGGAGAAGTATCCGAAGCATTCCAAATGGCCGTTTTAAAAGAACTTCCTATAATTTATCTTGTTCAGGATAACGAATGGGATATTTCTGCAAAAGCTGAAGAAACAAGAGCACAGGATATTTCTCATTTTGCTAAGGGTTTTAAGGGGCTAAAAGTATTCACAATTGATGGAACTAATTTTCAAGAATCCTTTACCGCTATTGAAGAAGCTATTAAAATCACTAGAAACAGAAAAGGACCAGTATTAATTCATGCCAAAGTTCCACTTTTAAATCACCACACCTCGGGCGTCAGAATGGAGTGGTATAGAGATGATTTAGACGCTCATTTATTAAGAGACCCTTTGCCAATTTTAAAAATTTTTTTAATCGAAAATGGTTTTAAAGAAAGTGAGCTTAATGCTATCTCTTTAAAATCAGAAAAATTAGTTCTAGAACAGTATAAAAAAGCTTTGGAGGAAAAAGATCCAGAGCCAAACGAACTTTTTAAAAATATTTTTGCCACCACAACAGTTAAGGAAGAAAAAGGGGTGAGGTCGCCAAAACATAAAGAACCAACGGTTATGGTTGATTCAGCATTATTTGCTATTAGAGAAATTATGGATTCTGATGATAGGTGTTTGCTGTATGGGCAAGATGTAGGAGGAAGATTAGGGGGAGTCTTCAGAGAAGCTGCTACACTAGCACAACAATTTGGTAATCATAGGGTATTTAATACTCCAATTCAAGAAGCTTTTATAGTAGGAAGTACTGCAGGTATGTCAGCTGTAGGACTAAAACCAATTGTTGAAGTTCAATTTGCAGATTATATATGGCCAGGGTTAAATCAATTGTTTACAGAAATTAGTAGATCTTATTACTTATCAAACGGAAAATGGCCTATCAGTATGATTCTTAGAGTTCCAGTTGGGGCTTATGGATCTGGAGGTCCTTATCATTCTTCAAGTATTGAATCTATAATAACCAATATAATTGGAATAAAGGTGCTCTATCCGTCTAATGGAGCAGATTTAAAAGGATTAATTAAAGCTGCCTATTTAGATCCAAATCCAGTTCTAATTCTGGAGCACAAGGGCCTTTACTGGTCTAAGATTTCTGGTACAGAAAATGCGAAAACTATTGAGCCAGATGAGAACTATATTCTACCTATTGGAAAAGCAAATAAAGTAATTCAATCTGAGCTAAATTTTGTAAAGTCTGGAGAATCCGTCGTTATTATTACTTATGGTCGTGGAGTATATTGGTCCTTGGAAGCATCAAAATCTTTTGCTGGAAAAATAGAAATCTTAGACTTAAGAACCTTGTCCCCACTTGATGAAGAGCAAATATTGAAATCTGTTAAAAAACATGGAAAAGCACTTATTGTGACAGAAGAACCATCTTCTGCTAGTTTTTCTCTTGGTATTGCAGGATTTATTCAAGAGAATTGCTTTGAGTTTCTAGATGCTCCTGTGAAAATAGTAGGTTCAGAAAATACACCAGCTATTCCATTAAATGAGAATTTGGAGTTTACTTATTTACCAAATGCTTCTAAAGTGAAAGCTGCTCTATCATTTCTTTTAGATTACTGATAGTTATCATTTAAATTTTATATAATAGATTTGTTTTATATTTTAAACTATGGAATATTTAAATAAAGATTTTTTTGGAAATTCAATTCAGCATTGGACTATAGCTTTAGTTGTATTAATAGGCTCTTTTGTCTTGGTTAAAATTTTATACTGGATTTTCAGTTCTGTTTTTAAAAACATAACCAATAAAACTAAAACTAATTTAGACGATATATTGCTCAAAAATTTACAAAAGCCACTTACTAACTTAGTAGTTATTAGTGCTTATTACTTTGTAATAAGTTATTTGCATTTTGAAAAAAATATTGAGTTAATATTAGTAAACATTGCTTATTTACTATTTACAATTAATATAACCTCCATTGTTTCTAAAATAGTAGATGCTCTTATCTCTGAAGTTATTTTGCCTATTTCCAAAAAAACAGAATCTAGTTTTGATAGCCACCTTATACCTGTAATTCAAAAAGCTGTTAGAGCTATTATTTGGTCCTTAGGAATAGTGATTGGTTTAGATAATATTGGCTTTGATATTACAGCCATGATTGCTGGACTTGGAATTGGTGGATTGGCTTTAGCATTGGCAGCTCAAGATTCGGTTAAAAATATTTTTGCGGGTATTATGATTTTTTTAGACAAGCCTTTTAAAATTAACGAGAGAATAAAAATAGATGGATATGACGGAACAGTAGAAGATGTAGGACTTAGAAGTACTAGAATAAGAACATTAGAAGGAAGAATTGTCACCATTCCAAACTGTACATTTACAGATAATAGTATAATAAATGTCACCTCTCAACCAGCTCTTAAAGTTAAGATTACCCTAGGTTTAACTTATGATATGAATGAAGTGCAAATGCAAAAAGCCATAGATATTTTACAGGATATTGTAAAAGGACAAGATGCAATTACCAATGATTATTCTGCAGGGTTCAATGGGTTTGGAGATTTTTCATTAAATATCCTTTTTATGTATTATGTAAGACCAGAATCTCATTGGCTAAATACTCAAACACTTGTTAACAAGGAAGTTTTAAGAAGGTTTAATGAAGAAGGGTTGGAATTTGCTTTCCCAACCCAAACTATTTATAAGAAGGAAATTAATTAATACTAATTAATTCTACTTCAAAAACTAATGTTGAATAAGGTCCAATTTGTGGTCCAGCTCCTCTCTCACCATAAGCTAAATCGTAAGGCACATAAAGTTTCCACTTAGAACCAACAGACATTAATTGTAATGCTTCTGTCCATCCTTTAATTACTCCACCTACTGGAAAACTAGCTGGTTCTCCTCGGTCAACAGAGCTGTCAAAAACAGTTCCGTTAATTAAAGTTCCATGATAATGCGTAGTTACATTATCCTCCAGACTAGGTTTAGGACCAGTTCCTTCGTTAAGTATTTCATACTGAAGACCACTTTCAAGAGTTGTTACACCTTCTCTTTTTGCATTTTCTAACAAAAAATTAACACCTTCTTCAATTACAGATTCGCTTTGTTTTTGTTGCTTTTTGGAAAAGTAGCTACTTATAATTGCTTGTGCTTGATTATCGCTAATTTTGGCTTCTGTATCTTTTGTTAACACGTCTTTGACACCAGCCTCAAAATTATCTAGATTAATGTCTTCAAATTGTTTTTTTATATTTTCACCAATATTTACACCTAAACTATAACTTACTGAATCTAATTCAGTAAGCAGATTAGTAGATTCTTTTGGTTTCTCTGTTTTACATGCTACAAACAGAACTAGGGACGATAGAATTATTATATTTTTCATTTTAATTTATACTTATAAGTTCAACTTCAAAAATTAATGTTGTGAAAGGGCCAATTTGAGGACCAGCTCCTCTTTCACCATATGCTAAATCGTAAGGGACAAATAGTCTCCATTTAGAACCAACACTCATAAGTTGTAGTGCTTCTGTCCATCCTTTAATTACTCCACTTACAGGAAAAGTAGCAGGTTCTCCTCGTTCTACAGAGCTATCAAAAACTGTCCCATTTATTAATGTTCCATGATAATGAGTAGTAACCTGATCATTTAGAGACGGTTTAGCTCCTTCTCCAGAGTTAATAACTTCATACTGAAGTCCGCTTTCTAAAGTTGTTACATTTTCTTTCTTACCGTTTTCAGCCAAAAAATTTCTACCTTCTTCAACAACTGACTCGCTTGCTTTGGCTTGTTGTTTTGAAAAATATTCTTGAATTGTTTTTTGAGCATCAGCTCCTGAAACAATAGGCTCCTTGCTGTCGTCTAAAACATCTTTAATAGCAGCTTCAAAATTCTTAAGGTCTATATCCGGGAATTGAGTTTTTATATTCTCACCTATGTTTACTCCTAAGCTGTAACTAACAGAGTCTATTTCATTATTTAATTTTTGTGCGGACATTTTTATATTTATTGTTAGGTTGGCTATAATTAGTAATAATGTGAGGAATGTGTATTTTTTCATAGTATAAATTATAATAAAGTAATTGAGATAGAAATAATCATTAACCACTTTTCTTTTGTGGTGTTTGAATTTTTTTAGGAACTTGTTTTCTAAGTGCAGTATTACCCTTTTTAGAGATTTGTTTTTTAGGCTTTTTCTCGATTTTATCTGCTTTAACAACATCTTTATCAGATTTGGAATCTTCTTTTTCAGACTTTTTAAGTTTTAACTTCTTGGTTTTGTGTAGTAAATTATACCACTGAAAAAGTTTTTTTATGTCGGAATTATATACCTGTTCTTTGTCAAAATTTGGAACAAATTCTTCAAGTTTTGACCTTAGCTTTTCAGTACTTTCTGAATGATTTATTGTTAGTTTCCCATCGTTAGATTTATGTATTTTTCTGTAAATATCAGAAAGTAACACTTCTTCTTCATAGGTATAAATGCTTATGTCTGAAAGCGCACTTATTCTATTGGTGTTAAATATTGGAAACCTTTTTTTATCAATGATTGACTCTACAATCACATTGTTTTTGGATTTCCCAACAACGCTGAATAATCCAGTTTTACCGGAAATTGATATAATGTCTTTTAAATCCATAATTTATTTATGCCGCAAATCTAATAATTATTCTATAATTAACTTAATTGGTTTTAATTTAGATTGATTTTTAATTTTTAACCAGTATACTCCACTGCTTGCATTTATACCATCTATCGTGAATTCACTCAGATTAGATTTCAATGTTTTAACAATTCTACCGCTTATGTCAAATAACTCTAATATGTATGGTTCTTTGCCATTTATTATTTTGACTGTTGTAGAATTAGAAAATGGATTTGGATAAACTATAATTTCCAATTTAGCAGAATTATCTTCAATTATTAAAGATGGAATAGATTGATTTACATTAAAACTTTTGGATGTGTTAAATCCAAAATCTCCTTGTCCTTGGCTAATAATGTTACTATTTAAATCTGCTAATACCCAGTTTCCATCTGTGCCATTCCATATTGAAGCACTTAGCCCGTCTCCGTATAAATCGTTAAGTTCAAATGTGTAGCATTCATTTGCATCTAAATAAATATTCTTAATAATTGTTGTATTTGCTTGATTTCCACCGCCACTAGGATTGCAATCATAAGGTCCTTCGCTATACCATAGAGAATCTTGACTGTCTTTTATCGTCCAAAACGTTTCCAAACAATAATCGTCTAAAAGCAACTCTAGAGTTAGTGGCGCTTCAGTATTGTCATTAACAGTTAGAAAAAGAGTATTTATACTGTCACAACCTAAAGCCGTTTGTAAAGTGTCAGTATATACTCCAGATGAATCGTACTGGACTCCATTCCATATGTAGCTTTGACAAGAACTCACACTATCTACAGTATTAAAACTATCATATATATTCAAATCAAGTATAGTAATGCTGTCACAGCCCTGACTTGTTTGTAGAGTGTCTATGAAAACTCCACTTTGTGGGTATATATTTCCGTTCCATAGATAATTTGAACACGAAAAAACACTTTCAGTAGTTTGCTGAGGAGTGTTAATAGTGAGTAATAAAGAAGAAATACTATCACACCCAGAAACAGTTGTTAAAGTATCGTAATAGCTTCCAGTTTGTGAATAGTTATTTCCATGCCATGTGTAGCTTCCGCAAGTAGATATAATTTCTTGGAAAATAGTACTTGAATTTACCGTTAAAAACAAAGTGACTATACTGTCACATCCAGAGTTGGTAGTTAATGTGTCATTATAAATTCCTGATTGGGAATAGTTGTTTCCATTCCAGAAATAATTGTCACAAACAATAGCTGTTTCACTATAAGAAATAGCAGGATTAATAGTTAAAATAAGGGTTACTATGCTGTCGCAGCCAAAAGTGGATTGTAATGTGTCATTGTAACTTCCAGACTGAGAGTAATTAGTTCCACTCCAATTGTAAGCCCCACAACTAATTATATTTTCTGTACTGGAATAAGTTTGACCAATTGTTAAGTTGAGTATTGCAATAGTATCACATCCTGAAGCTACTGAAATAGTATCTGTATAATTTCCAGATTGATTGTATATGTTGCCATTCCAACTATAATTACTACAAGAAGTTATGCTTTCTGAATCTAATATGTAGTTAGAAATTGTTAAGTTAAGTGTGGCAATGCTATCACACCCATTGATAGTCTGTAAAGTATCTAAATAGGTTCCAGTTTGCGAGTAAGTCATTCCATTCCAATTGTAATAATTGCAAGTAGTAATATTTTCTTGAGAATTTTCGATTGGATTTATTGTTAAATTAAGGGAGATAACACTATCGCAACCAGCAAAATTAGTAAAGGTATAAGTCGCAGAATTATTGGTAGCTGTATAGGTAATTCCATCTATCCAAGTATACGAACCGCATTCAGTAACAACACTTGTTCGAGTATTATTTGGTAATAAATTTATAGTGACATTATCCGTTGCAATACAACCATTTGAGTCTGTTCCAGTGACAGTATAAGTATTTGTAGTTGTTGGGTTAAAAGCGACTCCGTTAATAATGCTGTTGTCCCAACTATAGTTTACATTACTACTTCCAACAGTAATGGTTCCAACCATTCCAGAATGAAACTCACATATATAATAATATATTCCAACTGTAGTTGGTGACCAAATTATTGAACCAGAAGAAGTTCCATTATTGGCAATAGAAACTGCATTAACAGTGCCAGTTGTAGCAGTAGTTTTTATTAAAAATGGATGGCCTAAAGAATTCACATTAAAAGTAAGTGTATCTCCAAGTGAAATATTTATGGGAGGATCGTTTCCAAAAAAAGCACCTGAAAATATATAGTCTGAAGCTCCTGTTGCAGTAACTCCAGTAATATAGTTTTGGCCGCTAGTTGCATTTAGAGTTCCATTATTTCCTTCACAAATAGTTTGATCTATTCCAGCATTAACATTTGGGTTGGTATTTACTGTAATAAAACCATTTTTGGTTTCGCTTTCGGTTCCAGTACTAGTAGTAGCTGTCAGAGAAACATCATAAGTTCCAGCTGATGTATAAATATGAGTTGGATTTTGCAATGTTGAAGAGTTTCCGTCTCCAAAATTCCATGCCCACGAAGTCGGATTTCCTGTAGAAGCATCACTAAAAGTAATGGCAGTCCCTAAACATACATTAGTATTACTAGCTGTGAAGTCAGTTGACAATGAAGCAGTAGATTGATTTATAACCAATTGATAATCCTCAGCTTGTGCATAGAATGGGTTGTAACAAGGCCCTGTTATTGCATTAGATGCAAAACCTCCAACAGAGATTAATTCAGTTATAATTCTTAGCCTCAGAGGAGTATTAGCCAATACATTTACACCATCTGTAATCGGTATACTTAGTGTGCCATTTCCACTAGAAGTGTTAGAGCCATTTGCCTGATTTAAGTTAGGAGGATTAGCCCCAGAAAAAACTTCTTCATTTAGATCAGAAAAATCTCCATCGTTATTAAAATCAATATATCCTTTAAAATCATGACCGTTATACCAAGTTGTTAGTTCAAAATTATAAGTACTGTCTTCTTCTAATGAAATTGTTTTAAGACATTCATTGGTGAAATCAAGATAGCCACCATCGATTTGAGTGTATGAGCTAGAGGCAGAAAATTCATTTATAATAGTGAAATTCATAATACCACCATAACCACCATTTGTTGCTGTAAAAGAACTTTGCGGGATGCAATTGGCATTAGAAATTGTTCCAGAAAGGCTCAAAGGTGTTTCATCTCCTTTTGAATAAATTAAACTAATTCCACTAGTTGCTAGCATTGCTCTAGATCTTGTTTTTTGATCGGAGGTTAATCTGTCTTGACAGGACGCATAAGACATAAAGTTTTTAGCAGTATTATCCCCAAATGTAGCACCAGTACAATCATTTAAAAATCCAGATTTACATTGGCTGGTATATCTTTTGTGTGGCTCTGTATCTAAACATCCATCGCTATCCACGCCAATTGTCACATCTCCCGGACAAGCATCTCCTAAACCATCATTGTTAGCATCTCCATCGCCTTTAAATGTATGGTGAAGATGTAGGTAATGTCCAAATTCATGTATAACAGTTGAGTTGTCTCTAGGTGCATTTAAGTTAAAAGAAGATTGGCTGTTATTAGGGTCATAACCAAAAACAGAGGCCATCATCACAGAACCTTCCAGTGCAGAACCGGTAAAAAAATTGGCATATCCTTGGATTCCAAACCCACCATTATTATTCTCTATTTCGCTAACTATCCAAATATTAAAATATTCAGTTTCTGGCCACCTACTTAAGTTTTTTAGAACATCCTGATCAGCTTCACCACCATCTCCATAGTAATCTACACCACCTGTTGAGTAATTTGGGACAGAACTCGCATTTATTCTATTTATTCCAGAGTGAGCTATGCAGTTTGGGTCTTGCTGCGCAAGAGCAAATTCAATTTCAAAATCTACAGGACTTCCAACTGTTTGGCCACGATAGACATCATTTAAATTAGTTATGGCACTTTGAATCTGAGCATCTGAAATATTGGTTCCAACTCCAGCAGATTCCCCCAAATGGAGAACATGAACAACCACAGGAATTGTGTAAATGCTACTTGAAGACCTTAGTTGGGTTTGAGAAATATATTGAGCTATTTTTTGCTCTGCATCTATCTCTAGTCTTAAGTAATTAGAGTCTTGTAGAAGAATACTTCTCTGGTGGTCAAATCCACACTTTTCAATTACCTGACTTTGGCTATGCAAATTTCCAAGTACTGAAAACATAAATAAATTCACAAGAAGGATGATTGTAATTTTTCTCATTATAAAATTTAAATTATTTAAAGTAAAAATAACTACAATTTATCACTATTCAATTATATTTCTTACTTACTTTTAACAGAGTGAAGTTGACAAAACACATTTGTCTATTTTATGCTATATTCTGGAATATCCTTTATGTAGCTAACTTTCTTTAATTGTAAATCAATTTTTATACAATATGTTTTTAAACCGTTAGTAAGAACAATAAAATCTGCAGCTACTTTATTTTGATAGGACAAAACTTGGTCCAACGTGCTTTGGTCAATTTTTACTTTTGGAGATTTACATTCAATAATAATATTTGGCTTACCAAGATTGTCAAACACTAGTAAATCAAACCTTTTATTTAAACCATTAATTACAATTTTTTTTTCTATGGCAATTAAACTTTTCGGATAGTTTTTTTCTAAGTTTAAGTATTTCCAAAATCGTTGTCTTACCAATTCTTCAGGTGTTGATAATATCCATTTTTTTCTGAGCTCGTCAAATAGATATTCTTTCGAATTAACTAACTTAGTTTTAAGTGAAAATGAATTGTCCATATTTTATAAATTTAAAGAATTGAATTTTAAAGAAATCATAAAATCTATTGAAAACAGAACTTATCTGCCAATTTACTTCCTAAATGGTGAAAACAGCTATTTTATTGACAAGATAACAGACAAAATGATAGATTCCGTTTTGCAAGAGTCTGAAAAGGATTTTAACCAAACAATTTTGTATGGAAAAGACTCTAGTGTTGATTCTATTTTAGATATTTCCAAAAGATATCCAGTAATGGCATCTCATCAATTGGTAATTGTTAAGGAAGCCCAGCATCT
>TARA_B110000977_G_scaffold70575_1_pt1 | contig 12213 bp, 14 predicted proteins | sample TARA_B110000977 | Tara Oceans TARA_B110000977 (sample SAMEA4397798) | marine metagenome | biome: Polar Biome; feature: [SRF] surface water layer (ENVO:00010504); material: water (ENVO:00002006), including particulate matter (ENVO:01000060) such as... | depth 5 m | reverse complement strand
TATCGCTTAAGCCAAGTCCAAGATCCGCTAATGAATCAAAAGATATATCATTACAGGCAACTTCATCACCTTCATCAAGTCTGTCGAGAAAGTCTCCCATTTCCCTGTTTAAAACAACGTATTTTTTGTTTTCATCATTTACATCTGTCAGAATTGTTCCGTTTTTTGGAGTGAGAACGTTCATGTAACCCCTGCCTGTTTCCACACCTCCATAATATTGTGAGTGTAGTGACTGCCCATTAAACTGAAACACAGTGTTGGTATTATCCGATACACCAGAAGAATTATACTTTAACTCTTCAAGATTTATTTCACAGATATAACCATAATCCTCTGATGCTAAGCATAAACCAATTTCATCTACACCAGGTCTCCCAGGGTTATTATGAGGGGAATCAAAGGCTAATATCCAATATGGACCGTCTTCGTCTGTAAGTACTGGTCGGCCTCCGTTTACATCATCAGTTTCAAAATCGTAATCCTTCTCAAGGTAAAGTGGCGGGGATATATCATATTTATTACCGTCCTCTTTAATAGCTACGTAATTGTGATCCCATTTGTAGTAATTTAATTTCCATGTAAAATCATTATCATCACTATCCTTTAGAGACATAGATTTATCCAAATTGACTGCATATGAGCGCGTATCATTAGCATTGCTGGAATAAGAATACCACTTTTCAGCACTAGCGTCGTTGTCCCAATCGACAGAAAAATCGTATCTTATTGGATTCTCATCACTGTCAATTAATCCATTTCGATTTGCATCATGAAACAGAGTAAGTGGTTCTGTATGGCTTGAATTTGATAGAATATAAAACTCAGTGTCATTGCTAGAATCTTCAATCAAATCATCTTTTGCAGCATTATATGAAAAAGGTGCGTCAGTCACATCACCCGACCCTAACAAACATTTATTGCTTTCACTGCTGGTACAAACAAAATTTGTACCACTTTCAGCGCTCATATGTGTGCTAGTTGTCAAAACTGATGTACCAGTATCATCTAAAAGTTCACCTGAGGTCCAGATTAAATCTAAAGCATTACTGGCATTATCGACGATTTCAAGAGTCGGACTCGAAGGGTCTGGACGAATATCATCGTCGGCAAGCCAAACTCCCCATTGTGAAAAATACCCCCTGGAACTTGAGCCTTCTACAGTCGTTGTGAAACTAAACGAACCAGTAAAGGGTATTTCTTCACCCGTTGTGTAATCATAAAGTGCAGCCTGATATCCAGTTTTCCAACTTGAATTACGTGCATAACATGCTTCTTTTGCAGAAGATGTGTCTAGTTCACCATCTACATAATCTGCTGAAATTTGGAAATAATAGTTTTCATTGGTTCTGCCTGCCTGACCTTGATCATATGGGCCGTCGTCCCCCTCCGATTCGTCACGCCCTATAAATTTTGCTGTTGTAAGATCAGCGCTGAAAATGAATTTTCCTCTCACACTGTCAACTTGTCCGTCCATAGACCTATCGAAGCTTTCAATGACTACTCCGCCAGCATTTTGTGGATCTGTGTCTTTGCCCACCAAAACAAATCCCGTAGAGGGAGAATTCTCCGCTGTAAATGTATCATCAGGCATGCCAGGTGAAGAATACATGTAGTAAGCAAAATTCCACCGACCATAAGGAGCGAATTCTTCAGCTGATTCATGAAGAGCGACTGAAACCACATACTTGTTTCCATCAGCTGAAGTAAACCAAATAGATACTTCTTGAGGCGTTTCATTTGATGCACGACTGGATTGGTTAATGCCGGATCCTAAAACAACAGATTTAGTCCCAGAATCTCCTAAACCACATTTTGTTTCGTCAAGTAATGTTTTCCAAACCCCGTTTGGAGTGGCATCAGTACGTGAGTCTGAGATTACGCAGGCAAAAGATTTGGCCATTTCAATATAGAGGTTAGAAGCATCTTCCAGCCATATTTGTGTACTTGCTTTTGCTTTGTAATAGTCAGTACCTTCAACATCATATCCTTGTGCTATCAAGGCATTTGGAGAAATAAGACATGTTAGTATGGCTAATTTTTTTAGTAATTTCATATTCGTGCTCCTGATTAATTTGAAGGAATACCAGACATGTTAGCCGGTACTGCTATGCCTGATATTGCAGCTGAAACGGATGCATCTTCAGTTTTACACCCTGCTAGAACAGCTAGAATTATTAAAAGATATGTTGTACGCATTTATTTGTCCTTATATTTCATATATATTAAAGTAATATGTACGTTGGAATTGTAGCTTTATGTTTTAAAAATATATACTTTAATTATTAATTGTATCATTATGAAATATTATTTCAATAAAAAAATTAGGGATAGCGACAAATGAAAATTCAGAAATTAATAGTTTATTTGATTTGCATGCTACCTCTTTCTTGCACAAATATCGAAATGATCCCAGAACAAGAGTTGAGCTGCTCTGATGGTAAAGATTTTCAAGTAAACTCATCATTTAAAGTAAAAAACTACTTTGTATTTAACGATGACGAAAGATCATACCGAACATTCAACCTCGAGAGCAATCAGTTTGAATGTAAAGATATAGGCACTTTAAATAAAGCAAATCATTATGAATTTTCTGAAACAAAAGAAATATATCAAGGAGCCAAAGAGTTAGAGAAAGGTGAAAAAACAATAAAGTTTTTTGTAATAAATTTAAACGGTAAGGGATTTGTCACAAAAGCAGAAGAGATTTGCAACAAAGCTGATCTCAAATATACTTTTGGCATACAACCTGAAAATACTAAAATTTTTGGTTGTCAGGCATCAAAAGCTTCGCAAACTGCGTTGATGTTTCGGATAAGCAATGATGCTGATAATTTAATGACAATTGCTGCGATGTCGATTTATGTACCAATTATCAAATCTGTAATTAATTAGAAAATGAAAAAACCAAACACCAAGACGCTAACATGAATGGTATTAAAGGCACTGCCACTTTAAGGTTTGTAGAACTTGTTATGTGTAAAATTCCTAATAAAGAGAATAGCGTGACCCAATAACCAACTAAATATAATTCTAAAGAAGAAATAAAAACAATCGCCGCTAAATAGTCAGCTCCTCCAATAAATTGTTGGTTTAATACTTTTTCTGCAAAAAAAACGAAAACCCGAAAAAGAAAAACAGATAAAACTATTGAAAAAAAAACGGTTAATGAAACAATATCAAAGAAAATAAAAATAAAAATGCTAAGTGATACAACAATAAGAAAAGGCCAGTAAGAAACTGATTTATTGAAAAAATCATCTATAGCAAAGGGTGTCCACATCAAATTAATCAATATAAAAAGCCATAAAAAATCCGTATTCTCTATTAAAAAAAAACTTCCTATTTGAAAAATAGCTAAGTAACAAATTGGCTTAATTAGTTTCATACCAAGAGATCTATGTTGAAAAAAAATAATCCCAATAATGATCACAATAAGTGAAATAATAATTATTTGATAATCAGCTGGATGCATATGTAATGAAAATGTCAAACATTTTCTCAGAACTAGAGGGTGAGACAGAAACACTATGCAATCGAAAGGTATCTAATTTTTGACATTTATCAAGCAAATAGAGAGCATCAGTATTAGTTAATGCTGAAAACTCCAAAGTAATTATACGTTGTCCAAATTTAGATATCGAAGCAGCATAATCAAAATAATTCGAGAAATAAAGCTCAGCTTCTGATTGAGAATCTGGAAGTTGAGAAAATTCGCTCCCTCCATCAAGTTCAATACTACCAGACATACCGTATTTTACAGTGAAAGAAACAAATACTAAAAAAATTAAAGAAATATATTTATTCAACTGATTATCTTTTCTCGAAAATAATGATTATTTGGTTGTTATCAAACTTTAATACACAGGAAAGCTCTTTACAGAACTTCTCAACTTTACTTTTTTGCATGTCATTTAATAAATCATGGGTTATTATTTCTATATTATTTAGTGATTTATTAAACGTAAGCTTTTTAAGCCCTGAGAGCTCAGAAGACGTAGCCAACTGTTCAAAATGTTGAAATAACAGAAGCTTATTTTCAAAAACCAGCCTCTCTTTTGAAGTATAATCAAACCAATGCGAAATCCATGGCGCTATTGCAAGAAAAATACCAGCGATTAAGGTAAATAAAAATAATTTATTTTTGTCACGCGATTTTATTGGTTGAAAACTTATAGCATCATTCAAAAATTTGGCGTCGGACAAATTATCTTTATTTGTGTCGCGCTCAATAAGAGCTAAACATTCTGGATAAAAATATTTTGCAGATGGGATCAAAGCCTTAATATCTAACAACAAATGTCTTGATGCCCAAAATTGCTTCCATGTATTATGCACCTCATCATAAATTGCTGGTATATGAATCAAATCTTCAATACGTAGTATGGATTGGTCTGAAAATAGAAATTGTCCTTTTTCAGGACCGAATTTTACACTTTCTGCTAACATTGATGCAGAAACATAATGAGAAGCTGTAAGTATAACCTTATCTGTTTTAATTTTTGCGCAGTCTTTACTTTTAATACGATCTTTAAATATTAGTTTACCGCGTTTAATGTTATATAATTCAATATTATCTGGGGATATGAAGCGAAAAACTTGTTTATTCATTATCTTAACTCAGGAAGCCATAGAACAGTATCACTAAAAACAGACCACCCGTTTTCAACACTGAAATCTTTTTCAAAATAAGCAAATGTGTCATTTTCAAAAGTCCAATAAGTTGCAGCATGATCTACTTGATCTGATATCATTATATTTCGGTGCCTTTTCTTTAAATTATCAATGGACTCTTTTTTACTCAAATATGCAAGTAATTCTGACTTTTTTGAAATCTGACCTTCCATAATTAGGCGTTTAATAGTGATTGCCTCGCCTATGGGTAAATCTAAATAAGCTGCTATATGTGTGGCATTGGAAAATTTTATATTGATGCGGCTCGACCTAGACGAGATTCTAAAGCAAACTAATGTATCTACAATAGTATTTTCTTGTACTTCCAAAAATGCAAACAAATCAATCATTGAAAAAGTATTATTTATGTTCGATCGGGATGATAAAAACGATAAAATTTGCTCTATATATGAAGTTGGCAAATTACATCCCCTAATGATTTTAGTGAATATTAGAAGTTGTTCTTTATTTATTGAGCGTTTGCCCATAGCAGAATTATTTACTAAATTATTTAAATTGAAAAGACCGCTTAATGGGATATCAGTTTTGACAATATTTTGCCAAGGGCTGCTATCATAAGAGATTGATTCAGTTTTTAATTTTTTTATTATATTAAGAAAATCGATCTTCTCATCAGTCGTAAAATAGTTTTCAAAATGCTGCTTTTGGGACGAATATATTTGTAGCGAAGAAATTGAGATTGCAATCAACACCGCTAATACTAAGGGAAGAACAAAACCATCATATCTCATATTTTAGCGGGTATCCAAAATAAGGTTTTTATAATTACCACCAATTTTTGAAGATAAATAGTAAACATTTTCACTTATTCTTTCTAGGTTATGCTTCATATTTATACTAACAATTTTTAATGGATAAAGATCAGAACTTATTTGTCTAAGCACTTCAGTTTCTGTAAATTTCCAATTCACATTTACTAGATTTATCATACGAGAATCTGGAATAACTATAGGTTTTGTTAATTTAATTTGTATTTCGTTTGTATTAATCAAACTAATTTTGACATTTTTATATCCGTCTGTATTTTTTGTTGTTGTTTCTAAGTCACTTCTTAGAAGTCGTAAAAATAATTCATACTTTAAACTCAAATTTTGTTCAGATGCAGAAGCTCGTATGCTTATTAAGTTTGAAAATAGATTGGATGAAATTGATATAACCATTGCCGCTACTGCAATCGCCACCAACACTTCCAGTAAGGTAAAGCCTAATATTCTTTTCACTTAATTTTACCTTGCATATTTTTATAATTGTTCATTAAAATTCATTAATTTAGTATTTACCGTATCCATATTTTAAAAGCTTATTTGACATTTTTAATTCCAGTAAAATTGCGCTATCGTGCGTTAAGCGGTCTGTTGTAAATCGTTTATGCAGCTCTTGATCAAAATGGGATTGGTTTACTCTGGCTTCCCATAAAAGCGCCATAGCAATACCTATAATTGAAAGTGATATTAAAACTTCCAATAGAATAAATCCACTATATCTCACTTTAATAGTTTTCATAAACCTGTCCCGATTGGGAAATAAAAATCGTTTTCTTTTTACAATCAAATTGTCTTGGGTTCACATTACCACCAGATCCAATAGTTATGATTTTTTTCTCACAAAGTCCAAGAGGCTGTAATTTTTTAACTGCTTGCGTTGGGTTATACGTTTGTTCAACCAAGCTTAATAATACTTGTAGCTGTAGAAACTCCATATCGCGTGCAGAACCTCTAAAACTGTTATTTAGAAGTGATAACCAATTTGGTGTCACTATCAATATACCAATTAAGGCCAATGCCACTAACATTTCAAAAAAACTAAAAGCCTTCATAAAAGTTAATCTATTGTTTTGTTGTCAATATCATCACCATTTCCATCAGGTGATCGTATTGCATCAGGCCCAATTGATAATATAGTAAAATCTCGTGAGTCTGTTTCTATTTCTAAAATATATTTGTTTCCCCAAGGATCAGCAGGTATAATTGAAAAATAACTATTTCCACCGTCATTTTCACTAATCAAATCGTTTAGCCCTGCTTCAGGGCTTGGGTAAGTCCCATTATCTAATTTATAAAGTTCCATAGCCGTTTCGATTGCCAAAAAATCATTTTTTAATTTTAGCTTCCTAGCCTGATCTGGACGATCCAAGATATATGGACCAACAAAGGTCATTAGTATTCCAATTATTGTGAGCGCAACAAGCACTTCAATAAGAGTGAATCCTTTGATTTTTTTCAACTGATTATCCAATCGTATTTTGCATTATAAGCATAGGCGTGATGATAGTATATGCAACTACAAAAATAACTGCACCAAGTAAGAGGATTGCAACTGGGCTTATAATTTGGGTTATTAAATTTAAATTTTTCAATCTTTTTTTAACATTTTCTGATGCTAAAACTTTCATGGTTTGTTTCAAACTATGAGAATTTTCAGCAATTTGTATTGATGCTATGTCTAATTTAGAAAATAATGAGGTTTGATCAAGTGCAGCAGAAAGTGAATGGCCATTTTTCAACTCATGAGTTACAAAAAGTAATTTTTTCTTGTGTAAATAATGTTTTACTGAACTGGCTGCTAAACCAACACCTTCAGAAATATCACAGTTTAGCTCTAGAGCAAGCGATAAAGAATTTACAAACTCGCCTGAGCTTTGCATTTTTGATATTTTAGAAATAATTGGAAGATTTACAAACATCTTATAAATTAATTCTTTAGAAATTTTTGAGCGCTTTCCAAGTTCAATAAAGGTCATTACTGATATTGCTGTCCAAAAGAGTTTTATGAAAGAATTATATCCTTTCCCTGCGCCTCCAAGAATAATTTTTTGAATATTATTAGTTGTATTTGGGGTTGAAAGATTAGCAAATTCAGGCAAAACCATATCAAATATGACTATGAGTGCAATTATGGCAAAAAAAGTTACGAATGCAGGATAGGCCAGAGCTTTATTTATTTCTTGTTTTAAGCCATCTTCTATTTCTTTCAGAGAAAGAACTGCAGAAATTGCTTGGTTAAGGCCACGTTTCTCACTACCAATTCGTAAAATTCCAATTGTGTATGTTGGTACTGTTGGAAAAACTTCGGAAAGTATTAAATGAAATTCTTTTCCACTTTCAAGTTCTAATTTAATTCTATTTGCAAGGGAAGAAATTGTATGATTTTTTTGCTTGGTTATTACAAATATTGAGTCTGCTAAAACCATATTTTGATTAGTTAATATCATTAGCTGTCTTATAAAGATCCAAAATATTTTTTCGCTAAATCTTTTCTGTTGTTTAATTTTTATTACTTTAAGTCCTTGCAGATTTAAAGTTTTAGCCGCATTCTTTTTATCCTTAGCTTCTATACTTCCATAGACTTCACTAGTGATCGATTGAGCTGTGTAATCATAGAAACGCATTGACTAAGACTCTAATTTTAAAATTTCAGATAAGGGAGTTTGCATTGTGTCGTGAAAGTTTTGTGCCTCGAGTGACATTGTGTCGTTGTAAGTAAGATTTGCTAGTCGGTCGCCAAGAAATTCAGCGTTTTTTTCATCAATAACTATATGTGACATTACCGGTAATCTTGATTTAAAACCCGTATTGTAACAGACCTCACAGCCAGAAAATGGTTGTGGGAATTTGCTCGTATGGCTGTTTGACGATAGGGAAACTTTAATACAATTCTTGCAATACACTTTAATTAATCTTTGGCTGAAAACTCCCTTTAAGCAATCAGACAAAAGCGATTGATCAACGCCTAAATTTAATAATCGTTTTATGGCACTAATTGGGCTGTTGGCGTGAATTGTTGAAATAACTAAATGGCCTGTCATAGCAGCTCTTACGGCGATCTCAGCAGTTTCGGAATCACGAATTTCACCCACTAAAATTACATCAGGGTCATTTCTTAAAAGTGATTTGAGACCATGAGCAAAAGTAAAATCTGCATCCTCATTAACTTGTGTTTGTGTTACAGTTTCAAGTTCAATTTCAATAGGGTCCTCAATTGTCATTATATTGAGCCCTCTGTTTGTTAATTCGTTTATAAGGCTATAAATAGTAGTCGTTTTTCCAGATCCCGTCGGGCCACAAACAATTACTAAGCCATTTTGCCTAGAGATCACGTCCTTCAAAGCTTCGACGTGTGAAATATTAAGTCCCGAGTTTTCTAGTTTGAGCAATTTGGTATCTTGATTGAATATGCGTAACGTTATACGTTCTCCAAACTTTGTGGGCATTGAAGCGCTCCGGATATCTATTGCTTTTCCATTGTCAATTACACTAAAGCGCCCGTCCTGAGGCCGGCGCCTCTCAGTTATATCCATCCCACTCAACAGCTTTATTCGAGCAGAAAGCATTTGAGAAATTTGTTTGTTTAAACTCACAAAATTAGTTAAATTCCCATCAAAACGCATTTGAATTGAAAGCTCTTCATGCTTGGGATTTATATGAATGTCGGAAGCACCTCTTAAAATCGCTACAGAAATTAAATTATTAAACAATTTGATTACTGGCGTTTCCGCATCTCCTTCAGACTGGAGCGCTATTTTAGCCGAATTAAAAATGTCTGCATCAGTTGCAAAATGATCTATATTTAAATTTATCGTTTCTACGAATGCTTGAGCATCTGTAAATGTTTGCTGATCAATTAAATATGATTGTTCGTATGTTATATTCGATCCAAGTATGTATTCCAGCTCAGCTTTTGTTGTATCAGAGATTTTATCACGAAAAAGTATGTGTGGCGTAGCTTGATCTTTTATGATCCGGATTCCAAGTTTGTTTACTTTATCGTTATTAATCATATTGCCTTACCAAGGTCTCATTAAAGGTTTCAAACCAGTTGTAACATTTGTCAATATTGGTTTTTTTTCAAAGTATTCGCTTAGATTATCACTCTGATTAAGCAATTTTCCACCAACCTCTTCTTCCCAACTTTTATAAATTTTAACGCGGTCTTTTTTATTATTTACTAGTGTCGGCCTAAGGAAAATTACGAGGTTACGACTAACAGAGTTTGTAACTTCTTGGCGAAAAGCTCGCCCTATGACGGGTAAATCGCCCAAAAATGGCACTTTAGAAACTCCGATTTCTTGCTGTTCAATCTTTAGACCACCTATTGCTATAGTTTCTCCATCGTTAGCCGACACTACTGTTGAAATCTGACGCTTGACCGTTACGATATCACTTAGGCCAGGTGTAGATTGATCGATGCGGGACGTCTCTTGCCAAATTTCCATAATTATATTGCCGTTAGCTCCAATTTTTGGTTTTAGCTTTAATGACGTTCCGAGGTCCTCTCGTTGTATCGTCTGAAAAGGCCCAGAATTATTCCCACCATCATTTGTAAATTGGCCAGTAATAAAAGGAACATTTTGCCCAACTAAAATTATAGACTCTTTATTTTCACTGGCCATTAAGCTTGGTGTTGCAAGTATCCTGTTGTCAGAATTACCTTGTAGAGCAGTTAGCATTATACCGATATCAGGCACAAAACTTGCACCTCGCCCTAGTGCTAAAATGCCTCCCGTAGCGCCCGCTAAAAAAGCATCTCCAGCAGCAGCTCCAATGTTCGTACCAGAAACACCAGTTACGCTTGATGTTGAAATGTTTTCAGAATTTACAGAAAACTGCAAACCCAATTTGCTTGCAGATTCTTCTGATACTTCTGCTATAATTGCATCCAAATAGACCTGTCTTGGAGCACGATCTAATTTCTCAATAACATCAGAAAATATTTTGACTGAGTTTAAGCTACCACTTAGCACAATCTGGTTAGAGCTTTCTTGGGCAGATAAGCTTATTTCATCATCCACTGATAGCGCAAGCGTTTTGAGACTTTCAATTATTTCTTTAGAGTCAGCGTAATTAAGTTCAAAAACTTTTATTTCAATTGTTTTCTTCATATCTAATGGGGCAACCGTAGGCCTTGAAATCAAATTGTCGTTTGTTTTTTTTTGAACTGTTTGACTTTCCAGTGTGTCCAGTAATTTTATAAACTCGGATAACGAACTTTTAATGCCGCTTAGTAAAACAGTATCTGCTGATGAATTCTCTTCTATAATTTTAACTGAAACAAAACGCTCATCTGATTTGATTAAATTTTTCAAACCAGAAGATGAAATTTTTCGTTCCAAATATATTCTTGCAATTGATCTACTCTCTTTTTCATTTTGAGTAACTTTTTTTTGCGTCAGTTTATTAGATTTATTGAGTATTTCAAATGTGTTAGCAGAAACTTTATTAACAACACCTCCTAAATCATCCACGGTTTCCACAAGTATTAAGTGAATATCTTCTTTTTTGTTCAAATCTTCCCTCGTAATGGATATTTTCTTGGGACTGTCAAAACCTAAAATGTATGTATTTCCAGTTAGACTAGAGACGTATGCAACAAATTCACTTATCTCACTATTTAAGATTTTGAATGACGATTGCTGCGCCGAAGCGCTTACGCTCATAATGATCAAAAATAGCATAAAGAAAATGGATTTTTTATATAACTTGATAATTATCACATACTTACCCTCAATAGCTTTAGCTTTCCGGCTCTTTCAATTTCAACGTTGAACACACCGTTTTCTACTTTATTCTGTAATTGCAAAAGTAACCTATCAATATCAATAGCCGAAATAGTGTCGACAGATAATATTAAATCTTTCTTTTTAAACGGAATCATTTTTGATAAAAAATCAGGTATTTCGGTTGTAAATTCTAGTCCAGGCCTTCCTGCTCGACTATGAGATAACTTTAAATACTTTGATGGTTCACGTAATAAGAAATTAGGCAGTCCAAAAGACCTTAATAGTTCTCGAGCTCCTTCAAGATCCCTATCTAATATTAGGACAAGCTCATCATTTTTTCCGACAACTTTCATATCATTAGAGATCACTTTATTTAAGGAAGCAGCATCTTTCATAAAGAAATCAGTGATTTTATAACTAAAAATTTGGTTTTGTTCAGATTCAAATATTAGGTGATCAGCGGTTATTTTTTTTATCCGAAGGGAGAGATTATTTAATTTAAAATATTGACTTTCGTCAACTACAAACAACTCAGATGTCTCGTTATTCCTAAATAGGAAGGATTTTATATTAAGGTTCTTATAGCTTGCCACAAGCTGTATTTCTGAGAGGATTGTCGATTGTTTCTGGCCCCAAAAAATTTTATCCAAATCCAGTTGCGCTATTGCAATATGAGGTACCCCCCCAATGAGAATAGTTACAATAAATATTTTTAAGCGCATTCTAAGTAACATTTTCCATCCAAAGAGAGTGAGATTGATTCTATATTAAAGTAACATACAAATATTAACATTTTTGTAAGAATTGCAAAGTTTAGTTTTAATATGATACACTTAATATCAATTATGGCATTGTCAGACAAACTTGACGTCCCATTGGTTGATGCCTAATTTTTATGAATTACATCAAAAAACCCATTTAAGTACTTCAAGACATCGCCCACTTGCAAAACCTGATGCTTGATCTACTTAGTTCAACAACACCGCCACTTACTGGCTAACTAGCAGTGGCATATCCCCGATAAG
>TARA_B110000977_G_scaffold140601_2_pt1 | contig 12216 bp, 9 predicted proteins | sample TARA_B110000977 | Tara Oceans TARA_B110000977 (sample SAMEA4397798) | marine metagenome | biome: Polar Biome; feature: [SRF] surface water layer (ENVO:00010504); material: water (ENVO:00002006), including particulate matter (ENVO:01000060) such as... | depth 5 m | reverse complement strand
CGTGAACCCCCCCCCCGGATCGCGCAGTGGACAGCCCCCCGAGTTTGTGCAAATCCGTGGATTCCCACCGCGCCCTGATCTTTTTCGTCATTCTCGGTTTGTCGACGAAAACAAAAGTCGACGCGCCTTGCACTGAATTTGACGAAACCCTTCGCGTGCGTATTTTCCTCCACTCAGCCCGCTCCAGCACATACACGTCCACCGGTGTGTCATCCACCGGAGCGTCCGTGTATATCCCCGCCACGAGCGTGTCACTCGCAAACGTAAACTCCAGCTCAAGTTCCTTCCACCAGTCCCCAACCACGCCGCATTTGCCGAACAGGCAGTTGACCCCGTCTAAGTTCCACCCCGTGCCAGTGTTCTTGGTGATTTCAGACGGGACCAGGGTGCGGAAGTTCGCTTCGCCAGCCGTGACAGTTGTGACTAGATCCGGGAGCAGTAAAACGTCGCCTAATCGAAAATCATCTTCCGCAGCGTAGTCGAACGGGTTCCACCCGCCGACGCCGCCGATGGATTGTGTTCCACCCGCCCCGACGTCAAACAAACACACGGCGTCGCTCTTCCCGGTTCGCATGTTGACGCACCGCAGCACCGCGCCGCTGCCGTTCTTGACGTTGCCTCGGTCGGTCGGGGGGGGGAGTCGGCTGCCCACGAAACACACGTGTCTTTGTTCTTGCGGGACGCTGCTCCATTGCGGGTTCCATGCGTACACTGTGCCGAATCTGTTTTCAATCATCCGCCCCACGCGCTCCGCGTCGAAGCGGAAAAACTTCCCATCCACGCCCAGCGGTGTCCCGGGGCGGTTCCACGTGCCCAAAACTCGCAATGTGCCGGACTCTACAGGGTCGTGCTCGTCAGGCAGGTTCGTCAGCGGCTGTTGTGCCGTACGGTCGGGGAAGAACAAATCTTCCTCTCGAAGCTCCCTCTGTTCAGGTCCCGAATTAGATTCAGGTTCGGGGGGTTCTCGTTCGGCGCGTACGGGACCCGGTTCCGTGGGCTGGGGGGGGAGCGTTCCCCCGTTCTGTTCGCGCGCCCACTGCTCCACCATCTGCCGCACCGCTAGGTTTGGGGCCAAGTCCCGTACGGTAAGGGGCTCGTTCCTGCGCAACGGATCCGTGCCGTGTTCATTGACCCACCGCGTGATCGCATCTCGCTGGAATGTCCGTCCGCTCGTCGTAACGAGCGCGGGTTCCGTCATCAGCTCTTGTGTGATGGGGCACACCAAAGCGTCGGGGGCGTCGCAGTCGTCCAAGCCATCGGGGAGAAGGATGGGGGCGGGCCAACGGCTTGGGGGGGGGCATGGGAAGTGACGAGAGAGAAGTGATGCTTCGTCATCATAGATTCGAGAGGAGTGCCGACTGAAATGGCCACACTGGCATATTGAAAAAAAACATTCATCCCGAACGACGTCTCACCATTACACTAAAAAATCCCCTTGTCATTCATTCCTTGCTAAAGAAACCGCTGAGCCGGAACTTTTCCGTCGGGTCGTCTTCCTTCGCTGAGCTTCCACTGGAGTCGCTGTCGGAACTGGAGTCGCTGTCGCTGTCGCGCCGCTTGGATTTCGACTTCTTTTTTTCTTTTTTCGACTTTTTCTTTTTGCGCTTGTCCTTCTTCTTCCTGTCCTTCTTCGCCTTCTTCACCTTCCCGCTTTTCACCCCCAACCTCCCTCCCGCCAACCGTCGTTCCCGATCCCGCTCGAGCTCCTTCCGGAACGCCAGCGTGTCCCTCTCCGCCAGCTCCGCCGCCGCCGCCAGCTTCCCCTCCCGTTCCTTCTCCCGCTTCTTGAACTCGTCATAACTCAGCCGCGTCTCCGTCAGAGATTTCAGGTACTGCTCCTGCCACGCGGGGGAGTGGAAGGACGCGTCCACGGCGCCGTCCGCACCCCTTGTCGGAGGCGCGAGCTTGCGCTCCTCATCCCCGCCCCCCAGGGAAAGGAAGTTGCCGCTCGCGTCCTGCATTGTGACGAGAGAGAGGGGTGAGCGGAATTTGTGGACTGATGATGATTGTTTTTACAAAAGGTGAACCCTATTTTCTCCCCTTCCTGCCCTTCGCCTTGCCCTTCGCCTTGCTCGTGCTCGTTCCCGCCCCCGGGACCGCCCCCGCCTGTCCCGGCTGGCTCGTGAACTGCGTGAGCACGTCCTGCGGCACAACCAAACGTTTTTTCCAAGCCTCCGTGCCCGGCACCCTCCCCGGGTGTTTCGGCACGAGCCGCGCGATCTCGATCATCAGCGCTTTTTTCGTGGGAAACTCCTTCGCCAGAGGTGTCCCGTCTTCCTTGCGAAGCGTCACTTTGACGCGTCCCCGTTGCCAGAAATCGCGCGGGAAGCTCTTGTCCTGCATCTCGCACGGCAGCTTCAGTGATTTCTCAAGCACATCTCGAATCTCCACCACGTTGGGCTGCTCGCACGCCAGGTGCTTCGGGATCCTGCGGCCGTCCGCCACCGAGCACTGGCTGTTTATGTACGAAGGGTAGATGCACACGCGCCGGTCGTGCAAATACGTGCCGCCCTCGGTCTGCTCCGTGATCGTCGGCATGTTATAACCTACACCGGAGACCGGTCTGGAAGCGACGCACGTGAAGTGGTCGCGCGCCCGAGAGGAATGACGAGTGTTGAATAAGTCTGGTATAAGTCAGTTTCTATCATTCCATCTCTATTCTAACTACTCACCGCTCTCCGGCTCCCCATGGTTTGCGTCGCCATTTCCCACGCCAGGAACTGCGCTGCGTTGGCAGGAAACGCCCGGAGTAACGTTGGCCACGCACCAGCGTACAACCCTTTGATTCCCTTGTTTTGAAACGTTCTGTTCATTATCCGGAACACGCTCACGTCATCTGGCCCGCCAACCTTTGCGATTTGCAGCCGCGTTTTCGCGTAATCAAAAGGCAACATGGAGAGCCAGAAAACGCTCCCCGCTACGCCGCCGCAAGACGCCGCAGCCGCGGTCTCCTGAACCCAGTAGGATGTGTGTGATTGATCGGAACCAGCTGGTGAATGTTCATCAGTGGACTCACGTGAACCCCCTTTCAATTCCGTTTCCCACCGCGGGAACGCCATCTGCGCGACTTCGTACGTGGTGAAGAAAATCGCGTTGCCCGGGACTTCGCGCAGCAACGTGGCGTTCAAACCTTTGGAAAATCCTACGATACCGCCCTTTTTGTAGATATGGGAAATAGCTTCCCGGGGCCCAAAATACTGTCCGTCCTGAACCCGGCACTTTATCAAGTCCGTGGGGCCTACGATTGCGCTTAGCAGGAAACCGCCCGCGGCGCCGGACAGCGCGACGTTCGCAAGACGAGTCGTGAGATTGGATTGGGATTGTTGACTGGAGTGCGCTTGGTCTACTGTCTCAATCTCAGCACCCAATACTACTCCAACTCCCCCCTCGTTCGTCTTCGTCTTCCCGAAATTAAAAATTGTATCCCCGTTCCGCTCCAGCCACTGCCTGCACTGCGAGAACGCGGCGTAGTTCACGCCGCACTCCAGGGAGTACCCGACGAGGGGCGCGCTTAGGCCTTTGAAGAGATTTAAAAATCCTCTCTTTCCGACAACCAGGTGCCGGACGGTATCTCCCGTACTCCGGTATTGCAAATCGCTCGGCCGGCTCTGCATCGCGACCTTCACGGTGTCAAACGGGTGTGCTACTACGGTGTACGCCATGCCGGCGACGATGCCGCAGAACAGGTCAACGAGCCAAGGAGATGAGTGATGATTGCTTTTTCGGTCGGGAGACGATGTCGTGGCGGAATCACCCGAAACCGAACGGGTGGTCGTTTCGTTAGGAGAAGGCATGTTTTCAATTCAGCAGCATGGACATCGTTTTAACATGTTTGCGGTGTTAATGGCAATCCTGTGACCACAGAACCAGTAGCTAAACCCGTCAGCGGTGGGGGGGAGGTGTCCGGGAAGTGCCCGGCTCTTTCACCACGATCGCCTCGTGGTGCCGAGAAATTCTGCGGAATTTTGCCAAAAACGCTCAAAAGTTCGTGACACGTCCGAGAGATAGATAGCGAGATTGGCAGCGCCTCTCACCTCTTCGTCCCACACCATCGCAGCGCTAGGACGTCTCCTACCGAGTCACGACGCGCCTTTACGTCGCGTGCTGCAAGCTGTCCCGAGAGATATAAACAGGACTCCTGTTCGTTGACCCCAAGCGCGTTCTCGTGACCCTGTGATCCGTCTCGAAGAAACCAATCACGCCGAACTCCGACAGAAACGCGACCAACTCGATCGCACGTTTCACCATGTCCCAAGAGTCCCCCGAGCAGCAGGTACCCCAAAACCTGTCCCCCACCGCGCTGGTGCAGAGGGACGCGAACGCCATGCCCGTGGAGTACCCGAAATCCATCGGGAAGAAGATCCTGGACGCGAGGTACGTGTTTCGATGGAGGGTGAAATAACAAAGCCAGCTGGATGCCATCGCTCGATGCAAATTCCAATCTACCCACATGACTAACACATATACAGTCTAATTGACCACCATCTTTACCCAATAAAACTCCGTAGGTTCCGCTCGCCCACCGATAGTAACATGTCCCCCGCCTCGAAGTTCGTCAACGCCAAGAAGGGTGGCAAAAAATCAGGCCAAGGGTAAGTGTTTGACGATGCAAACTTAGTTTTTGGTTTTTTGGTTCTCGTTTCGGCGTAAACTCACCGTCGACTCAATCTCATCACCCCTTCCCGCAGATTCCCGCCGTCTCAGTTGGAGAGCAACTTCAGGCGAGCCGCAGTGCAGAGCCAATCCGGGGCGAGTAGATTCGTGGCGCCTTCTCGGTTCGGGGCGCAGAGATAGAAAGCGACGCGATTGAACAAAACTCAGAGCTGTCCTTTTGGCAAAGTTGAGAGCTCGGGTTTTAATTCGAGGATAGTGACCCTGCGGAACACCCTCGCTGACCGGCATTGTAATAAATCTATCTTTCAAAGAGCCACGCGTTTTCCTTTCACGACCGATGAAATGGATCGCTCCTTGTTACCCTCTTTTTATCGTTGAACGATTTCTTTTTCGGTAGAATCCCCTCGCGCGACTGGGTGCGCGCGCGGGGGTTTAGGGTTCCGGGCCGCCGAGATGGTCATCGCGGTGTACCACGGGGTGGGTAAAAACAAGGATGTGACGGAGGACGATGAAGACCGCCAAGAGGACCGACGATTGAGGAAGAGCCGGGCGGAAAAGTCCAAAAATCGAATGTACGTCCCCGGACCCGAACGCGCGCGCAGCGTTAAACCGTCCCCTTGGTCCCACGAACCGTGTGAACCATGCGCAGACGTGCTTTACGTCGGGACACGAAGTCACGCCGACGGAACACACGGAACGCGCGTGTAAACCCCCGCACGAGCCGTAATTATCACGAGCATGATTCTTGATTTTCCGAAATGGGCGCGCTTCCCGGGGTTATTCGCCGTTCGACCTTCGTTCGACCCTGACCCTCTCTGGGTTTACCGCTGTGCGTGAACCCAACTCGCTCGAGATTTTCGCTCACCTTCCCCCCATCCCACCCCCGTCCCGCACCCATCCATCCCCAGGATCATGCGTTTGCGCCTCCCCAGGACGAGCACGGTGATTCCCCGCCCCAACGCGGGGTGGCGGAAGATTCAGTGCATTTTGCGATTTATGGTTAGGCTAAACAGAGTGCGGCGGCGCGCGCGGGGCGAGCCGTGCACAGTCCCGGAGATCCCCGGCTTGACGAACGCGATGCGGGCGATCATCGTGACGCGCATGATGTGCATCAAGTACGAGGGCGAGGATGACCCTTATGACACGCTTGAGGATTTTCTGCACGAAACGGTGATGCCCCCGCGGGGCGATGGCGACGACGACGACGACGACGACGAAGACGAGGACGAATATTCGTTCCCCGAGCGACAAAACTCCGGTGAGCTGACGTTTCGGAAGAGGTCAGGCGGTTTGTCACCGGGGACAGCCCCCCGCGCATCGCGGTTCAGCGTTGAGGTCAAAGCCGCGCCCAAGCTCAACGCGGTGGTGAAGCACGCCTCGACGCGCGCGCTGATGCGGTACGCGAGCGGCGTGAACCGCTCACCCGAGACTCAGGTGTCGCCTGACGGCACGCCCAAGATGGACCGCTCAGACTCGCTGCAGTCCGGCGGGTCCTCCACGGGAGCCGATGAGATCCACCTCACGGTGAAGGACAAAATCTTCCTCACATTCAACGACCCCGAGTTTTCAGACGCGGCGAAGTACGTGTCTTTGGTTATCCTAACACTGATCGTGGTGAGCACCACGTCGTTCATCCTGGACACCAGGCCCGAGTACGAGGGGAAATACGTGCTGTGGGTCATAGAGGTGTTCTGCATCGTGGTGTTCACGCTGGAGTACTTGATAAAGATCGCCACCGCGCCTAGACGGCTGGAGTTTATCCGCCAACCGATGAACATCATCGACCTCGCCGCCATCGTTCCGTTCTACGTGGAGATTATCATAATAGCCGCGAGTGGCGGCGAGGGTGGGAACGTTCCTACCGGGCTGCTGCGTCTGTTCCGCCTGTTCCGCGTGTTCCGGGTGCTGAAGTTAGGAACGCGCATGAAGAAACTGGAAGTCGTCGCGGCGGCGGTTGGCGACTCGCTGGATATGTTTGTCATGCTGGTGTTTCTTTTGTTCCTGGCGCTGGTGCTGTTCAGCACGTTGATTTACTTTTGCGAAAAAGACGTGTGGGTCGGCGAGAACGCGGTGGATACGCTGGCGGGAGACCCGTTCGCGTCCATCCCCCGAAGCTTCTGGTGGTGCATGGTGACCCTCATGACGGTTGGGTACGGGGACTCGTATCCCGCCACGATTGAGGGAAAGTTCGTGGCGAGTGTCACGATGATCGCCTCGGTGCTGATCATGGCGCTTCCCATTTCCGTGATCGGTGCGAATTTCACGCAGCGGTGGCTGGTGTACCGCGACGACGCCTCTGCGAAGGCCAGGGAAGAAACAATGGTCCCGCTATTCATGAAGCTGGTGCAGAGTTTGAACTCACACAACTTCGTGCTGGACGAAGCCCTCGCGGCGACGGAGGAGACGGAGGTTTTAATCGAAAAGGAAACCGGCGCGCTGCGGGAGGTGTTCGAGTCCGCGGCTGAGCTGGAACGCGCGGTGGACGCCACTGAGCGAAACAAACGCAAAGCCCTGCTGCGTGAGTTTGATTTACGCTTCGACAGGCTGTGCGACATGCGAAGCGAGCTGGACGAAGTGCTGGCGTACGCCGAGCTGTTGTCGTCGAAGCTGTTCACGGGAAACCTGGAAGCATGCGTGAACAAAAACAGACGGCTGGAAAACGCCATGGACGCGGCGGAAACCACGATCACGGAGACGGACACGCTCGTTCGGAAGGTGAACCTGACCTACGAAATGGCGGAAAACTCGAAAAACGTGAGTTTCGGATCGAGAGGCTCGCCATCCCTGAGCCGAAACACGACGTTAAATTAAAAAAATGTTTTCTGTATTTTCCGGTTCGACTACGTCTATTCTATTCGGGGCGTTATTTCTCGCTCCGGCGACTTTCGCTTCGCGCCGCTCAACGTTTGGAGTTCTTTTTTATCGCCCTCTTTTATCTCTCTCGTCGGGCTTTTGCGTTCGTCGCCGGGACCGGATTTATCGGATACGTCACCCGGCTTGTCACTCGGCGGGGCCCACTTAGGAAGGATAGGCACGGGGCGCCCCGCCGACGCCAGTCCCTGCCCTTGTCCCTGCATCTGCACCGCGCTCAAAGTCGTGTGCACACCCGGGAGTGTGCCGCCCAGCCCAGGGGCTTCGCTGTCTCTTCCCGCTTCGCGAAGCAACGCGTCGATCGATTGCTTCGATCGGTTTCCTTGAAGGTGGCCGAGCAGAGACGCGACGCGCGATCCGGCGGCGCGGTAGAGAGACGACCCGGCGCCATCGACAGCGCTGGCCATGGAGACCACAGACCGGGCTTTCTGACACGCCTCGCACCGAATTTCCCGCTCAAGTTGTCGCGCCAGTAAAATTGCGGATTGCTGCAGCTCAGCGATTTCCTGTCGCAGCTGAAGGTTCACCGCCGCGAGCGCGTGCGACGAGCTCAACCCCCCGAGCGCCGAATCCGAGTCGAAACCACTGCTAAGACCTCCCAGGCCTCCAAGACCTCCGAGACCTCCCAACCCCCCCAGACTTCCCAAGCCTGTCAGCCCTCCGAGCCCTCCAAGCCCTCCAAGCCCGCCTGAACCTCCGCCGCCCAGTGCTGCGAGCAAGGACAACTTTTCTCGCGATGCCCCTTGATGGTGCGCCTGTACGTACTCGGCAGAGTGGCCCCCGCCAGCCAGCGCGGCGAGACCTGACAGCCCACCTCCGTGAATTCCACCGCCACCGAAACCGCCCGCACCGAGTTTCATGTCGTGGTGGCCTCCCAGCGTCGACCGCTCTCGGTGCTCGCTCGTCGTCGCCGGGAAATCAAATCCGCTCAACGCTTTACCGGTTTTTCGTCGAATGCGCGACCGGCCCGCGTGGCACACCAGCTGGCCGCCGGTGCAAAGACACACTTTGTTGCACTGCGATAGAAAGGAAAGACAAGGAAAACGGCGGAAGGGGGGGAGAGGTCAGTCGCGGGTCGGGGATGGCTGAAAAAGAAAACGCTCCTCGGTTCGGTTCGGAAAAATTGGAGCGAAACGCTCTCGTCTTCGCCAAGCCAAACGTGACCGACTGCAGACTGTACGCCAGTTCAAGAGATACAAACAGTGCCTTCTGTCCGCTTTGTTGAACATCCGGTGCGTACCTTCGGGCAGTCTTCCATGGACGCGCCAATCCCTGGGCAAGACGCGTACCGGCCTCCGCAATCCGATATGTGGTACAGCAGGTTACACTTGGGACACTGCGCGTGTCGCTGCGTGCCGCGCCCCAAGGGCGCCGCGCACTTGTGGCAGGTACCCATCGCGCCTGTGGACATGATCGATCAAAAAGAATTTGTCGTTCGCTACCCGGTGTGCTATGTGACGCGTACACCTCCTCGCGACGCGGATTTCGACCCACTCCGCGGTTCCCTCGCCTCGGGTCGCGCACCCGTAACAGGAACACTCGACTGAGTCGGTCCTGGCGTGCGAGCCAGCGCCGGCGGGGCGCGGTGAGGAGTGCGCCGTCGCGGTGAATTTCGCGTGACACATACTTTCTGTTCGATTTGGAAGTTTGAGATGAAAGTTTGCGCAGACCACTTTTTCAACCCGAAAATCCCGCAGTGGCGGTGACCGCGAGACGCTGCAGACAGGCAGACGATGTTTGATCAATTCGTTCATTTCAACTACGCTATTCATCAACTACATTGTTCATCTTATCGTCTCTAGTCCGAGTCTCCCAGCATTCCATCCTCGTCGTCCGACATTGAGGCTGACAATTCATCCGGGAGGGGAACCCCGGTGGACCGAATCCATGCCACAACCTCCGCGTGCCCGTTGCTCTCCGCTTCCTTGACGCACACCCTCTGGTCCCAAACACACCCGTTTTGACGCAGCCACTGCAGCACAACTAGGTGCCCGCCCTTCGCCGCGAACGTGCACGTCTCCAAGCTCCACGGACACCCGTTTGCGCGCGCCCACTGAAGAATCTCTAGGTGTCCGCCCCCCGCGGCTTCTCTGCACGTCGTGGCGTTCCACGGCGTGTGGTTCGCCCGCAACCACTCCAGAATCTCGAGGTATCCGGCCCCCGCCGCCGCCGCGCACGTCAGCGCCGTGCACGGACACCCGTTGGCGCACGCCCACTGTAGGACTTCAAAGTGTCCGCCCCGCACCGCGTTTTCGCTGACGGTTGCGTTCCACGGACAGCCGTCACCTCGCAGCCACTTGAGCACCGCGAGGTGTCCCCCGCCCGCCGCTGCGGCGCACGTCAGCGGGTTGTACGGACACCCGTTGGCGCACGCCCACTGCAACACGTGCAGCTGTCCCCCCTGCGCCGCGTTCATCGAGGTGAGCGCGTCCCACGGGCAGCCGTTTTCACGGGCCCATTGCAGCACGTGCAAATGCCCACCCGCCGCGGCGGCGGCGGAGGTTCTGAAATCCCACGGGCACCCGTTGTCACGCGCCCACTGGAGCACGGATAAGTTGCCGCCTTTAGCCGCGGCGGCGCAAATGCGTTCATCCCACGGACACCCGTTTTCCTTCGCCCATTGCAACAGTTTCACAGAGGTGACGAATCTCGGAACCCGGAAGTTGGTCGCAACTTCGAGACCTTCTTCCACGATGAAATCCCGCACCTTGGTGGAGACCCGAACCAGTGTGGCTAAATCCAGGGAATCGAGTTTCAGAAGAACCACGTCCGTGAACACATCACGCGCGTCCGTGATGAGCCCCATCAGAAGCGGCGAGTTCCACACGTCAGATCTCTTGGCAATACCCGCTAAAAGCATGCGCCCCTCCAGCTCATCCTCCGCGACTTCGTTTTCCCGCAAACCCAACGCAGCGGCGATGTAGTCGGGGACGGGGACCATGCGTTTAAGGCGCTTACCACCGGGAGGGTCCGACATGTCGCACGAAATGTAGCAGGGTCGTGTCGGTGCATCGAAAAGTGTCGGTACGAACGTTGACTTTCGAAACAAGGGTAACATCGGAACGAACAACCATAATAAATGCCAAAAAACCAACTTCAATTACAAGATACACCACGCATCCTTGTCCTATTTACTCGTCGCTTGACACACTACCATGGTACTGTCCTTCCTCACATGCTCTCCTCACATGCTCCTTTATTTAAGCACCCCTTCCTTCCTTTCCAGCATCTTCTTCGACGCCGCGGAGGCTTTGGTTTTGTGCTTCCCGAGGCTCGCGTCGGCGTCGGCTAAGTCGACGAGCCCGAGAAAGTTGTCGCTGTTCCGCAAAACAGGCGCGTCCAGCAACCGAAACAAAAACTTCATCGGCTGCTTGTGTGGGAAGTGTTCTAAAACGCGTAACCGACCGCAGTACACGTACTCGAACCCCTCCATCCTGGCGAACAAATGGAGGGGCCAAACCGGTTTTTGGATTCCGGGTTTGGACTTGGACTTGGATTCAGTTTTGGCTTTTTTATTTTTTTGCTCTGAAGCATCCTCATCGTCAATCTCAACATCGCCCCCCAACCTTAAGCAACTCGTGGCATCCTGAACCTTGTCGAACCTGTCCTCCAGGGTTTCCAGAATCCTGGCAATAACAGGCGTTTCTTCGTGCTGCTTGGGCTGCGCGAACCAGCTCACCTGGCCCCCAGCGTGCGTGAACACGTTGTCGTACGAGTTGCCGTGCTTGTCGCCGACGTTGACGAACAGGCACACGGCGTTTTTCCACTCCTGAATGCCGCTGTACTTACTGAACCGCGGATTGGAAGTGGGGCTCAGCTCGTGAATCACCGCGGCTTTCAACGCCCCAGTGCCGTCGGAAATGGGGCGGCCGAGGCGGTTTGCAGCGCACTCGTTTATTCGCGCGTTTAGCGTTTTAATAGAGCCCTTCGTAGGCGGCGCCGGGGGTTTGGATTGTTTCTTAACAGTGGTGAGCAGATCTTTCGGGCCTCCCGATCGAGCTTGGGATCCATTCTTCGCTCTTCGAGCTTGCCGTCTCGCCGCCCGCGCGTTCGCATCCCCCAAGTCCTCATCCACTTCGAACGAGGTGTATATCGGGGCTGGAAGGTTGCGAATACGCCCGCTGCGACGCTGGTCTTCTTCCGGGATTACGTTCTTCACACTCGGCTTGCGCTTCCCTTGCGACTTCGGTTTCAGGGATTCTCCACCGCGATCGCCCATCAACGCGTTGGGGAGATCGCCCACCAGACGCAACAGAATATCGCGGTTCCTCGCGATGCGCGCCTCCCTTCGTTGCTCGTACTCGTTCAACATCGTGGGAATTTCGATTTGGAAGGGACACGAGGTGTGCGCGGGACAATGGCGGGCAAGCACGATCGATGTCAGATTTGCCAAGTGTTCATTCCCGAAGATTTTATTACGGGACACTGCTATTTCGCTATTCTCCCCACCCTGGCAGCGCGGCGCAGGACACGCTTCCGTCCCGCATGCCGCTTATTAACCGCCCCCCCCCTGGGTCCACCGCTAGGGCGCGCGGTGGATCGATTGTCCGTCGGTGGTGCATCCGAATACAAGACCAGCCTGCACCCGCGCGCGTCACGAATCCATCGTCGCCGTGAATCACATTTTCCGCACGTTCACTAGGCCCCCCCGGCGAGACGGCGCCGCACCTGAAATCGTCCCCCCTGGACGATGCGAACGTCGTGAACCCTGTGCCATTGCGGTTCTGCGAG
>TARA_B110000977_G_scaffold61043_1_pt1 | contig 12240 bp, 14 predicted proteins | sample TARA_B110000977 | Tara Oceans TARA_B110000977 (sample SAMEA4397798) | marine metagenome | biome: Polar Biome; feature: [SRF] surface water layer (ENVO:00010504); material: water (ENVO:00002006), including particulate matter (ENVO:01000060) such as... | depth 5 m | reverse complement strand
TTTTTTTTCTAAAATCTGTATTTCAGTAATTAAAGACTTATATATTTGCTCTTAAATTCTATCCTATGAAGATAATTATTGCTGGAGCAGGTGACTTAGGATCACATCTTGCTAAATTGTTGTCTTCAGAATCTCACGATATATATTTACTAGATAAGAATGAAGAAAGATTAAATACTATTTCTTCACAGATAGATGTTTTCACTATTGCTGGAGACGCAAAGTCTGTAGAAATAATGGAACAAAAGCTAATAAGCTCTTGCGATTTGTTGATTGCTGTAACATCTAGTGAAGAGACGAATATGCTTATATGTATTTTGGGAAAAAAACTTGGAGCAAAACGCACCATTGCTAGAATAAATGATGTTAATATAATTAAAGAAAACAAAGAGCATTTTTATAACGAACTTGGCATAGACACACTAATATCTCCAACCTATCTAGCTACACTTGAAATTCAAAGACTAGTCAACCAATCTGCTTTTACCGACGATATAGAATTTGAAAATGGTAAACTCACTGTTTTCGGAATCTCTTTATCTAAAAACTCTAAGCTAATTAATAAAACAGTAAGAGAAAGCGCAGATCTAAATCCAAATCTAAGTTTTAAACCACTAGCCCTTCACAGAAATAATCTTACTCTAATTGTAAGTGGAGAAACAATTTTAAAAGAAAATGACATTGTATACTTTATATCTTTAAAAGAATCTATTCCAAATATTATTAAGCTTTGTGGCAAAAACAGCTTTAAAATTAAAGATGTAATGATTATAGGTGGAAGTAGAATTGGAATAAATACTGCTGAACTTTTAGAAAATGATTTTAGAGTAATTCTTGTTGAAAAAGACAAAACCATATGTGAGCAAATGGCCAATATTCTTAAAAACACCTTGGTTATTAATATTGATGGGCACGATGTTAAAATGTTAGAAGAAGAAGGTTTGACGGAAATTGATGCACTAATTTCAGTAACTGCAGATTCTGAGATGAATATAATGACCTCTTTAGTTGGTAAGAGTCATGGAATTAAAAAGACAATTGCCAGAATTGAAAACTTTGACTATATCAACCTTTCCCAATCTATAGGTATAGACACTCTAATAAATAAAAAAATAATTGCGGCAGACAACATATTCAAATTTGTTAGAAAAGGAAATGTTTCTTTAGTAGCTAACCTTCATGGAACAGATGCTGAAATTATTGAATTTATTGTTAAAGCTGGTTCGAAAATCACCAAATACCCAATAAGCAAATTAAATTTTCCAAGTTCTTCAAAAATTGCAGGTGTGATTAGAAATGGCAATCCAATTATTGCATTTGGAGATTTCCACCTTAAAGAAAACGACAAAATTATAGTATTTTCACTAACAGAATCCATTAAAGAAATTGAAAAATTCTTCCTATAAATCCAACGGATTATTCAACAAATCTGTAATAGTTTATGTTATAGGTACTTTGACCTTACTCAATGGTCTTCTCATGCTAAGTTGTATCCCTTTTTCATTGGTTTATGATTATGATAAAGAACTTCACTGGGATTTTTTAATTTGTGGAGCAATTACCATTTTTTCTGGTTTTCTAATGAGATGGGTAACTAAAGACCATAAAAATTCTGAAATTAAAAAGAGAGATGGTTACTTAATAGTAGTTGGCGGTTGGTTATTTATGACTCTTTTTGGTTGTCTTCCTTATTTGATTTCAGGAAGTATTCCTGGATTGACCAATGCTTTTTTCGAAACAATGTCTGGTTTTACCACTACCGGTTCTACCATATTAAATGACATTGAGTCTATACCCAAAAGCATTCTTTTTTGGAGAAGTATGACCCAATGGATTGGTGGAATGGGGATTATAGTTTTAACCATTGCTATTTTACCACTTTTAGGTATTGGAGGTATGGAATTATTTATTGCTGAAGCACCCGGCCCAACCAAAGATAAAATACATCCTAGGATAAAAGAAACTGCTAAAAGACTGTGGATTATTTACTTTGGATTAACCTTTATAGAAACCATTATTTTAATGATTATTGGTCTAGACTTCTTTGACGCTTTAAATCACTCTTTAACGACTACTTCAACTGGAGGTTTTTCTACAAAACAAGCCTCAATTGCTGCTTTTCAAAACCCATGGGTGGAAGCAGTTATAGTAGTATTTATGCTCTTAGCAGGAACCAATTTCACCATTATCTATTTTGGTTTAAAAATGAGATTTAATAAAATCCTTAAAAACGATGAATTTAAATGGTACATAACTTCTATTTTCTTTGTCGTATTAATTCTTACTATTTACCATTCTATGTCCAATAATATCAGCCTATTAAAATCCTTTAGAGAGATATGTTTTCAAGTAGTTTCCATAATAACTACCACTGGGTTTTCAACTGCTGATTATACTCTATGGGGATCTTTCATGTCGTTTGTTTTCTTTTTGTTTCTATTCTCTGGAGCTTCTGCAGGAAGTACAAGTGGAGGAATAAAGATTGTGAGAATTATATTACTAATCAAAAATGGATTACTTGAGTTTAAAAGAAGATTACATCCAAAAGCTGTTATACCAGTAATACTTAACGGTTCTTCTATTTCCAACCAAATAACTTTCAATCTATTGGCATTTATTTTCTTATACCTATTTGTGTTTGCCATAGGCTCTATTTTCCTTACTGCTTTAGGAATTGATATTATAACCTCTATCAGTGCTGTTGCATCTGCTGTTGGCAATGTTGGCCCAGGCATTGGCAATGTTGGCCCCTCCTATTCATTTGACCAAATACCCAATGTTGGCAAATGGGTTTTGTCTTTATTAATGCTAATGGGTAGATTGGAATTATTTACAGTTTGCCTAATATTCACCCCTTATTTTTGGAAAAGAATTTAAATGGAATTAAAATTAAAATACCAAACGCCCATTGAATGGGCTCACCAAGCAGTAAGCGATATTGATTCGTTTTTACAAGACCATGCAGATGCGGAAAGAAAAGTAGCAAACATGTGCCTGTCTTTAATTGCGAAATATCCAAACAGAACTGAAATTATTGATGAGTTAATTCAAATATCTGTGGAAGAATTACTGCACTTTAAACAAGTTTATGAACTAATTAGATACAGAGGAAATGAATTAAATGGTGTTTTTCAAAAAGATCCTTATATAAAAGGCATTATGCCAATTATTCGTTCCGGTTCTGACGAACTATTTATGGATAGACTTATAATTGCATCTGTAGCTGAACTAAGAGGATCTGAAAGGTTTAAGCTTATTGGCGAGGTTGTGGACGATCCAAAAATTGCAAAGTTTTATACTAACTTATACATTCAAGAATTACAACATATAGATTCTTTTATCAAAATGGCTAAATACTATTTTGAAGACCACTTGGTGGATAAACGAACTGAAGAAATTCTAATAAAAGAAGCTGAAGTTTCAAAAAATCTTCCTTGGCGATCGGCAATTCATTAGTTTGATTTGATTTTTAGTAGTTTTTAATTAGATTTATACTAATGGATATTTCTTTCGCAAATATTAGTAAGCTCAATAATCTAAAGCCAAAAAAAGGAAGGCTATTATTAGCTGAACCTTTTATGGATGATGACGATTTTGCTAGATCTGTAATTTACATGTGTGAACACAATAAAACAGGATCTTACGGATTTATCTTAAATAACAACTTAAATATAAAATTAGACGAAATAATTCCAGATATAGAAATCCCTAATATAAGTGTACATTACGGAGGACCTGTCAATTCAAGCAATCTTTTTTTCTTACACCAGTTAGGAGATATTATAGAAAATTCTGTTAAAATAAGTGATGAAATCTGGACATCTGGAGATTTTAACCAAATTATAGAGTTTATAAATATGGGTATTTTAGATATTAATAAACTTAAGTTTTTTCTTGGCTATTCAGGATGGACCAATAACCAATTAGCAACAGAATTTGATTCTAACTCTTGGATTGCAACAGAAATAATTGAGGAAAATATTTTTTCCAAAAATGAAGATTTATGGAAGGAAGTATTGTTGAATAGGGGTGGTAAATTAAAAGCGATTGCCAACTTCCCAATAAACCCTAAAGATAACTAGCTAAATCTTGGTTTATCTTTTCAACGATTTTCTTAGAAATTAAGTTGTAAAATCTTGTTTTCTTGTAACCACCAACCCATCTTACTCCATTTATAACATTGGTTAAGAATATTTCTCTTGACTTTTCTAAATCTTCTTTATAAACAGTAGATTCTAATACTTTTATGCCCAAGTCATTGGCAGCCTTTATAACTTCTGTTCTCATAACGCCTTGTATGCAACCACTATTTGTTTTAGGAGTTATCAATATATCGTCTTTGAGAAAAAAAACATTTGAATTAGAAGATTCAATTATTTCATTGTCATTATTAATAATAAAAACATCGTCCAATTTTTTTTCTTCTGCGTATACTGCTGCAAGAACATACAACAATGAATTAGATGTTTTAAAAAAAGAAAGTTGATTAACAGTCTTTGAAAATTCTCTGTAGATATCTACTAAAAATCCTTTTTTGTTGAGCTCATACTTGTTGTGATCTATATCTACAGCCTCTATAAGAAAACTCATTTGATTTGACTCTGGCTTATAGGTGCCTTGTCCACTTCTAAAAACATAAATCTTTACCTTGCCTCCGTCCTTTATATTTTTATAAATAAGAAGTTCGTTAATATATCTCTTTAAAGCATTTAGGTTAAAGGAATAATTTTGTTTTATTTTTAGAATCTCTAGACCTCTTGAAATTCTATTTAAATGAGCTTCTAAATAAATGCTTTTCCCATCGTATACTCTTATGGTTTCAAATAATCCGTCTCCAAAGTTAAAACCTCTTTTAAGCTGATTAAACCCAATGGCATTACCATCTTTTATTTCACCATTAAAATTAACTGGATATTCCATTATAATAAAAAGCTGTAAAAATAATTAACAATATCATTAAAGAAGCTTAATAGGTTATTGTAATCGTATGCAATAATAAAAAATATCCCAAAAATAGAACCACTTATATGGGCATCGTGTGCAATATTTGAATATTGTTTTTTGCTTAAATAATTTTCTGCTAAGAGATATAAAATTCCAAATATAAATCCAGGAAGAAATAAGCCAGGGATTAATAACAAACCAAGTTCTTTAAGAGGGAATATTATTATATAAGCAAATACTACTGCTGAAACTGCTCCAGATGCCCCTAAACTACTGTAATTAGGATTGTCCTTGTGTTTAAATATTGATGGAAGAGTTGCAAAAACAATTCCAAGTAGGTAGAAAGAGATATAATAAATCCAGCCTATTTCTGACGATGATAAGAAATAAGATTCTAAGAAAGGTCCAAAAATATAAAGCACATACATATTGAAAAACAGATGTAGAAAATCTGCATGAATAAACCCGTGGGTTAATAGAATCCACCACTTTTTATTATTCGAAAAATCATAAGGAGAAAACAATAATTCTCTTTTTAAAGAATCGTTGTTAAACGAGATAAAGGATACTAAGCAAGTAACAATGATTATAATTATTGTATAACTAAATAACATAAATTTTTAAACTTTAGTTGCTCTAAGCATTTCTCTTTTTCCAGGAGGACCTTCTAGTCTTTCAACAGAGTACCCAACATGTTCTAAATCTCTTCTAACTTGTCCTTTAGCACAATAAGTTACTAGAGTTCCATTTATTGAAGTTATGTTAAATAATTTACTAAAAACATCCACTGTCCAAAGTTCTGGTTGTTTCATAGGTGCAAAAGCATCAAAATATATTATATCATATAAATTAATGGTATTAAAAGAATCCAATTCCAATTGTGATTTTTGGAGAAAAAATTTTTCTTGGATTGAAACAGTTTCTTCCCATAAGCATCCATGAATTAATTTAAAAATATCCAATTGTTTTGAATTAAGATTAAAATCCAAATTTTCAACAATATCCATTTCTAATGGAAATGGCTCTAAGGCTGTATAATTTACATTTAGTTGTGTTTTTAAGTTTTCTATATATGTTAAAATACAATTAAGACCAGAGCCAAAACCTATCTCTAAAATATTTACACTTTTAGCTGTTTTAAAAGTATTGGAAAAGTTGACAAATCCCATTTTAATAAAAACATGCAAAGATTCCTGTAAAGCACCATGGATAGAATGGTAGTGCTCGTCTAACAATGGGTTGTAAAGTGTTGAAGAACCATCAGCAGTCGTTTTAAAATGAAGATTGCTCAATTAATTAAATTTTAATTTGATACTTAAATCCATCGTAGGCTGCTATAGTATTGTCAAATATGGTAGATGCTTCTTTAGTGAATTTTTCAACACTATCGTATCTGGCTGAAAAATGACCTATAATTAGCATTTTTGCATTGGCACTAAAAGCAATTTTGGCAGCTTGAATAGCTGTAGAATGTTTGGTCTTAAAAGCTTTACTTTTTAGTTCTTCTAAAAATGTGGACTCATGGTAGATTACATCCACATCTTTTACAAATGGAATTATTTTCTCATCATATTTGGTATCTGCACAGTAAGCATAGGATCGGGATTTATTTCCTAAAACTGTAACATCTTCGTATTGAATAGTTTCTCCATTAACAATACAATTTTCTCTATTTTTTAATTTTTTGATATCCCCTATCCCTAATGATAAATCTTTGATTTTTTCTTTAATTATATTTCTTTGGGATAATTTCTCTTTAAATAAAAACCCACAACATGGAACAGAATGACTAACAGGAAAAGAAAAAATCTCTAAAATATTATCTTCAAAAATCTTAACAGGTTTTTTAAAATCTAAAGATTTAAAGTTTAATTCAAAATTGTATTTTTTTCCAGAAATTTCGTTGTGTGCATCAATTAAAACTATAAGATCTTTAGGAGCATATATATTCATAATGCTTGTTCTTCCAAGAAGGCTTAAAGTAGATAAATAACCAAATAATCCCAAGAAATGATCTCCATGAAGATGACTTATGAAAATATGATCAATCTTAGAAAATTTGCATTTATATTTTCTTAATTGAATCTGGGACCCTTCACCACAGTCAATAAGAAAATGTCGATCTTGAATATTTAAGTATTGGGAAGTAGGATTTTTGTCTAAGGTTGGAATTGCTCCTCCACAACCAAGAATAGTTAACTCAAACTTCATAGAGTAAAGTTAGAATCTTCTAATGATGGACAATTAATCTTTTAGTAGATCTAACATGACCATTACTAATTGAATAAAGGTAAACTCCGTTAGAAAAAATTGAAGTATTTACTCCAATAGTGTTTATTCCAACATTTGAAATAAAATTATCTTGAATCATTATTTCCCCAAGTAAATTAGTTATTTGAAAAGAAATATTTTCAGAATTTAATGATCTGTAACCTATATTGGTAGTATTATTGGAAGGGTTGGGAATAGCATCTTGAAGGGTTAAATTAGAAAAACTAGAACCTAAGGAATTATTAGATGTAAGACCTATATTGATAGTATAACCGTCAAAACTATAAGCTACCGGAAATGGAATAAGGAAAATCTGTGTCCATACTGTTGCATCTAAGGATATCTGATAAGAACCATTGGTAGTAGGTGTTCCACTAATTGTAGCACAGCCTATGGAATCATAATTCCATGTGCAAGAGGGAATGTCACATTGATAAGTAAGACCTGGAGGTAAATTAGATACCGATGAAAGAACAATAGAATCTATATAAGTTCCAGCAGCTGCTGAATCAATGTTTCCAGCATCTCTAGGAACTTTAAAATAAACTACTTCATCGTAAAATACTCCAATATCCCCAGCAGGAAAATTTGTTTGAGGAGTTGGCCAAACACCAAAAGTAGAATCAGCATAAATAGGATCAGGAACACACTGGGAATGAGTGAATGAGAAAGAAAAAAGACAGAATGTAATAATTATAAAATTTTTCATATGGTGTTTTTTAAAGCAGTTTCTTCAGATTCTGAAATATTGAATACAGTATCTAATTGTGAGATAGAAATAATTTTTTCTACCATTGGATTTAATCCGAAAATATTTAGAGAACCTTCTTTCTCTTTTATTATCCTGTTTCCTACTAGCAATGCACTTAAACCACTAGAATCACAATATTTAACGTGGGATAAATCAATAACAAAGTTATTAGAACCCTTGTTACTGTGATGAAGGAATAGAGTCTTAAGTTCTGGAGCGATTAAGGCATCTAACTTTTCTGAAACACATCTAACAATAGTTAAATCTCCTTTATCTTCAATTTTAAAATTCAATTTTCAGTAGTTTTTTAACAAAAATAACATAATTCTTCAACTTTAGCTACGATTTATTGAGCCAGCTAAAAGATATATAATTGCCATTCTTACAGCAACACCATTTTCTACCTGATTTAAAATTATAGAGTTTTCTGAGTCCGCTATTTCAGAAGTTATTTCAACTCCCCTATTAATTGGTCCTGGATGAAGAATTGTTATTGGTTTTTTAATATTCTGTAATATCTCTTTGTTGACTTGAAACTGCTGAGCATATTCTCTTATTGATGGGAAATATTGAATGTCTTGTCTTTCCAATTGTATTCTCAAAACATTGGCAACATCACACCACTTTAATGCTTTTTCTATATCGTGAGAAACTTCAACTCCTAACTCTTTAATATACTTAGGAATCAAAGTTGTTGGTCCGCAAACCATTACTTTAGCACCTAGTTTTTGAAGTGCAAATATATTGGATAAAGCAACTCTAGAATGTTTAATATCTCCAATTAAAACTACTTTCTTGCCTTTTACCTCCCCTAGTTTTTCTTTAATAGAATAACAGTCAAGTAAAGCTTGTGTTGGATGTTCATGAGTGCCATCTCCAGCATTGATAATTACAGTATTGGTTTTTTCTGCTAAAAATTTAGCTGCTCCAGAGTGAGGATGTCTCATTACCAAAATATCAACTTTCATTGATAGTATATTATTGGCCGTGTCTACCAATGTTTCACCTTTCTTCAAACTTGAATTTCCAGCAGTAAAATTTACAATATCAGCAGATAGTCTTTTTTCAGCAAGTTCAAAAGATAACTTAGTTCTTGTACTATTTTCAAAAAATAAATTTGCAATGGTAATATCTCTAAGAGTTGGAACTTTTTTAATAGGTCTATTAATAACTTCTTTAAAACTATCTGCAGTTTTAAATATAACATCAATGTCAGACTTAGTTAAGTCCTTAATTCCCAGTAAATGTGATATACTTAATTCTTTCATATTTAAATTGGTGAATACAACAATATTTGGTCTTTCCCATGTTCTTCTTGCCAAAGAACAGTAACTTTTTCTTCTTTAATAGTATCAATAGATTTACCTATGTAATCTGCTCTAATCGGGAGGTTTTGAACAAATCTTCTTTCAATTAAAGTTAAAAACTCCACAGAAAGAGGTCTTCCAAAAGTCATAACAGCATCTAAAGCAGACCTCACTGTTCTTCCTGTAAAAAACACATCGTCAATCAATATTACTTTTTTGTTTTCAATTGAGAAATCAATATTTGTTACGCTTGGAATTAATGGTTTATCTTTTCTTCCGAAGTCGTCTCTAAAAAAAGTTATATCTAAAGATCCTGTTAGTACTTTGTTATTGATTGAATTTTCTAAACAGTTTTTCAATCTATTAGATAAAAATATACCGTTAGGTTGTAAACCAATTAAAACTGATTCAGAAAAATCGTGGTGGTTCTCAATTAGTTGAGAACAAAGCCTGTTGATAGTTAGAGATACTTGCAGGCTATTTAGAATCTCAGTGGATTTCATTAAAAGTTAAAGATATAACCTATTTGGTAATAAATTCACATTGAATCCAAAAATCTTTGTAATTTATCCAAAATTCACTCCCTACAAGTATAAAAATATTAACATTTGATAAAATCTTAAATTAAATATAAAAATGGAAAAATACATACTTTCTATTGATGCAGGTACAAGTAGTTCAAGAGCTTTAATAATAGATAAAAAGGGAAATGTTAAAGGTATTTCTCAGTTTGAATTCCCACAAATATTTCCAAAGGAAGGATGGGTAGAACACAATCCTAATCAAATTTGGGTAACCCAACTTAAAGCAATTAAAGAAGTATTAAAAAAGACTAAAATAAGTGCAAATAGGATTCATTCTTTGGGAATTACTAACCAAAGAGAAACAACAGTAATCTGGAATAAAAAAACAGGAGAACCTGTATACAATGCAATTGTTTGGCAGGATAGAAGAACAGCAGAAATATGCAATGATTTAAAAAAACAAAATCTTGAAACTATTTTTCAAGATAAAACTGGACTTTTATTAGATCCTTATTTTTCTGGGACTAAAATTAAATGGATATTTGATAACGACCCTTCTTTGTACCTGCTTGCTAAAAATAACCAACTTGCTTTTGGAACAATTGATTCGTGGTTAATTTGGAAGTTGACCAATGGAAAACAGCATGTAACAGACGTAACCAATGCCAGTAGAACACTTATTTACAACATTAAAGAATTAAAATGGGATCAAGAATTAATTGATTTAATTGGAGTTCCAAATAATATTTTACCAAAAGTTGTTTCCTGTTCTGAACATATTGGGAATACTTCTAAAGATATTTTAGGTGTTGAAATTCCAATAACCGGAATAGCAGGAGATCAACAAGCCTCCTTATTTGGTCAAATGTGTTTGGAAGAAGGAGATATTAAAAATACTTATGGAACTGGATGTTTTTGTATGATGAATACAGGCGAAAAAATAGTAAAGTCAAAAAATAAATTACTTTCTACTATTGCTTACCAATTAAATAACAAAACTTATTACGCTATTGAAGGAAGTATTTTTACTGGTGGATCATTAATTCAATGGCTTAGAGATCAACTTAGTATAATTTCCAATGCTTCAGAAATTGAATCTTTGGCAGCATCTGTAAAAGACAATGGCGGAGTTACTTTTATTCCTGCTCTTTCTGGTCTAGGTGCTCCCTATTGGAATCCAAAAGCTACTGGATCTATAATGGGTATAACCAGAGGAACTGAAAAAGGACACATTGCTCGTGCAGCTTTAGAAGCAATTGCAATAAGAACCTATGAAATAATTCAAAATATGCAAAAAGATGCAAACACTACGTTTACAAATCTTAAAGTAGACGGAGGAGCAAGCAATAATAATTTATTAATGCAAATTCAATCGAACTTAATTGAAACGAAAGTAATTAGACCGGTTTTCACAGAAACTACTGCTCTTGGCGCAGCTTTTTTATCTGGTTTAGGTTCTGGCTATTGGAAATCCTTAGAGGATTTAAAAGACATTTGGAAACACGACAGAGAATTTTTACCTGATAGTTCTGAAAACGATAATATCTTATCTAATTGGAAAGAAAGAATGAATATTTTGTATTAATTTTGAAAATATGGAAATTCATCCCTATTTATCGGAGTTCATTGGAACAGCAATACTTCTACTTCTTGGAAATGGTGTCGTTGCCAATGTCAATCTAAAAAAAACCTATGGAAGTGGACAAACTAAATTGTTGCTAATTGCCTTCGCTTGGGGATTAGCTGTTTTTGTGGCCGCTTACGTTGCTTCCAAATCAAGTGGAGCTCATTTAAATCCTGCTGTTACTTTAGGATTGGCATTTGCAGGGAAATTTTCTTGGATTTTTGTACCAGGGTACATATTAAGTCAACTTGGAGGAGCCATGGTAGGTAGTTGGTTATGTTACATAATATATATTGACCATTACAGAATAACAGAAGATGAAAACACTATTCGCGGAACTTTTTGTACTTCTCCAGCAATCAGAAATTTTAAAAATAATTTTTTCTCGGAATTAATCGGGACTTTTATACTGGTATTTGGAATTTTATTTATAGCCAATCCAAATATAGATTTGAATAATTCACCTATTGATAATTTTGGAATTGGATCTTTGGAAGCACTTCCAGTAGGGCTCTTGGTAATTGTTATTGGTATGACACTAGGTGGAACTACTGGATATGCAATAAACCCTGCTAGAGATTTTGGACCTCGAATAGTATATTCATTATTGCCAAGAAAAGGTAAAAAACCAGACTGGAAATATAGTTGGATTCCAGTAATTGCACCATTTACCGGAGGAGCCATAGCAGGTTTAATTTACCATTTAATTTCTTAATCAGATTTTAAAAAATCTATTGTTTTAAGACAAACTTCTTTTAAGGAATCTGGCAGACTTGTTTTAATCCATGGGTGTTTAGATCCAAAAGTATGGTTGGTTCT
>TARA_B110000977_G_scaffold65320_1_pt1 | contig 12256 bp, 11 predicted proteins | sample TARA_B110000977 | Tara Oceans TARA_B110000977 (sample SAMEA4397798) | marine metagenome | biome: Polar Biome; feature: [SRF] surface water layer (ENVO:00010504); material: water (ENVO:00002006), including particulate matter (ENVO:01000060) such as... | depth 5 m | reverse complement strand
GAATAAATCCGAAAGATGTGACAGTCCCCCCCTACTTTCCAGACACTCCTGTGGTTCGGGAATTATTGGCACGGCATTATGATAACATTTCAGAAATGGATCGTATTGTGGGAGGTTTGTTGGAGGAACTCAAACAAAATGGCTTAAGTGAAAATACAATTGTATTTTTTTATTCAGATCATGGAACAGGATTGCCCCGACACAAACGCTGGTTGTTTGATACAGGAGTGAAAGTCCCTTTTATTGTATACCTCCCCGAAGCCTTTAAAGACCTCTACCCTACTGCTCCTGGAAAGGAACAAGATCGATTGATTAGTTTTGTTGATTTAGCACCTACAGTACTTAATTTGGCAAATATTACGATTCCTAAAAACATGCAGGGACAAGCTTTTTTAGGAAAACAATTAAAGACAGAGAAAGCATACGTATTCATTGGAAGAGGAAGAATGGATGAGCGCTATGACATGCAAAGAGGAGTGAGGACGAAAAAGTACAAATACATTCGTTACTATGAACCCGATAAGCCTTTCATTCAATTTATGAATACGCCCGAGAGCGGCCCTCTCATGACCGAATTAAGGATTGCCGAAAAAGCAGGAACACTGTCTCCAGAAGCAATGCAACTTGTTGCAACAAAAAAACCAAAAGAATCCCTTTTCGATCTAGAAAATGATCCCGATGAATTTAATGACTTGGCTTTAAACCCAGAATACAAAAAGGAATTGTTAAAACTCAGAGGAGTTCATGAGCAATGGATGTTTGACGTTCTGGATGTCGGATTGATTCCAGAACCCATTTTAAGAGATTGGGAAGTGAAACACAATGCCTCGATCTATGACCTATTGAGAAAAGACTCTACATATTATAAAGAGTTATTATTAATGTCCTCATCAAAGGACGAGAAAGAACTAAACAAAGGATTGGCCCATGAGAATGAAGCCGTTAGGTACTGGGCTGCCAATGGAATTTCCAACCTTCATTCTAAACCTGGTTCAAAATTAATTAAGAAATTAAAATTAATGTTGCGAGATCCAAACATCAATGTAGCAATTGCAGCTGCTGCTGCGCTGCTCAAACACGAAAATGAATCCCAGGATCTCTTAGCCCCAATAAAAAATGGTTTTAAATCCAAAAACGAATGGACAAGACTTCAATCAGCTCTGGTCGTGGATGATTTTAGTTTTGTTGCTGCTGCTTTGGAAAATACAATTCAAAAGCAAAAAGAATCAGATCCTAACAAGTATGTCGTTCGGGTAGTAAATCACGCTTTGAACTGCCTGAACAAAACAAGCTTCAATGTAAAATAGGCTTTATTAATTATTTAATATTAGCTGATTTAAACTTTTTAAAAAAAAAGCGTCTAAATTTATATTATAAATCATTCGATTAAAAAAACATATTAATCATGCAACAATTAATATTTTTTTATATTTTTGAGCAAGAACTACATTTCGTGCACGCACACTAAAAAATAATAAAACGAGACATAAAATGGATTTAAACCGAAGAAAATTTATTAGAGGAGCCTCCTTAGCATCTGCTGGTGTTATTACAGGAGTTAGCGGCGTCAGTGCTGCTACAAGTTCAATGAGCGCAAAAAGCTATAATCGAATTATCGGATCAAACGATCGAATCAACCTAGGTATCGTCGGGTTTTCAAATCGTGTCAAGGGTTCTTTGATTCCAGCATTCCTTAATCACTCCAAAAAACAAAACTGTCAAATTGTTGGTGTTTCTGACATTTGGAACAGACGAAGAGCGGAAGGAAAAGAATATATCGGGAAATTGACTGGAGACAACATCACAACTTGGAGAAATAACGAAGAGATGTATGACAAGAACGAGATTGATGCAGTGATCATCTCTACAGCAGATTTTCAACATGCTTTGCATACTGTTCAAGCGGCCAATGCAAAAAAAGACGTTTATGTTGAAAAACCATTTGCTGAAACCATGGACGATGCAAGAATTGGTCTCAAAGCAGTGAATGAAGCTGGTATAGTTTTACAAGTCGGTTCTCAAAGAAGAAGTGGAAAGAACTATCATGCAGCTGATAAATACATCAAATCTGGTGCATTTGGAGACATTGTGATGGTAGAAATGTCATGGAATGTTAACCAACCAGGTCGATGGAGGGTCTATCCAAATCAAGTAAGTGATATTAAAGAATCTGATACCGACTGGAAAAGATACCTAATGAATCGTCCCTACGAAAAATGGGATCCAAGAAAATATTTAGAGTATCGATTGTTCTGGCCCTTTTCTTCAGGAATTCCTGGACAATGGATGGCGCATCAAATTGATACGGTACACTGGTTCACTGGTCTTGACCACCCTAGAAGTGTCGCTGCGAATGGCGGTATTTATTTATGGAAAGATGGTCGCAGCAATTTTGACACCATGACTGCTGTGTTTGATTATGGACCACTAAACGATCCTACCAATGGATTTCAGGTAGTTTACTCTTCAAGATTTACAAACTCTGCTGGAGGGACTAAAGAGATTTATTACTCAAATGGTGGTGAGTTGAACTTAAAAACAAATAAAGTGACCCCTAACGGAGGATTAAAGGAACGTTATTCAAAGGCGATGAACATGAAGCCAAATCAATTGGATAGCTTCTCTTTGAGTGATCTTGAAGCTAAGGTTGTTACTTCTGCCAACACCGGTGTAGACAACACTACTTCTAATCACATGTTAAACTGGTTAGAATGCTTGAGAAGCAGAGAAACTACAAATGCTCCTGTAAAAGCAGGATACAACCATTCGATTGCAAACATCATGACTACAGCTTCTTTGAGAACAGGTCTTAAGGCTACTTTTGACGAAAAGAATCAAGAAGTTTTAGCGGGTGGAAAAGTGTTTAAATATTAAAATGAAACAATGGTCAAAACATATTTATTAATTTTAATTTTCGCAATTACGATGAGTGCTTGCGAAGAAAAACCCAAATCTACCGCAGCAGATCCTGTTGCGGTAGTTTTCGTTAACGATACTTTGAATAAGAAAGTAGAAGTGCACCTAAATGGGTCTTTGTTTACCAATTATATGTACCAAGCTGAATTACCAAAGCCAGTTCTTTTTCCTTTAAAAACCTCAAGTGGCAAATCGCTTACGAGAGGTTTCCCTATTGAACCTAAAACGGGGGAAAGAATCGATCATCCCCACCACATGGGGCATTGGTTTAACTATGGTGATGTCAATGGCTTAGATTTTTGGAACAACTCGGATGCGATTGCGAAGGAGAAATTACACAAATACGGAAAGATCGTTCATGTTGATTTAATCGATCTCAATCAAAAAGACGGAAGTATATCCACCAAAAGCAGATGGGATTCAACGACAGGAGAGTCGCTTTTAACCGAAGAAACTACTTTTAAATTTTCTCAAAAAGGAAACACACGTATTGTAGACAGAATTACAAAAATAAAAGCCCTAACTGATGTTTCTTTTAAAGACAACAAGGAAGGTGTTTTTGGTGTTCGAGTAACAAGAGCGATGGAGCTTCCTTCAAAAAAACCCGCCAAATATGTTGATGCTCAGGGTATTCCAACTAAGGTTGCTGTTTTGGACAACACTGGCGTGAATGGAAATTACATCAGCAGCGAAGGTGTGGAAGGAAAAGACGTTTGGGGAACAAGAGCCCAATGGGTTAAGCTTTACAGCACCATGGAGGGTGAGCCAGTTTCTATTACGATCATTGATAATCCTAAAAACGTGGGGTATCCAACCTATTGGCATGCTCGAGATTACGGTTTATTCGCCGCAAATCCATTGGGGCAAGAGGTGTTTTCAAAAGGAAAGGAAAAACTCAATTTTTCACTTAAAAAAGACAAATCTGTAACATTTCATTACAGAATGTTAATTCACAATGGAAGTGTTTTAAGTGCAGAGGATATCAACGGATTTACTTTTAAATAATAAAAAAACTAGCTCATAATGAATTCTATCAATTTTATAAAAAATTATTTGTTGTCTTTGTTACTCGTTTTCAATCTATCTTTTGCAAAACAAACTGGAGCGCCTGATGTTGAAATAAACTTACCTGTAACGACTGTTAAATTTGAAAACACAAACAAACCTCCTTATAAAAAATATTTTAACGGTAGAAATTTTTCAAAATGGGTCTTACCTGAAGGTAACATTTGGTGGAAAATAGAAGACAAAGTAATTAAAGCAAAAAGTGGTCTCAATAAAAAAGGGAGTATCTTGTGGACTGAAAAAGAATTCAAAAATTACAAAATTCGTTTAAAATTTAAATTTATTGGAGGCACAATTGACTCTGGTATTTTTATGAGAGGAGACAATCATTTAAACCCACAAATACAAATCGGTATTTCTGGATCTCTGAAAAGGGACATGACTGGCTCGCCCTACGTACCAAAAAAAGGCTATCCAAAAGAAGCAACTGCAACTGCTTCAGTTCTTAAAATGAATGGTTGGAACACCATTGAAGCGCAAGCAATTGACAATAACTATAAAGTTTGGATAAACGGAAAGTATGTGATGGATTACGATTTAGAAAACGCCAATCTGAATGGTCCTGTAGGAATTCAATTACACCCGAATAGGGAAATGGAAATTTGGTTTAAAGATATCTCAATTGCAAAAATTAAATAAAGAAATTTCAAAGAAGAAGAATATTAAAGGGGCTTTTCTATTCTTCGCACTACTTTTTTGTACTTTTTCATTTGGTCAAAAAGAAAAGAAGCCAAAAGATCTAAGTGAAATAGTCAAAACATGGGCGCAACCAGATGTCTATCCTGACCATATTGTATTGAGTGCTGCTGAGGATCCAACAACCGCCATTGGGATAAATTGGAGAACGAGTCCCACCTATAAAGCTGGTTATGTTGAGATTGCTATTTCGAATGGTACACCATATTTCTCATCAAATAGCCAACGAATAGAGGCCACAAAAATCAACTATGATACTTCTAAAGATCAAAAGAATGGTTTTGTATCTTCTTTTTATGGAATCACGATTAAAGAGTTAAAGCCCAACACACTCTATGCCTATCGTGTCGGGAACGATGCTTTTAAGAGTGAGTGGTTTCAATTTAAAACAGCTGGTGTTTCTAAAAATGAACCTTATTCGTTTATTTATGTTGGAGACGCTCAGAATTATATTTTAGAATTGTGGTCAAGGCTAATAAGAACTGCTTTTAAGACGATGCCCGAAGCGAAGTTCATCATCCACGCTGGTGATTTGGTGAATTCTGCGCACAGTGAAACAGAATGGAATGATTGGTTTGATGCAGGAGGGTTCATCCATGGCGAAATTCCTACCATCGCTGTCCCCGGAAATCATGAATACCAACGTTTGAATAAGAAAAGTATTGAAGATGAAAAAGTTCTGTCAGTGCAATGGCAACCCCAGTTTTCTTTTCCTGAGAACGGCCCTAAAAAACTTAAAGAAACTTGCTATTTTATTGATTATCCAGACTTAAAGGTAATTGCATTAAACAGTAACTTAGAAATTAGGATGCAAGGCAAATGGCTCAAAAAAGTTTTGGCTGAAAACGATAAAAAATGGACTGTAGTTACTTATCATCATCCTGCTTTTTCAGCCTCAAGAAAAGAGGGTAACGAAGAAGTTATCAAATTCTGGAAACCCCTTTTTGAGGAATATAATGTCGATCTAGCGCTTCAGGGCCATGATCATGCATATGCAAGAGGTGCTGTTTATAATGAAAAGTTTAAAAGTGATTTCCTTAAAGGGCCTGTCTATGTTGTTTCGGTAAGCGGAGGTAAAATGTATCCATTAAGCTCAAAAGCAGAAGGTTGGGAGGGGTTTGGTGCTGTGAAAAATAAAAAAGGTCAATATCTTCAATTATTTCAGGTCATCACAATCGATAACAATCAGCTGTTTTATAAATCCTACACAGCTTCAGGACAACTGTTCGATAGTTTTAGGTTGGAAAAAAAGGAGGGTAAAACACAATATTTTAAATAAAAAATGATAAGTTGATTTTCATTACCAGGGAACTCAACAAGGATACTACTAAAAACATTCGTTTCAAATCTATGTTGGCGAGGCTTGAAACCGAAATTTCCAACGCAGGATCTGTCAAGTCACAGGGGACAAAAACCAAAGACGGTACTCACTTTGACATCGAAGGGCTCAAAATCAGGGGAAATCGATATGCAGAAAAATTAATTTCTATTATGAATTAAAGATTAAAGCGCAGCTTGATCTTTTTTTGAAGAAATAAAACTCACAAATACTTTAATCGGGATTACACACTGTTGAGATGAAGTGGAAATTTAGTCTTAAATTGTGGCGATGAAAAATATCGATCATATTGGGATTGCAGTTAAGGACATCGAAAAGTCTATTCTACTTTTTGAAAAATTATTAAACACCGCTTGCTACAAAATTGAGGAAGTTAAAGCCCAAGGCGTGAAAACTTCATTTTTTAAAAATGGAGATCAAAAAATCGAATTGATAGCTTCCCTAGGAGACCAAAGTCCTATCGAAAGCTTTTTAGAAAAAAAGGGAGAGGGATTACACCACATTGCATTTGAAGTAGCCGATATAAAATCAGAAGTTGAAAGACTTAAATCCGAGGGATTCGTTCCTATTGACGAAATACCTAAAAAAGGAGCGGACAATAAGATGGTTGTTTTCCTGCATCCTAAAACTACCAATGGAGTTTTGATTGAGTTGTGCCAAGAAATAAAATGATAATGCGTTCAGAAAATCAAAATTTCAATCTAAATCAATATATAAAAGGGATTCTTTCGGGAGATCGAGCAACACTCAGCAGAGCGATCACGTTGAGAGAAAGCACTCTTCCCGAGCACAAACTTCTATCTGAAAAACTTCTTAAATCACTTATAAAGCATACAGGAAATTCAATAAGAATTGGAGTCACAGGCATTCCGGGTGCAGGAAAAAGTACATTTATTGATGTCTTTGGATCTTATTTAATTGAAAAATTTAATAAAAAAGTTGCAGTTCTTGCTGTCGATCCGAGCAGTCAAGAAAATCAGGGAAGCATATTGGGGGATAAAACCAGAATGGAGCACTTAAGTCGTCAAGAGAGGGCCTTTATACGCCCCTCGCCCAATAAAACTATTTTGGGAGGTGTCAATCAACATACAAGAGAGAGCATGTTGTTTTGCGAAGCGGCAGGTTATGACATTATTCTAATCGAAACAGTTGGAGTGGGTCAATCAGAGGCTAACGTGCACGAGATGGTTGATTTTCTTATGATGCTTCAAATTGTCGGCGGAGGCGATGATTTACAGGCAATTAAAAGAGGGATTTATGAAAAGATTGATCTGATATTAATTCACAAAGCGGATCAAAATAACAAAATCGAAGCTGAAGTAGAAAAGGAAAAATTCTGTAATATCTTCACACTATTCCCCATACGGGATTCTGGTTGGCATCCTAGGGCTCAAACCTGTTCTTCAATTGAAAAAACGGGGATTAGTGAGGTTTGGAATACGATCGCGGAGTTTGAAGAAATTACAAGGGAAAATAATTTTTTTTTTAAAAACAGAAAATCTCAAAATTCGGTCTGGTTTCACCATTTAGTGGCAAATAATATTCAAGACTTTATAACCAATCAATCGGATCTTAAAATTGAAATAAAAAATCTTCAGAAACAAATTCAAAATGATGAAATTAATTCCATAGAGGCTTCAGAAAGAATAACTGAGACATTGAAGAAAATTTTCGGACAAGTATGATTAATTAGTATACTTTTTCAATAGAAGATTTAATATTTCAACAGCAGCTTTGCTGATTTTTGTTCCTGGACCATAGATTCCCAAAACACCAGATTTAATTAAAAACTCATGATCTTGAACAGGTATCACACCACCAACAATTACCGAAATATCTTCTCTTTTGTATTGTGCGAGTGCATGAAACAATTGAGGCACAAGTGTTCTGTGTCCTGCCGCTAAAGACGAAACCCCTAGGACGTGTACATCATTTTCGACCGCTTGCTTGGCAGCTTCTTCAGGGGTTTGAAAAAGAGGGCCTATGTCAACATCAAAGCCAATATCCGCATAGGCTGAAGCGATTACTTTCGCCCCTCGGTCATGACCGTCCTGCCCCATTTTAGCAATCATAATTCTAGGGTTCCTACCAAATTTCTTCTCAAAAACTGCTAAGAGTTCTCTTGCTTCTTTAAAAAATGGATCGTCTTTCACTGCTTTGGAATAAACTCCCGTAAAGGATTGATTTTTTGCTTGATACCTTCCAAAAACTTCTTCAATAGCACTACTGATTTCTCCAAGGGTAGCTCTTTTTCTGGCTGCATCTATCGATAAAGCTAATAAATTCTCATCGGGGGCAACTTCAGTTTCACTCATTTTTCTAAAAGCAGCATTTTTCAAACGAATTAAGGATTCTTGAACTGCAGCTTCGTTTCGGTTTTGCTTAACAGACTTTAACCTCGCTAACTGGTGTTTGGTCACTTTTATATTGTCTACTTCTAAAAAATCCAAATGTTCTTCTTCTTCAAGTTCATAACGATTTAAACCAATGATATGATCCTGTCCACTATCAATTCTCGCTTGTTTAATTGCAGCAGCCTGTTCTATTCTCATTTTGGGAATTCCAGCCTCTATAGCCTTTGCCATGCCACCATAAGTTTCAATTTCTTGAATTAAAGACCAAGCTTCGTTTGCGATTGTATTTGTAAGATTTTCAACGAACTCGCTTCCACCCCAAGGGTCGACAGTATTGGTTAGATGCGCTTCTTCTTGTAAAAATAATTGATTGTTTCTTGCAATTCTGGAGGAAAAATCTGTGGGGAGTGCGATGGCTTCATCCAACGCGTTGGTGTGCAAGCTTTGTGTTCCTCCAAAGACAGCTGCCATTGTTGCTATGTTTGTCCTGGCAACATTATTAAAAGGGTCTTGTGCTGTTAAACTCCATCCACTTGTTTGGCAATGAGCTCGTAAGGCTAAAGATTTATTTATTTTTGGATCAAACGCTTTCATCATTTTCGCCCATAACATTCTGCCTGCTCGCATTTTAGCAATTTCTCTAAAATGATTCATTCCGATTCCCCAAAAAAATGAAAGTCGAGGAGCAAAATCGTCTATTTTAAGTCCTGCCGCCAATCCTGTTTTAACATATTCAATTCCATCCGCAAGGGTATAAGCCAATTCTATTTCAGAAGTAGCCCCCGCTTCTTGCATGTGATAGCCTGAAATACTTATGCTATTGTATTTTGGCATCCGTTGACTTGTAAATTGCATAATGTCAGACACAATTTGTAAGGACGGTTTGGGCGGATAGATATAGGTGTTTCGAACCATGAACTCTTTAAGAATATCATTTTGAATGGTTCCACTAAGATTTTCTATGCTTACCCCCTGCTCTTCCGCGGCAACGATATAAAACGCCATAATGGGTAAAACAGCTCCATTCATGGTCATTGAAACAGACATCTGGTCGAGTGGGATTCCATCAAACAGTCGCTTCATGTCTTCAACAGTATCGATTGCTACTCCGGCTTTCCCCACATCTCCTTTGACACGAGGATGATCACTGTCATATCCTCTGTGAGTGGGTAAGTCAAACGCTACAGAAAGGCCTTTTTGTCCCATGGCTAAGTTTTTTCTATAAAAAGCATTGCTGTCTTCGGCCGTTGAAAACCCAGCGTATTGACGAATGGTCCAAGGACGATTTAGATACATTGTGGTATAGGGGCCTCTGAGAAATGGTGGGACACCTGAAAAAAATTCGGAATGAAAGTGCTCTGATTCAGTACTTAAATCTTCTTTTAATCTCGTAATCTTAAGATGATCGAATACTTTTCTACTGTTTGCCATCTTCGATTCTTTTTAATTCATTCTGTTCTGACAAACGTTTTTCTAGGATGGGTCGAATGGAAGTCGAGGTCTGATTTATTGACTTTAACAATAAATCAGCGATGGGAACTTCGCTTAAATTTTGATATTTATTGGTTCCAACCAGAATTCGAGATCCTTCGTCAAATGCTTTTTGTTCTTCCTGTTCACTAACTAAAATTCTTTCTTGAACATAGCCTGTCTCTAAACATTTAATAAAACCACCCAGGTGTTCTATATCTTTAAATATCTCCAAAATATTCTCACTCAAATCATTTACCAATTGTTCAATAAAATAAGTGCCTTTTGCGGGGTTCTCCAATTTATCAAAATAACTTTCATGTTTAAGTATCAACAATTGATTTCTTGCGATTCGGTTGCCAAAATCATTTGATGGATTAAAAACTTCATCATATGGCAAATTATTCACAACGTTCGCTCCCCCTATTATTGCAGCCATAGCAGCGGTTGAAGATCGCAACATGTTTAAATTAAAGTCAAATAAAGTCATGTTCCTTTTTGAAGGTTGCGCAATAATCTCACAAGGAATGGCATTGCCATATTCAGATGAAACTAGGTTCCACATCGATCTAAGTGCATGAATTTTTGCGATTTCAAAAAAATAATTTCCTCCGATTGAAACTTCAAAACAAACCTTATCAGGTTGGATACCTTCATTGCTGAGCGTTAATAAATATTCGTTGGCTTGTGCCAAACAGAACGCAATTTCCTCAGCAATGGTTGCTCCGGAATTTTGATAAATAACCCCTGAAACTTTAAAAGATTTTGATTTTGAATCAACATAAAATTTTAACCAATCTTGTAAATCATCTGCCATTGATTTTTTCCAATTTCCAGACTTAATTAAATCATGAATTGGATCATAACTTAGCATGAGCGATGTTCCATTTTTATCACAAACAGAAATTAGACCCTCTAAATAAGAAAGACTTGGGAGCTCAGAAAAAACAATCTCAATTCTTTTTGACTTATGTTTCACGCCTTTAAGTAGCGTAGCAAGATCGATCTCCTTTTTATCGAAAAAAGTTAAAGTATCAACACCTCCTTTTAAAGCTTTATTTAAGAACAACAAACACGCTTCTTGTGTTCGGGCAACTATAATCTGCCCCACAAGCCATTCAGAGGGAAAGTTGTTGCTTAAAGAAACCTTTGAATCAAGGTTTTCTTTGTGATAAACAGGCTTTACAACAACCCCTTGCACAACCCTGTCTTGAAGCGAAGTATCAGCTGCTATTTTGCTGATTTCTTTTCCAACAGTACCCGCCGCATTCCATTGATTAGATTCTAAAAACGAAAAGAATAAATTTTCTTTTTGAGTCATGTGTAATTATAAAAATGGAAAGTTAATTCAAATATTAATAACTTAAATTTAAAAAAAACCGAGATTTGAAGTCCCTAAAATTAAATCATTTAAAAAAAACTAAGCGCACAGAACTAAATATTTTGTAAATCTTATTAACTTTAAAAAAAAACAAAATGGCTACATACGAATGTAAATCTTGTGGAATGGCAGTTAACGCAAGCTGCGCTAAATGCGACACCCCTCTAGTTGATGGTTTTTTAGCATTAGAGGACGGAACCAAAGTTCAGGTTTCTAGATGTCCTGACTGTGAAGGTAAAATCAAATCACCTTCTTGTTGTGGTGTTGAAATGTCTTGTGACATTTAGGAATTAAACTATTTGATATATCTTAAGTCTAATGAATAATTTAAAAAAAACTCAAATGAAAAAATTAATTTTAATTCTGTTAGTTGCATGTGCCTCAATGACACAAGCTCAAAATTTTAAAGGGCTAGACAAAAGTCCACTGGACAAGTCGACTTATCCAGCTGCCAACAAAATAACCGAGAAGGCTGTTGTTCTCTATTATAGTCGACCTCAATTGAGAGGGAGGGCTTTAGAAGACATCGTTACGCCCAATCAGATTTGGAGAACGGGTGCAAATGAATCTACGGAGATTATTTTTAACAAATCTGTTAAAATTGGAGCAACTGTTATTCAACCAGGAACTTATTCTTTGTATTCAATTCCTTCTGAAGGCAGTATTACAGTTATTATCAACACTGCAAAAAATACTTGGGGTGCCTATAACTATAACAAAGACAATGATGTCGTAAGAATCAATTTGGCTGTTCAGTCTGGTGGTGAAGAACTTGAAGCTTTATCAATGGTGTTTACAGGTGAAAAAAACAATGCAAAGCTTCACATGGGTTGGGGTTATGCTCGTGTAGAGATGCCTTTTACTGTACTCTAATCTTATTCTTTTATAAAGAAAAAAACCTCTTCATTTGAAGGGGTTTTTTTATCTTTATTTTTTAATTTTAATTGACCTACAATGGACTTTAATTTCTATGATTTATATTTAAGAGCTGGCTTATCTGATCCAATTGCAAAATCATTAGATTCGATTACCTCC
>TARA_B110000977_G_scaffold180429_1_pt1 | contig 12270 bp, 7 predicted proteins | sample TARA_B110000977 | Tara Oceans TARA_B110000977 (sample SAMEA4397798) | marine metagenome | biome: Polar Biome; feature: [SRF] surface water layer (ENVO:00010504); material: water (ENVO:00002006), including particulate matter (ENVO:01000060) such as... | depth 5 m | reverse complement strand
CCGAAGCGGATCGCCCGCGCGCCACCCGGCGCGCCGTGTTCCGCGCCGCGTTCGCCGCGACCCTGTCCAGCCTGCTCGTGCCCCAAGCGCGCGCGCTCGATGCCGAGGCCGGGGCGCTGACCTTCGCGTCTTTGACCACGCCAGGGGCAGGGCCGAGTCGTGTCATCGCCGACCTCGCGTCCTCCATCACCCCCGGTGCGGAGGTGTACTTCGGCAACGGGTGTTTCTGGGGACGGCAGCACGAGTTCGTGCAGACGGAGCGGTTGGTGCTCGGCCGCACGGACGACGAGGTGTCGAGCGTGGTCGGATACGCGGGAGGAGTACGCACGCCGCAAAGCGGCAAGGAGGACGACAAGGTGTGTTACTACTACGGCGCGCCTGGTACGGTGTACGAGAGGCTGGGACACGGGGAAGTCGTCCGGACGGTGCTGAGTGATAAATCGCCCGAGCGTGCGGCGAGCGATCTAAGCGCGTTCGCGAAGACGTACTTCGCCAACTTCAAGAAAGTCGTTGGATTCGGGATGCAGCGCCTTGATCCGCAGGACTCGGGTGCCGGGTACCGGAACATGATCGGTCTACCCGGCGGTATCAACTCGCCGTTCATGGCGATCATCGCCGAGGAAAACACCAATCAAATGAAGCTAAAGCAAGGCGCGGGCAACGCGGCGAACGAAAAGCCGAAGGAAGATGACGTTTTCAACGCGGTGTGGATATACGACACCGATAAAGTACGTGTTGGGGCTTTCCCAAATCCGACACACACTGTTTCTGCCGCCTCTGGTCGAGTGCACTACTAGTAACAAGTGCACTGATTAGAATCCAACTCTCTGACTGTTTACTCATACAAGTTACGAACGTCACGAGAGACTGACACTTTTTGTGTAACAAAAAAAGCTCCCCTTCCACGCCGCAGAGATGTACCACCAGTTCCACGACGGTTTGGGGTATAAGTTTCCGGAAGAGTATACCGTGGAGTTGAAGAAGAACGCGATGCGCCGGGGACTCGTCGTAAACACGGGGTGCCCGGAGATGCGAGAAACCAGGTTCGCGGAGTTTGAAAGCATCTAAGGGGTGATGATTGATGGGAGTGTGCGCGATTTGTTTGTTTTGGAAAAGAAAAATAAAAAGTCCATTTTCGGGGTGTTTCTTACTTTCTTTGCGCCAAAAAAAAATACCATTCACACGCGCGTCTCCGGCGCGCGCCATGCCTAAGTTCGTCAACGCCCCCGCGTCTTGCTCTGCGACGCGCGTGCAGGACACGCTCCGCGTAAAGCCTCCTGGTACGCCGCCTCGCGGCCCGATAACGCGGCGCCAGCACACGCTCGCGACGAAACGCGAAACTAATGAAAAAAGAAGTCGCCTTTTGCAACTAAACGACGATTTGCTCGAGCTGGTGCTTTCGTTTCTGCCGGGCAAAAGCCTGGCCGCGATGGAAACGACGTGCACGCACTTCCGGTACGGCGGGTACCTCACGGGGAACACTACTTCCGCGATGCCTGAGCACTCCGCGAAACGAAAACTCGACGCCCTGGAACTGGGGGACATGCCGCCGGGATTCAGGTACGCGGATTTTTTTTGACGTCCTTTCGCACAATCCGACGTGGCCGAGAAAACGAACGCGAATTTCCGGGTCGTGCGACGCGGAAAGGACCAACTGATGCGGGTTCCGTGTACCCGGGTGGTGGCGCGTACAACGTGTTTCCTTTACTCGCACCAGCAACCGGTGGCGCGTTTCCGGTACCGCGGCCGTCTCGTCGTGTCGTGTCGTGACCTCGGCTCGTCCCGTGGGGCGTTTTTTCGCAACTCGTCTTTGACCCCGAGAATTCCCCCCCGAAACGGACCACTGCGAAACTACCGAAACGTACTCCCGAAACGTACTGCCCCACCTTCCTCGCCGTATCTGACCCCTTACCCACTTAATCGTACCCCCCACCCCCCGCAAAAAAAACAGAAAGATGAAGTGGTCGCGCAAGCTCGCCGTGGTCGAGGCGCGTTGCTTGCCTTTGACCCCTGGGACGATCGAAAGGGGCATGTGGGTCCGCGTCAAGCCGTGTTGCGAAACCGTGAAAAAGTTGTGCCGCGGCGACGGCGACGGCGACGAAACGCGCGACTACGCCGTGGGGTGGGAACAGGGGATGGACGACACCGTGGGGCGGCCGTTTCAGGTCGGCGTCGTGTCCAGAGCGCACCGCAAGTCGCCCGTGGTCGGCTTGAGCGTGAACAACGGCCTCGTCGCCATCGCGGGAGGGCGGTTCCCAACCTACGGCTGGTTCTTTCCGCTAGAGGCGCTGGAGCACGTGTGACGCGTAACTGTAAAGTAATTGTAAACTTGTGTCCGTGTACCTTGTGTCCTACGAAGTAGACGATACGTGTAGAATAAGAGACGACTTGTAACTGGGGAGACTATGAATGTAGATTGAGCATCGAACGTCATCTTCAAAGCTCATCGTTTATGACACAAAAAAACCTCGGTACCTTACATCATATCCCCCGTGTGGTTCTCCAGTTGCTTCTTAAGCTCCACCACCAGCCTCCAGTCCTCCTTGGAAAGCTCGTCCCTGAAGTTTTCCTTGAGCATGTCGATTGACTGGCGGGACATGCGCGACACGAGCAGGTCTTTGTGGTCGAAGTGCCGGCCGTACAGGCGCGAGCTTTCCGTCGCCGTCCCGGGTTGAATCTTCATCGCCACGCTTTGCCCCGGCTTGGCGGTGTCGACTTGCTTGTGGTTGAGTTCCATGGACGCAATTTTCCCGATATCGATAAACCCTTGTGACGGGATCATGATCTGCGTGCCTACGCGCGCGATGCCGCGCACGATATCCACGCCAACCACGATGGGGTCCTTTTTGTTGAAAATGCAGTTGGGCATTATCCGCAGTTCGCACGGGAACGAAACCAGGGACGCGGCGTTGTCCTTTTTCGTTTTCTTAACCTCCGCCATGTATGCGGTGAACTGATCAAACAGGTGGTAAATGATATCCGCGGTCATGATTTTGACCCCCAAGGTGTTGGCCATCTTCTCCGCCTCTGAGCTTACTGGAACGTCGAAGGCGAGAATAGTGGCGTACTCGGGGCGACCGCGCTCGTGCATCACGGACGCCCCCATCACGTCGCGTTTGTTGACCGGCCCGATCGCGATACCAGCGACGGGAATCTTCACGGCGTCGGACTTAAGAAACTCCAGAAGCGCCTCCAGCGAACCTAAAGTCGAAGCCTGCACGTAAACCCCCTCCCCCGATTTGTCGATCCGGGCCATGACGTTCTTCATATCAGAAAGCGCCTCTTCTTTCAATTCGTCGAGGTCGTCTTCGGGCTCCTGAACAAGCATAGCGGTGCCCGCGATGGCTTGCTCCAAACCCTGCGCCACGATCTTCACACCCATCGCGGCTTCGATTTGCTTGTGGTGGATGTAGTTGGCCTTGACTCGTGATTCCTTCAACGGCTGCGGGGTGAGCAGCGCCCTAATCGTGGTCACAATAGGGCCCTGAATCCCAGCCACCACGATTGTTTGCCCCTCGCGTAACGTGCCGTTGATCAAAATAACGTCCATCGTCGTCCCCAGCCCCTCGATCATCTTGACCTCCAAAACAGTGCACTGGGGTTGGGACGGGAAAGGGGAAGGAAAAGGGTCAGTCGGAGAGTCGGTGAGGATGGGTGTGCTTCGTGAAGTGTATGAGGGATTGGGTATAGTAGTGGTGTGATGACTTTCAACCTGTACTCCATAAAGAGCAGGTAACAGTGCACTTGTGATGTATTTGTAACAGTTGCCGCCCGTCCTGGTAACCGTTACCAGTAGTGACTAAGTAAACAGTCAAACAAGTTACGTAAACAGTCGTTGGATTTGGGAAACGCAAAAAAAAAACACGAACCTGCACGGCGTCGAAAAACCGCAGGCGCTCATTCATTCGGGTTTGGGTTAAATCAACCAGGGTGTGTATCATGTCCGGAATGCCTTCCCCGGTGATCGCGCTGGTCGGGACGACGTTGATGAACTTCCGCGGATCGGGGTTGTCCCAGTAAATCGCGGCGTTGAGGCCTTCGTTGGCGAATTCCAACATAACTTTTTTCGCCCGGTCCTCGAACTCCAGCCGGGCGTGTTGTTTCTGCGCCGCAAGCGTGGTCCTGCTCGCCGCGTCTTTGTGCGTCTCCCAGTCGAACATGCGGTCTATTTTGTTCAGGGCTATGATAAACGGCGTCTTCCTCGAGCGCAGCATGTTCAACGACTCAAGCGTCTGCGGCTCCAAGCCGTGCATGATATCCACCACCAGAATCGCGAGGTCGCACAGGGAGGATCCTGAGATTGTAAAAATAAATGTCAGTCTTGTATGGGCAATCAGTCGGCGAAATGTGGTAAATGGGAAATACTTACCTCGCGAGCGCAAATTCGTAAACGACTCGTGCCCCGGCGTGTCGATGACCAACAACCCAGGCACTTGTAAATCAATCACGCCTTTGTTCACTGGTTCGGTTCGGTCGAGAATCGCGCTTGCCGGAATGAACGTCGCCCCAATTTGCTGCGTGATGCCCCCGGCTTCGCCGTCCTGGACGTTCGTTCGCCGGATGTTGTCCAAAATTTTCGTCTTCCCAGTATCGACGTGCCCTAAAATGCAAATAATAGGACACCGCAGTTTGTCTTTCGAGCGCGTGAGTTTCTTCAGTTCGAACCGGCCCAACCGCAGTTTCTTCGCCTCACGCATCCGGGTTTGGAAAAGGCGCTCTTGTTCTTCGTCGCTGTCGTACTCGGACGAGCTGTACTCGCTTGAATCGGAGTCATCGGACTCGGAGTCGGAATCGGAACCCGACTCGGAACCCGAACCCGATGCAGACCCGGACCCCAAATCGGACCCCGAATCGTCGCTCGCCGAATCGTCCTTCGTCTTGACAGGGCCCTTCGCGGCTGCCGCGTGCTTCGCCTTGGCCGCCGCGGACACCGCCGCTTTCGCAGCGGCAACATCTTTTTTCTTCCCAGCAAGAACCGCTTCCGCGGCGGCCTTTTCTTCCCTCGCCGCGTGTTTCGCCTGCTCCGCCTCGGCTTCCACGGCGGCGGTTTCGTTCGCCGCCGCCTCAGCCTTCGCCGCCGCCGCGTCCGCGACCGCGTTGGGGATCTTCACCAAGTCATCCAGGTTGTCCACGGCGTCCCAGTCATCTTCCACGTCGCCGGATGAGTCGTCGCCGTCGCCTTTTTCGGCAGCGGCAGCAGCCGCGTCCGCCTCGGCCTTCAAAGACGCCGCCTCCGCCAAAACGCGCTCCTCTTCCTGCGCTTTTTTGCGCTCGAACATCTCCTTTTTCTTTTTGCGGTCGTCGATGAGCACGCGCTTTTGCGGCGCCGCGTCGTCTTCGTCAATCGCGCCGCCGGCCGAGTCCGTTCGTTGCATCAGCTGCTCCCGCATCGCCTCCATCTTGGCTTTGTCCGCCTTTTGCTTTGTGGTTAACAGCTTACCCTCCGCCCTAAGTTTGTCTTTCTTTGCTTTTTCCTTCAATCGCTTCGCCTCTCGTTTCGCCTCCAGCTCGGCTTCAACCGCGGCGGCGGCGGCCTCTTCTGCCTTTTCAGCCGCCAACCGCGCGTTCTCCTCACTCGCCGCAACCAAACATGCTTCCTCGCGCAGACGCAGCTCTTCCTGCATTTTAAGCACCGCGCCGCTTGGTTTGGGTGCTTTGGATTTTCCAGAAGCCGCGCCGCCGTCCTCACCCTTGGCGTCTTTTTCCTTCTTCTTCTTCTTCAGCTTCTTCAGCTTGTTTTTCTGCGCGTCGTTGAGTTTTTCGCCGCGCGCGTGCGTCGCCTCGAGTTCCTCGAGCTGCTGCTCCCACACGTTCTCGTCGCCATCGCCTGATGCGGGTCCTCCGGGTGCATCACTCGCAACAGCGTCGGTGTCGGCTCCCTCACCACCATCACCCAACGCGGCGTCCCGTTCCTTCTTCTCGCGTCGTTTCTTCGCCGCTTTGGATTCGCCGACCGGCGTTGCGCTCGCGTCCGCTTCGATTCCCAGCTCCGCGAACAGCGCGTCGAGGTCATCGTCCCCGCCCGTGTCCTCTTCTTTCCCGCCCGAACCCTTCTTTTTCTTTTTCTTCTGTTTCGGGTCCTTTTCAGGCTCAGGTTCGTCATTCGGGGTTTCGGAATTGGGCGTCGGTTCGGCTGGCGTCGGCTTCGGCGTCGGCGCCGGCTCTTCAAACGCGACAACCTTCTTTTTCTTCTTCTTCGCGCCGAGCAGAACCGCGGCGTCGATCTCCGCGACGTTCATAGGTGCCGAGGAGTCCGAAATAGGCGCAGGGCTTTCCGGCCGATCCTCCTTGTCCTTCTTGTCCTTCTTATCTTTCTTGGAGTCTTTGGACGATTTATTTTTCTTCGCCGCCGGGTCCGCCATGGCCAAGTCGGGCGGTGGGTCCATCGGCGCCGGGTCTCCGATTGGCGCGCGCTTCGGACACTCGATAATACCAACCGCACTTGCCATCCACCCCATCTCCGCGGCGCTTAAAAGCATGCCTTCGGACATCACACCTCGCAAGGGCGTTTTCACTAACTTCTCACCCGTACTGGGAATGATCGCGCCCACCGTGGCGAAGATCACCTTCAAACCAGCCTTGACGTTCGGCGCGCCGCACACCACGCGCGCCGTTTCCGGGCCGCCGTAATCAACAGTGCAAATAGTCAGCTTCTCCGCCATGGGGTGCGGCGCGCAAACAAGCACCTCTGCGATGACCAGCGTGGGCGGGCCACCGCCGTCCTCACCGGTAAGCACCGCTAAGTCAATCTTCTTCTTCTTCTTCTTCTTCACCAACACGACGTCGTCGTTGCCGACGGGCGTATCCGGCGCGGTAGTGGTGGTCGCGTCGGGCGTAGCGGTATCGGTAGCATCAGCCTCGGCTTCAGGCTCGGTATCGGCCATCGACACGTCGAAGCCGGATTTCTTCTTCTTTTTCTTCACCATGACCTCGGGCTCGGGTTCGGGTTCGGGTTCCTCGCCGTCGTCACCCGCCGGCGCTTCTTCTTCGGATTCAGGGTACGCCGCGGGCTCGGGCTCGTCGTCGTCCGATCCTCCCATGAGCGCCGCGAAGGTCGCTGCGGCGGAAGGCGCCGCGTTCGCTTTATTTTTGTTGTTTTTAGAAGCTTGCGGCGCGCGTACGGGCGTGGGTTCGTCGTCGCTGGACCCGCCGGCGCCCATCGCCGCTAAAGTTAACGCTTCGTCGTCGTCGCTGTCGTCTTGTTTGCCTTTACCGCCGCCTTTGCCTCCTTTCTTCTTATCTTTTTTCGCTTTCCTCTGCTGCGCCTTGGAGGCCGGCCCCCCGCTCTCTTCCTCTTCGTCCGCGTCACCGCCCTTCGCAGCGGCCTGCGCAGAGGGCTTCGCTGCCGGCCCTGCCTCGTCATCCGAACTCTCGTCGCCCTTGCGTTTGCCTTTTTTGTTCTTCTTGGGCTTGCCGCCGCCGTCGCCCCCGCCGCCTCCAGAAGCAACCGGGTCGTTCACCGTCTCATCGTCGCTCAAGTCCTGCAACGCCTTGCCTTTCTTGCCGCCCTTCTTTCCCATGTTGGAAAGGATTAAAGGTCACGACGCGACGTCGTCACGGACCGGCTGAAAAGGCGGTGTGCTTTCACACAAAGATTGGATTGTTTTTATTCCCGATGGAACTCCCGACGTGAGAAACTCGCTCGCGTGCGATCGCCAAACGTTCGGGGCTCGCCCAACAGACGTGGATTTGCAAGCGCGTGCGTCGTGTGGAGACACCGCGGTCCGAGGCGACCCTCCCGCAGCGCGTGTCGCAGTGCCGTAGAGAGCCGGCGGGCGGGACCGGACGGACGCACTTTTTCGAGTCTCAAAACGATAGGCGGCGCAGATGGAAGAGATCGAGTGCAGCGCATGCGTTTTCATCGGCGCAATGGGTGAACAAGGTCGATGAATTGTTTGATCGTTTGGTGTCACCGGTGGCGCTCGCTTTGAAAAGAAATCGTTTCAACCCACCGCCAACGACCTTGAAATGAATGTCAACCCTCCTTCCACGCACAACGGTCGGCCACTGTTGCGCACGATGCTGGGCTTTGTTTCGAAGCTCCCGTTTCCCGCGGTCGCACTCGGCGGCGTCGTGGTCGGCGTATTCGCGCTTTTAGAACTGAAACACCTGGTCAAAAACCACCTGGGCTTCGAAGACAGCCAGGCCCGGTACCGCCGGTGCAACCGTTGTGCAAAAAAGGGAGCATCGGTCCGGTGCACGAGATGCCGACGCGCGTATTACTGCTCCATCATTTGCTTAAAGGCGGCGTGGAAAATGGAGATCTGCGAGTGTTGCTAGCTTGAGGTGGGGATGGACACTACGGGTCGGTCGTACTACGGGTCTGTGGAGCGCGAAGACGAGCAGCGTGGGACGAGTCGACCGATCTGGGCAACGAATGTACATTGAAAATATCAAAACACCACGACCTCTTCTGTCACCTCTCGTGCGTCACATCACCGCCCGGTACACACCCATCGCGAGAAACCCGCCCGCGAAGACCGCCATGACGTACCGGTGCGCAGGCGGGCGAGCCACACCGTTCCACAGCTCGTACGCGATGGCACCGCTGGAACCTTTTGGGGAAGAGGCGAGATGGTGAGTCGGATGCTTTTGTTGCGAAAAGATGAAAGGGAAAAAAAACACGCGGAGGGTGGAAGAGAGAGACGCGTCGTTCGGGGCACGGTGTTGACCACGCTTAAACAACGTACCCACACACACGGTGGTTCCAATCACCCGGCACTCCAAGCAGTCCGCAACCGAGGCCCGACCCATCGAGCCCGGTGCGCCCGCGACTGGGGGTGAAACATCGGCACGTGGGAAAGAGGAGTTGGGCGCGAGGAAACGCGACCTTTTTTCTGTTCTTGAGAAGCGCCTCTGTGACTCCCTTCACTCAGTCACTGACTCCCTTCTGTGACTCAAAAAATCGTACAAAAAGGGTGTTGTGGTTTGCTTTGATTAGCTTTCGTTCTTGCTCTCCGCGGCTCTCCCGTTCATACAAGCGCGCGCACCGCACGCCGGGGGGTGTTCAAGGTCGTGTCCGACGTCCTATCCGTGAGGAAGGCGTGTGAACCCGCCGCCGTCGCGGTCGACCGTCTGTAACTCGGAAACAGACCCGGGATCACACGCAAAGAAGCAAAGATGCCGGAGCGCACCACTTCGGGGCTTCGCGGGTTGCCGCTTCTTAAAACGCGGGTACCGCATGGCGGGTCGGAGCACGCGCCTCTTTTGCACGCGGAGCACAGGGAGAAGAAAAGCGCGCTTTCGAAATACGTGGTGCCCGCTATTGGAGGTGCGTTGACACGCGCTGCTTGACCCGCGAAGCACCCGCACCGCGCTCGGTTTCCCGCACTTTCTAAATCGACACGCACTACTACGCCGTAAACACCCCCCGTTTGTCTCCGCACCACGACTCACCTCCGCCCTCACCCCCCGTCCTCCTGCGTTGCCTCCCACCCAACCAGGCGCCCTAGTCGTGACCCTCGCGACGCTCGCGGTGAGTCACCACTCGGCATTGCCCGCGCGCGCGCACGATCCCCTGTCCGTCAACGAAGCACCCAGCGATCACTCTGCGTCCCCGTGGTCCATGCGTGGTGGGGATGGTGATGAGATTATTTCGATGGACGACGCGGACGTCGGTGACGCGAGGACCTCGTCTGCTACGAAAACTGTCGGTTCCGTATCCCCGGGAGAGCCTCGCGCGCCCAAGCGCAGAGCGGAAAGGGTGAAACACACGTCCCCGTTCGAGTCTGAATCCGAGACTACGTCGGTGGACGACGACGACGCCGAGCGCGCTACGAAAGTAATGCGCACGCACCACCGGGTCGTGTCGAGCGGCGGCGGCGACGACGACTCGTCCTTCGACTTAGCATTCGCAACCCCAGTCGATGGCGACGACTTCGAAATCGACCCGGTTGATGCTTTCGACCCGGAAGCGCGGTCATCGAACGAGGACGCCGAGCCTAAAATGGGCCAACGGGAATCCGGGAGCGACGCCATGGATTTGGAGGAGTACGCCGGCTTGGCGAGGGCGCGGAGAATAAAACTAGAGCACTTCGAACTCGTGTTGCGGGACACGGAGACGATGACCGACATGCTGCAAAGAGCGGTTTTGAAGGTGAAAAACGGCGAACTCAAGAAGCCAACCGTGAAAGGGGACATCTCGCGCGAGCTCGGGTTCGAGTTCTCGTCGAGTTTGGCGGAGAAGCGGCGCCAACAGATGATGGCGTCGTCGGCGGAGGCGTTCGTTTCGCACTTTGGGAAATCAACGAAGACATCTGAAACCGCCGTGGATGGCGGTCAAGCTGCCTTCAAGGATGGCGACGACTTCGAGATTGACCAAGTGGAGGTTTTCGACCCGGAGTTGAACGACTCCGGCGCGGCGAAGATTGGGACGAAGGAAAGTCGCGACGCCGACGCCGACGCGAACGACGACACCAAGGACGAATTCTTCGAAGACGCTTCCTGGGCCGAGGATGACTACCGCACGTCTTTGGTTGCCACGAAGGACGTTACCGCTGAGAACGACCTCGATCAAGTTCTGACCACTCCAGGTGCGCCATCCGAAAAAATCGACGACGAAACCATGCGCGCGCTTTTGAAGCACGTCGAGGCGAACAAAACAGAGTTGTCGGACGCCGTGATTCGCGACGACGGCGAGCTCGACGAGGATGCTTTCATTCAGGAGCTTGTTCGGGAAGGCGCGATCGTTGCGCCCGAGGATGAACCAGAGAAGGCGAAAAAGACAATCGGCGGCTTGTACCTGGATGGCGAGTTTGACAAAAAGCAACTGAAAAGGATCATCGGCGAGGAAGATTCCAGGACGCAAGACGAGCGCGTGAACTCGTTTCCAAAACTGGCGTCGGAGGACGTGGAGGACAACACTCGTGATGAAATCCCAGAAGCGTTCGTTGAACAGGACGTGGCCGCGATGGAGGATGCGTTTGATAACCTTAAGGAAACCCTGGACTCTCGCTTTGAGTCCGCGGACGCGCCAAAGGAAGCGCCGGGGCCGGAAGAGGCAGAGGACGATGCTGCGGAAGCTCCCGCGCCGGCGGCGGACGACGCCGCGGAAGCTCCCGGACCAAGCACTGAGTAATTAGCGGACAAACATCAACTGTAACCATGGGTAAATACTCAAATAATCCTCCACACTACGTTTACTCGCGCGCGCTGTGTCATGGACACCCCGTTTCGCGTCTCGCGTCTCGCTCGTCTTTTCTTTTCCTGTCCTTCGCGCCCCGGGTCCCGCTTTAAGAAACAACCTGTCCGCGCTCTTTCAGCGCCTTCAGCTCCACTTCAAGCGCCTTGACTTTTTCCTGGTACATCTTTTTCATCTCCGAGCTGTCTGACAGCGCGCTCAGCAGGGTGTCTTTTTCGGACTCCAGCTTGGCGTACCGGCCCTTCTCCTCTTCCCGCGCCGCGCGCAGAGACTCCGCCAGCATGGACTCCATCTCAGCTTCAAACGCTTCCCGCGCCGCGCGCTCGTCCTGTAGCTTCCCGAGGGCCTCGTCCCTCTGTGCGTTCGCGGTGGCGACGACGTGCGCCACCCTGGTTTCCACCATCGCTGCGATCGCCTCTTGGTCCACCACTAACGCCCCGGGTTCGTTTTTCATCTCCGCGTCGCCGAGCACGAGCGCGCCGTCCTTTTCCTTCGCAGGCGCGGGCCCGCACATCGCCAAAATGTTGCCCTGCTTCAGCCCCCAGACGTCCTCCGGCCCCACCGCTTTCGCGATCTCCTGTTCGAAAATGCGCCCAACCTCTTGTGCGAAGTCGTAAACCTGGTGCCCCGGGGTGTTGTACGTCCACGCGTTGTAAAAAACCTGCCGCGCGTCCGTGACGAACTTCCGCGGGCCGTGCGCCGACCCCTCGGTTTTGTACTGATACCAATAAAACAATGTGTCAGTCGCGTATATCGCGATGTATGGACAACAGTCACCAGCTGAGAGATAAAACAGTGTGCCGTCGGATTTGGGAAAGCCCAGGAGGCCGTACCTCGCCGTTGTCCAGCTTTGTGACCATGGTGGAGAAGTCCATCGGGGTTTTGATTATTTCGTAGTAATCAAGAACACCCCAGTACTCCGCGTCGACGGGCTCGTTGAACGCCCACGAGTTTTTGTGCGACATGCACCTGCGAAGAATCCTGGGGAAGAAATCGACGGTTTTTTGTTTTCCGTTCGCGCTGAGCTTCGCGCGCTGCGTTGTGAGAGAAAAGTGTCAGTCGCGTATATCGCGATGTATGGACAACAGTCAGGGCAGAGGTAAGACGTCCCTTCTGGTACGAGTATGGGC
>TARA_B110000977_G_scaffold12856_2_pt1 | contig 12279 bp, 8 predicted proteins | sample TARA_B110000977 | Tara Oceans TARA_B110000977 (sample SAMEA4397798) | marine metagenome | biome: Polar Biome; feature: [SRF] surface water layer (ENVO:00010504); material: water (ENVO:00002006), including particulate matter (ENVO:01000060) such as... | depth 5 m | reverse complement strand
ACAGTTGTAGTACCCCTAATTAAAGAATATATGGAAATAAGTGTTAAAAATGATGACCATTTATTAAAAATGGCATCTATAGTACAACGTTTATCTACAGGAGGAGCTAGTTCAGGTGATGGTGGTCTATTAACTAATGAGGAGATGGATCAGTTAATGGATGTAGCTGAAGAAATAGCAAAAACAGTTGAAAAACCCAAAGAAATAGAAGCACCAGGAGGAGAAGATGCCAGTTAATATAAATAAAAATAAAGGAGGAGGAGGAAGGGGTGGAAATGTTGATGGTAAATTTATATTTCCTGTTAAAACTATAGCAATTATTTTAGAACCTTCTAATTCAGGATCCATTAGTGGACCTTATTCAGCTGACAATTGGGGAGGGAATGAAGCTGTAGGTAGGATATTTTATAATAGAATTAAAATAAAAAATCAAATATCACATAATATAAATTATAATTATGATGACATTGATAAAGAAGAAGCAGAATCATACGAAGGAACTGCTTTACCTCTATTCCCTCATATAAAATATTATCCTTTAATTAATGAGGTAGTAACGATAATTACTTTACCAAGTAAAAATTATTTAGAAGTAAGATCTTCAACACAAGATTATTATTTTCCTCCCCTAAATTTATGGAACCACCCCCACCATAATACTTTACCATCAGCCCAAAATTACTCCGGAGACCAATCAGAAATTCTTACTAGTGATGATTATAAACAAACAGGATTATTAAGAAGAGTACTAGATGGAAAATTAGATATTAATATACCTTTAGGAAAATATTTTAATGAAAATTTATCAATCCACCCCCTATTACCTTATGAAGGAGACCATATAACAGAAGGGAGATTTGGAAACTCTATAAGATTAGGAGCTACAGCACGAAGTGAAGACATACCCGAACATAGTAAAAATAACTGGTCTAATGGGTCTAAAGGAGCAAATGGGGATCCTATTACAATAATTAGAAATGGTCAATCAGTAGCTTTAGATAATCAAGGTTGGATGCACACATCCGAAGATATTAATTTTGATCCTTCCTCAATTTACCTTACTTCAAACCAAAAAATAGATAATTTTATTGTAGCATCAGATGCTTGGAATACTTTTGGTATAAACGCTAGTATTCCTCAAAATGATCAAAATGAAGCTACAAAACTATTAGATAATCCTGCTGAATTTATGCAAGACAAACCACTTGAAGTAGATAAAAATGAAAAACCCGTAGAAAAATCAGTAGAAAAACCTATAGAAAAACCCGTAGAAAAACAAGAATCGGGTAGTATAGATTACACAGAACAAGATCAAGCAGCAAGTGGTAGTTTAAATACAGAAACATCAGGAAGCATATCTGAAGAAGAAGCAGGAATGGGGGATGAAGAAAAACAACCAGATCAATATCAACAAGAAAATGAATTAGAAGAAGTAGAATATATAGATCCTAATTTACCTACAACATATAGATTAGCATCAACATCCCCTCTATATAGAAGTGGAACTGAAGGTATAATTAATTGTGGTAATTGTAGTTTTCATCAAGCTAATCAATGTAGTAAATGGAGTGCTACAGTAAAAGCAATTTCTGATACTCCATTCGTATGTAGTAGTTGGAAACAAATAGACACTGTATCATCATCTAGATATAAATTATTATCTGCAGCTTATATGCATGAAGATTTCGGATTATATGGGTCATATGAATCAAGATTTGGAAGTAGTAATGATAAGGCAATTTATTTATTTAAAGCAGATTCAGATAATTCTATCCCCCAAGTACCTAATCCTGATGTTAATAAACGTTATAAATATAGTGGAAGTTGGGTAACTGTACCCGGTTTTGGAGCAACTTCAAGTGATTATAGTTTAGCTGCCCAACAAGCACTTAAACAATTAAATGATAAAAATCCAGGAAAATGGAGTTTAATATAAAATTATAATGGCAATAGAAGAAAAACCAATCATACAAGATAATGAGCAATTTGCGCCATTAACACCTATTACACCTAATAACTATCAAGGTAAACAGGTAATTATTAATGCTGATAGATTAATTTTTAACGCAAGAAGACAATTAACTCAAGAAGCAAAAGGGGCAGCAAATACTTATGAAGGGGGAGACATACACTTATTTTCCAATAACTTTATAGGATTAAGTACTAAAGGAAGTATCCATTTAAACACAGGTTTTAACACTGAAGGACAAGACCATGAACAATTGTCAAATTACATAGCATTAAATGCTCCTAATATATTTATAGGAATGGATAATAAAAAAGAATATCCTGTTGAACCTGCTGTTTTAGGTAATAAAAATCAAACTTATAATGATAAATTATTAGATTTTTTAAAGAAATTATTAGATAAGTTAAGTAGTGAATATAGACACACAGGAGATAGAGGAGGATTAACATCACCTATAGGAGATACCTTTACAGATATGAGAGAAGATTTTGAAGGAGACGGAACACCTATAGAAAATAGTATAGGGGAATTAAGATCTATATTAAGAGAAGTAAAAAGTCAACATGTATTTATAAAAAGATAAAATTATGGCATTCAATTTAATGTCCCAAGCGGAATCAAAAATAAACGGAACTATGGGTAGTCTTAAAAACCAACTTCCGGGGGGTAAAGTACCAGAAGCAAGGGCACTAGCAGGATTAAAAGGTACATTACCTAATATAAACACATTAAAGGGGGTTTTTGCATCAGATGCAAAAGTTCCAGATAATTTTTTATCTGAATTTAAAGAAGAAGATTTATTAACTAATACGGGTATTCCCAGAGTAAAATTAAAACTTCCTAAAATTGGTTTAAAAACTAGAGATGTTTCGTTAAATATGTTTGACGAAACAGAACCTAAAATAGAAGAGGAAGTAGACACTACAGGTTTAACTCCCGAACAAATAGCTGAAGAAACAAGAAAGAAAGAAATTAGACAAAAAAGAAACGAAAAAGCTAATAAAATAATGAATGGGTTAAAATCTAAAGCAAAAGGGGCTGTAGGTGGGATATTAGGAAAATCAGAAGGAGCAATAGCTGGAGGAGTAGCAGGGGCTGTAAGTAATGCAAAAGCAGCAATAACTACTAATATTATTAATAACGCATTAGGGGGGCTAGGTGGTGGTTGTGGTCCTAACCTAGCAGCTAAAATAGCAGCATTAGCATATTTTAAAAGTCAATTTGGAACTATAAAAGGTAGAACAGATGGGATAAAGGGAACTATAGATGGGTTAAAAGAAAAAGGCAAAGATGTTTTAAAAGGGGGAACAGAAACAATTTCTATAAAAGGAATTTTAGAAGGAATAGATAAAACTCTAACATCTGCAGCATCTTCATTAAAGTCAGCAACTGGTCCTATGAAGCCTACTTTTCCAGGCCATCCAGGTCCAGGTAATAAGGCCAACAGTGAAGTAAGTCAAAAATCTAGAGAAGCTAGAGACAAAGCAGAAGGTTTTGCAAAAAATCTAAAACAAACAATTAATAATGTAGGTAAAGTAGTAAAAGGTATATTTAATTCATTAAAAAATTTATTAGGAACAGTTATTAAAGTTATAGGAGCTATACTACAAATAATAAGTTTTATAGCGTTTATAAAACAAATGGCAGAATTATTAATGTTAGTTTTTGTAAAAAATGATGCTTGTGCAAATAGAGGAGGAAACCAATCTGACAGTGCCTCATCCTCAGACCAATTTCTAGCAGATATAGGATATCCAGGTTTTACAGAAGAAGATTTTTCAACTTCTATAAATCAAGCTATAGAAAATCAAAACTCCCCCACATTACCTCCGAGAGGAAATCCAACACCAAATACTTCTTTTCCTAATACTAGTAATATAGATCCTTTAGCACTTGCAATGTAAGCAGGAGGAGCAGGAGGAGCAGGAGGAGCAGGAACAACTAATTTAACAGACCCCCAAACAGGTTTACCTTACAATTCAAATTCTACAACGGGGGCGGGTAATACTTTAGGAGGTTTTGATTTATCTGATCCTATTATGTTTGGTCCCACACAATTAGGTCAACCTTTAACTCAAGAGGATCTTAATCCTTCTTTATCTGGTAAAACATTTGATAATCACCCTATATTAGGAAATCTTGAAGGTATACACCCTCAATTGATAAATGAATTATATAATGACGGTATTCTTCCTTTAGTTGATCCTAATAACCCAAAAGCATTAGAACCTGACCAATATGCTAAAGAATTAGATAAATTTTATGATGAAGTAGAAGCAGAATTAAATGAAACACAGCAAATTGAATATATAGAAAGATTATATAGTATAGGATTTGAAATGATAGGATATAGACGTTATAGAGCTTAAAAATCTCATATTTATTAATAAACACAGACAACAATGAAGGCATCAACATTTGAAAATTTAATTAGAAAAGTAGTTAGAGAAGAAATAGATTATTCTTTACGTAGAGAAATTAAATCACTTAAAGAAGATTTACGTAGTGAATTAAAACCTACAATTATAGAACATTCTAGACCTACAACCTCTACTGCTCCAACTACTTCTTTAAAAGAAAAAATTATGGGTAACGCACCTATAAAACAACGTCCAATACAAAATTTTACATCTAATAGTGCATTAAATGATCTATTAAATGAAACTGCACAAGGAAGCACAAATACAGAAACAGCAAACGCACCTGTAAATTTATCTCAACCTTTCGCATCAGGAGCTCCTCTACCTATGGACACATCAGGAATACCTGAACCAGTAGCTAATGCAATAACTAGAGATTACAGTGGTTTAATGGGAGCAATATTAAAGAAAAAAGGCAACTAATAAATGGCTAACGTAAGAGATTATATAAGAATTAACCCTATAGATGTTCAATTAGATAGAGCCATAGGAGTTTCTCTTCCTTTTAATGGGGAGGGGGTTTTTAATTCTACTTACACAACAAATGAACAGGTAAAAAGTAATTTATTAAATGTTATATTAACTGAACCTGGTGAAAGGGTATTTAAGCCAAATTTTGGAGTAGGATTAAGGAGCCACTTATTTGAAAATAATGTAAATAAAGACGAACTAACAGAAAGAATACAAAACCAAATATCTCTATATATACCACAAATAGAATTAACTAATGTAACAGTTAAAAAGGCAAATGACAGCCATGAATTATATGTTGGAATATTTTATAGAGTAAAAGTAAATGGGGAAGAGGATGCAATACAAGTTAATTTTTCACAAGATAATAATTTAGCTAATTCTTCAACAAATACCCCAAGTATAGGAGGATATTAAAACAAAAAACATGGCTTATAATAAAATATCAAATAAAACACAAGAAAAAGAAATAAAATATCTAAATAAAGATTTTAATACTTTTAAATCTGATTTAGTAAATTTTACACAAACTTACTATCCTGATACTTTCAATGATTTCACAGAAGGTTCACCTGGGTTAATGTTTATGGACATGGCTGCGTATGTAGGGGATGTTTTATCTTATTATGTAGATACACAACTTCAAGAAACATTTTTAGACACAGCTCAAGAAAGAACAAATTTATTTCATTTAGCTTATACTTTAGGATATAAACCCTCAGTTACTTCAGTATCATCTACTAATTTAGATGTATTTCAATTACTTCCTTCAAAAGGAAATTCACAAAATAAAACACCAGATTTTGATTATGTTTTAAATATAGAACAACCTTCCTCTTTTGAATCAACTAATGGAACAAATTTTATATTAGAAAAACCAGTAATATTTGAATATTCTTCCTCACTTGACCCCACAGAAATAAGTGTTTATTCAATAGACGGAAATAATGATCCTGAATATTATTTATTAAAAAAATCAACACCCGTAATTTCAGTAGAACGACAAACTAAATCATTTACTTTAGAGGGACCTAAAAGATATTTAATACTGAATTTAAATGATAATAATATAGTATCAATAGAATCAATTATGGATTCAGAAGGAAATGAGTGGACAGAAGTACCATATTTAGCACAAAATACAGTCTTTAAAGAAATACCAAATATTAGAAGTAATACACCTACTTTATCAGAATACCAACAACAAACACCTTATCTTTTAAGTTTAAAAAAAGTACCAAAAAGATTTGCAACTAGGTTTATATCTAATGGTGTTTTAGAAATTCAGTTTGGGGCAGGATCTTCAGATAAAGTAGATGAAGAAATATTACCTATCCCTGATAATGTAGGTTTAGGAAATAGAGATGGCCGTTCTAAATTAAACCAAGCTATAGACCCTTCAAATTTCCTATTATCAAAAACATATGGGGAAGTCCCAAAAAATACAACACTAACAGTTACTTATTTAAAGGGGGGAGGAATACAATCAAATACCCCCTCTAATACAATAAATAAAATAGCGGGTATAACAACAACAAATAAACCTAATTTAAATAATACTACGCAGGCTTTTATTAGAGATTCTTTAGCTGTCACAAACCCAGAACCATCTACAGGGGGAGGATCAGGAGATAGTATTGAAGATATAAGATTAAATACATTAGCTACTTTTTCAGCTCAACAAAGAATTATTACTAAAAATGATTATTTAGTAAGAACACTATCAATGCCCCCTAAATTGGGGAGTGTAGCTAAAGCTTATATAGAAAAAACATCAAATATAGAATCAAACACAGGAGTAGCACCAACTCTCCTATCTTCTAATTTATATGTTTTGGGATATGATAAAGATAAATATATAACTAACTTAAATACAGCTACAAAAACAAATTTAATAACTTATTTAGATAATTATAAACCCTTATCAGATTCAATTAATATTAAAGATGCTTTTGTTATAAATTATGGTGTTGATTTTGAAATAACAACCTTTTCTAATACAAGTGATCAACAAATATTATTAGAATGTGTGTCTACTCTTAAAGATTATTTTAATATAGATAAATGGCAAATAAACCAACCTATTATTGAATCAGAAATATATAATTTAATTGGTAATGTGGGGGGAGTGCAATCTGTAAATAATGTAATTTTTAAAAACTTAACAGGGGTAGAATTAGGGTATTCTCAATTTAAATATGATTTTAACACAGCTACAAAACAAGGTTTAATATACCCTTCATTAGATCCAAGTATTTTTGAAATAAAATACCCAAATACAGATATTAAAGGAAAAATAACACAATACTAAAATGGCATATTACTCTATATTTCCCGAAAAAGACACAACACTATATAGTCATCCTGATCGCATTCATATGAATACAGGTAAAGATGAAGCTCTTGAGTTGGTTGAAGAAAAATCATCTCTAGGAGATGTTTATTATACTTCTAGAATTTTAATTAAATTTAAAAATGAAGAAATAAAAGATATTATAACAACAAAGATCCAAAAGGAAATTAATACATCTAACTGTGAAATAAGTTTAGAAATGTTTTCTTCGGAACATAAAAATTTAAATAAAGATCAAATAATAGAAGCTTACCCCTTATCTGAATCTATGTCATGGGAAGAAGGGGCACAAAGATATGATGGTAATCCCCCTTCAACAACAACTGGAAGTTTTCAAGCAGCAAATGGAGCAACTTGGATTTATAGAACAGAAAGCACAGGTTCAGCTTGGCCAACCGGAAGTTTTTCAGCGGGGGTAACAGGATCTTACACAATACAAAAAGGAGGAGGTGCATGGTATACAGGAGCAAATTTTAGAGCAGAAAATACATTTTTCTCAGCAGTAGATGATTTAGATTTAAATTTAGATGTAACAACTATTATCCAGAAATTTTCAGCAAGTTACTATCAAGATGCAGCTTACCCAACAGGTATTCCTAATAATGGTTTTATAATTAAAAAACCAAGTAATGAAGAACAAGATAATTTTGGTTATGGTGCATTACAATATTTTTCAACAGATACCCACACAATATATTCTCCTAAATTAACTTTTAAATGGGATGATTCATCTTATTCTCATAGTGGTACTACTTTAACTAGTGGAGATATATTTTTATCTCTTTATAATAGTAAACAAGAATATCAAAGAAAATCAAAACATCGTTTTAGATTAACTACAAGAAAAAGATATCCAGATAGAACATTTACAACAGAATCAAATTACTTAAATACACAATATTTACCAAAAACAAGTTACTATAGTGTAAGAGATGCAGAAACAAATGAAGTAATAATACCTTTTGACACTAATTATACTAAATTAAGCGCCGACAGCGAGGGTATGTACTTTGACTTACATATGGAGGGTTTTCAACCTGAACGTTATTATAAATTAATGTTTAGAGTAGATAATAGTGATAGTATTCACATACACGACGAAGATTATTCTTTTAAAATAGTAAGATAATGAAATTACAAAAGAAACTATACAACGTAGAGGCAGCAGAAAATTTAATGGACCGTTCTTTTAATGAATCAAAAAGAACAAAAGACGATGATATAGGTATTCCTAAATTTTTTCAGTTATATGAGAAATTATTTTATAATATACCCAAAACAGGGCAAATATCCCACACTTCAATAATAAATAAAAGTAGTGAATACGCCGGGGGGGTTGTAAGTAATTTAAAACAAGATGTGACAACCTTAAAAAATAGAATATTTGAATTAGAAGTTAAAATAGCAGATTTAGAAAACTCTAAAAACTTAATAGAGCTTGATAATAATGTTAAAGAAGCAGAAATTTTTGAATTAAAAAACTCTTAGTCTAAATAATAATGGCACGTACAATATCAGAACAAGAAATAACAAGATTTACCCCTACTAATATAGGGGATTTAACCCCTGTACTAGTAGATAGAAAATTTGGTAGACCTGAAGATTATATAGAAATATTTATAATGGACCTTAATAATAGGGTCTTATCACATATACCTGATTATAAAGAATATATAGTTCCTCCTAATAACCCCCACGGTACTTTAACAAATGAAATTGATTTAGACCCCAAATCAATATTAGAAGCAAGAGGATATTCATCTGGAGTTTATAAATTACATATAAATATTCAAAAAAGAAAAATATTTAATGATTCTAATGATGTAGAAGATGCAAGACCCGGTCCTTTTAGAATTCAAGAAATATCATCTAATAGAACTGAACTTAAACTATACACATTATATTCAAACACATTATTACGTAATAATTCTAGAAAATTTATTAGTGATATTCAAAATTCTCCCTACTTTAGAGATTTTACTTTAAACTTTGGGAATAATATTAATTTATTAGGAGTAAATGTAGATTTAGACACAACAGATAACAATCAGTATCTTTTATTAATAAAATTATTTAAACCCCTACCTAATAACATAAGTGAGGGGGATGCTTTAGGTATTGTTGAAGACATCACAGATCCCCTTTTATTAACCTATGATTTAGGAGTTCCTCCTCCAATAGATACTTCTATCCCTATAAGAGGTCCTAACTTTAAAATAGATACTAGGTTAAATGGTTCAGTACCTACAGCTTATAAATCTTATGATGATATATTAAAAACGGAATCAACCTCATCTTATCAAAAATTATTAAGTAAATTAGATGGATATGAAATTCCTGAAATAGACTATTCATATGTAAGACCAGTACCAACTGCCTCTATAGATTTTCTTTCTGTTACTCCTTCTCATTTTGAAAATTTTGTTCATTTTGGTAGCGCAACAGAAAGATTAAAAAACTTTGAATATAAACTAAAATTAATAGAAGTATACAACAAACAGTTAGAAGAAATAAGAACAATAACAGGAACTACAGCTAATTCTTCAGTTGTATTAAATTCTACTTCTTCTATTGAGTTAAAGAAAGAAAATCTAATTCAAGGACTTGATGGGTATGAGCAATTTTTATATTTTGAATCGGGGGCTTACTCTTGGCCTAAATCTAATTCAATAGAACCTTACTTATTAGAACCAACAACATCACCAACTGCCCAAACATGGTTAGGTAGTGGAGATAGTTTCAATTCTTATTATGGGGGACAATTATTATCAGCTTCAACTTTTGATAGTCAAAACCCAAACAGATTATTTAAATTAACACCTACATTTATAGGTGATAATCCTACAAACCAACCATTCGAATTATTTTGCGATATGGTAGGTACTCATTTTGATCCTATTTGGGCCCATACTAAAGAAATAGCTCAAATTAGAGACAATAGCCACAAATATGGGGTATCAAAAGATTTAGTATATCATGCTTTACAAAGTTTAGGTATAGAAGCTTACGATCAATTTGAAAACAGTGATTTAATAGATTATGTTTTTGGGAAGACTTTTACAACAACAGACACAGCAACAGTAATAACTGCTTCTAATGAAATCTTTTCAAAACAAGACATTTCAAAAGAAGTTTGGAAACGTTTATACCATAATGCACCTTATCTTTTAAAAACTAAAGGAACAGAAAGGGGCTTAAGAGCATTAATTAACTGTTATGGTATTCCTGACACAATATTAGACATTAAAGAATATGGTAGTTCTCACCCTGACAGAGATGAATTTAAACTTTACACTTACAGTAAATTTACAAAAGCTATAGATGGTCATTCTAGAGATGCTGAAGGATTTTTTATAGAAACAAATTGGAGTAGTTCTTTTACAGAAGCACTGTCTGCCTCGGCAAAAACAGTAGAATTTAGAATTAATCCTAATAAAATAAACCTAAACCAACATTTACTTACTTTATCAGGTAGTATTTCCTCTTCTGACTTACATTTACTTTTAGAAGAATATGGTGAAGGCGAAAATATGATTAAGGGGGGTAATTTTGGACAATTACCTACTTCACATAACTGGTTAACCCACAACTCCCCAACAACTTCTGAAAGAAGCACAGAACAATCATACACTGATGGTTTTTCTTGGAAAAATGTATCAAATGGTAGTAATCAAGGTATAAAGAATGCCAGTAATAACCAATTAAATGTAGTTTCAGGATCAACTTATGAAATAAGTTATTGGTATTATCCTGTAACTAACTCTAACCCAGGGAATGGAAAATACACCCAGGCAAATCTAAACATTAACACCGGTATATTTAATAACGGTTTAAGTTATCAGGGGGGGCCTGTACCTAACTATGACCAATGGAATAATGTCAAACTCCATTTTAAGGCATTACAAACAGGAACTTCATTTTTACAATTGCATATGGGGTTAGGAGCAGGACCCCACACATCCTACATAGACAATATTACATTAAGAGAAGTCACATCTGACCATGAAACAAAAGATTTTTATGAAATAGGTGATAATACAAAATTTGCAAGATTAAATTTACATCAATTTACTTCAAGTATAGCTACAACAGATTATTTCCCTGCATTTGATGAAGATTTCTGGCAAATATTTGTAGGAACAGACGGAGCTTCAGGTAGTGACGCTACAATTAAATTTGGAGCTTATCAAGCTAATCATTTAAGAGAGGTAGATTTTTACACATCTTCTATAGCTATAAGTGAAAAACAAAATTCGGAAGTTTGGGGTAATCCACATTATGATGGTCGAGGAGAAGAATTCATTAATTGTTTAGGTGGTACTGTGCAAGGCAATAACGTTACTGCAAACCTAATAGATAAAGTTACGTTCACAGGACATAATGGCACAGATTATCTATTAGATATAAGTGCACCTTTGGTAGTTGGTAAGACGTATAGAGTAAAAGCCTTATTTGATTCTGTAAGTGCTGGTGCATGTGGGTTTGGAGAACCTTACAATGACAGTTGGCAAGGAGTATCACCTGTAACTGTAACTACAGATCCAGTTAACTTCACTAGGGTAGGTAATAGTGATGGTGCAAATGTACAAATGAACTTTACATTTACGGCTACTAGTACTGATGCATTGCGAATATATGGAACATCTCAAACGGCTTGTGTAGTTACTAATATATCAATAGTAGAAATCAACCCTAAAAGCCACACAGGAGCAGACATATGTTATTTTGGAGGTGTTAGAAATATATTTAATCCTGCAGCAGAATTAGCAATAAACTCATTTACAAGTTCAAATTATTTCGCATCAACACCAACAACAGAATATACAGGTTCTGCTTTTGATTTAAATTTTTCAGGTTCATTGTCTGAAGTAAGAATTTATAAGGGAGAATTATTATCCCATGATACATTAAAAAAACACGCATTAGAACCTCTAATGTATGCTGGTAATACTATTACATCATCTTATGATGGGTTAGTTTTAAGATTACCTTTATCATTTGAATTGGAACTAACAACTAATATAAACAGTCAATTGCCTTCAGGTTCAGCACCTGGCTTAGGACAG
>TARA_B110000977_G_scaffold199291_1_pt1 | contig 12283 bp, 7 predicted proteins | sample TARA_B110000977 | Tara Oceans TARA_B110000977 (sample SAMEA4397798) | marine metagenome | biome: Polar Biome; feature: [SRF] surface water layer (ENVO:00010504); material: water (ENVO:00002006), including particulate matter (ENVO:01000060) such as... | depth 5 m | reverse complement strand
AGTGTGGGTGTTTGAGTTAGTGTGGGTGTTTGAGTTAGTGTGGGTGTAAGGGTTAATGTAGATATTTGAGTTACTGTGGGTGTGAATGTAGATGTTGGTGTGTGTGTAGGATTTGGGGTATTAAATATCGACGATGTGGGTGTGGAAGTACCAGATGGTTCAAGAGTGTTGGACGGTGTATTGGTAGCTGATGGTTGTATTGTTGCTGTTGGTGTATGTGAAGGTTGCAAAGTGATTGTTGGTGTTAATGATAATGTAGCAGTAACTGTACCTGTCAGTTCTGGTGATGGAGTAGCTGTTACTGTAGTTGTTTGAGTTACTGTTGCCGTAGGCTGTTGAGTAGCTGTGGGTGTTGGTGTAACGATTAAATCTGAAATGATGTCATCAATATCAGTGATTTCCTCTAATATATTTACTTTATCTACAATATTTTCAATGAGTGATGATGCGCTCACACCGTGAAGACCGTCTATAGTATTATTAATGCTGTCTATATTTGACGAAAGAATGAGTGCATCTAATTTTGAATTCGTTTCTGAAAACACATTAGATGCGATGGTATATGTTTGTTCAAGAATGTTTTGACCCGAATTCAAAATATCGAGTAACGAATTATCTAATAATGACGTAGCTTGTTCTGAATTGATATTTTTATCATTGAGGAGAACTGATTTAATAAGTTCGTGTTGAATATTTAATTTTTTTTCTATTGAAGATTCAATACTATTATTTCTTTCATCAGCAAAAGAATCAGATTGAGAAAGTTGAACTAATTTAGTTATATCGAATGAGGCGTCAACTTTTTTAAAAGTCTCATCGAGTTTTGTGAGGGCGGTCGAAGCTATATTTTGCAAGTTTTCGGAGGTGCTTTGAGAGGAAATTTTTTCTTGTTTAATCAAATCGGTGAGCATAGATGTGAATCGTGAACTAATCATATTACGAGGGGAGTTTTCAAGTCCTGTGAATTTTGATGGGAAAAAAGGGTATTTAAATATTTTTTTGGTGGTTATTAATCTACCAGTGGTTGCATCTGTTGATTCATTTGGAATTGAAGAGATTTCAAAGTGCTGTATACCAACAACATTATTATAATATTGCAATGCCAATGTTTTGATAAGAATTATATCATCTGTACTTAACGATAATAGTGTATTCTTTGTATTGCGTTCAAATATCACTCCATTTTCGCGTAAAAAAGTGTTATTTGTGAGATATATTTTTAAATTGAACCCAGATATTACTGAACTTGAAGCAGCGAATGATGTTTTCAGAGGAGGTATTGTTATATCTGTTCGAGGGTTGGGAATATAAAGTGCTGGATTTATATCAAAATCGACATGGATTAAATTATTCATAATGAAGAAATTTGCGTGGTGAATATGGTTAGGGAACAATGTGTATTGATTATTTTGGATACATACGAAAAGCATAATTGTGTTAGGGTTTTCAAGAACGAATGTACCTTCGTAGTTTTTTGTAACATCTTTGAAATCGATTTTGCAATTTCTGTGTATTTTGAAATGTACTATTCGAGCATTCGTATTATCAATTTCAATACGTTCGTGGATAAAATTTACAATTTTTTGGAAACTACTTTGGAGAACAGGAATATTCTGCAAATCTGTAAACTTTTGTTTTTTAAAATCTACATAATATGGTTTTTGGAAATGAATGTTTGAATTGTAAATTTTCAACTTGATATTGCAAGAAAATTTATTTGTTTTGGAATTCTTGTATAAAGCATAGGTATTTGTATTAAATTGAACATTGTTTACATCTGCGATTATAATTACATTTGCATCAATGTTATTAGATACTGTTGTTGATCTAGTGTTAATAATTGATACATCATTTTGAAGATTCAAAATGAACAAGTCTGTGTCGTTAAAGTTTAATTCGATTGTTGAATTTTCATCACTGACGTCAATTTTCAAACAATCATAATAATATGTATTGTTTGGTATATTCAGACCGTTCGTATGTAAATCGTTCAAAATACTCACATTACTAAACACAGCATCTGTAATTGTTACATTGTCTGTGAATTTCCCTGCTTTCAGCTTATGTATTTTGTCTTTCACACTTATATTTTTGATAACATTTGCTTTACTCAAATTTGTTGTTTCAACTGGATAATTTAAATTGTAAGAGACTGCAGGTAATAAACTAGAGAGCTGCATTGTCTGGACGGATGCGTGAACTTGTGTATCGCTAAATTCTGGTTTGATGAAATGTTGATTAATCCCATACGCACGCAGTTGTTGCAAACACTCTTTTCTACTGTTCACCAATTCAAGTGGAATATCATTGATATCGCACACTTGTTTTAATTGTTTAATATTCAATTTTTCAATTGATTTATACATAGACTACTCTTGAATTTTATTTTATTGTTTATTCGCTATCTTCACTTTCGCTTTCTTGATTTTGTTGATATTGGAAAAAATCCGGGTTATATTCGGGATTGAGAATAAACTTTGTAAATTGTTCTGTTTGTATTGGAACCAAATAGCGTATTGCAAGTGTTAGTGTATGATTTAGTCCACGAAAGTTATAGAGTGATTTATCTGGTCGTTCAAAGCTGAATGTCATTTGAGATAATTTTCCTATAGGATGAAATTCGCGTGGTGGCAACGACGCAAAATCGAATCTAGATTCATCATAACCCAATACTGCAAGTTTAAATTTAGCTAGACCCATACTATATTTTTCAAAACTATGACTTGCAAATAAATGTTGTTCTATTTCTGGACACCGAAGTATAGCATAACGGTCACCTATTAAATTATATATTCCAGGTGCTACGATTTTATGCAATAATGATTTTGTTACAACATTCATACACATGATCATATTATTGTTTTGAATTTCACTTGTTTTAATAGTACCATCCGTGTCAGTAATGACGCTGTATAGTTTTCCGTTATCAATGGTTCCGTTATCAATGGTTCCGTTATCAATGGTTCCGTTATCAATGGTTCCGTTATAATTCAGAACATACATATTTTCATCAGAAATGGAAGAATTGATACCAATTGACGTATTATTTAGTGTCTCGTCATTATGGTATAGGACCAGCATTAATTTGTTAATGTCTGATGTTCTATTATCTGAAATAGTCAATGATCTGAAGTTTTCGTCAGTTGCTTTGGTGAACGAGTATTTTAAGTTTTCTGGGTTTTCTGTAGTATCCAAAAATATATAATCATTTGCAGTGAAAGAACCGTCTTCATTTATTTCATAGAATGCTAAATTATATTTTATAGTTTTATTGTCATTAAAAAACAGTTGTATATTACTTATTTTAGAATTTGGGGTTATTGTAAATGTTTGGGCTATGGCATTAAACTTATTTTCTTTGGTACTATCTTTCAATACAAAAGACATGTTGACATTTAACGGGCCAACAAAATCGTTATTTTCGTGATAATACTGACTGCCATCGCTTTCGTTATTTGTGCTACAAAAAATTTTATGTTGGTATTTTCGAAGTTTGGCTAAATCTTTGTTATAAAATTCTAATTTAGATTCATATATTTCCTTATTTGTATAATCAATTATATCAGGTTTGACTGGTATTATTATAGATTCGTCATATACTTTATTGAGATCATTATATGTTTCCAAGACATCAAACCTTTTCTTGTTTGATTCGTCATATTCGTTTTTGTGTGCAAGTAAATCGAAACCCAAAACAGAAGCTATTGTAGATTTTTGCATATCTAAAATCAACAGAAGCTCAGATTTGAAGACAAAGGTCGAACGTTCATCGGCAGGTGTTGATAAATCATCTAAAAATATCGATTGATTCTTATCACTGAACTCGTTGTTGATTGCGATAATGAAATTTTTGCTGTTATAATCACCAACTGGAATATGCATTGTGGTTATACTTGAGTTATATTTATAGACCAAAATGTTATTATGAATATCAATTGCATATTGTGTACGAGGTATTGAAGCATCTAATATTTCGAGACTGTAAACATTTTTGAAAGGGGAGGAGAAGGTGATAGCATACTTATTGGGATTTGGAAAGGTTTCTTTGTCACGATCTTTACTATCTATGTAGAACATATAACTTTTTTTTTCACTATGCTTATAAAGATATTGAATGTCTTCAAGTGCCATAATGTCAATAACATTTTAAAGGTTTAAATAAGTAAACTATTATATAGATTATGAAGAATCTGCAACATAATGCTATTGGTTCATTAACTCAACTTGCTGCTGTAGGCCCGCAAGATCTACATTTACATTATGGTAACGAGGATACCAAAGCGAGTGCTTTTAAATTTGAAAGTAAGTATAGCCAACATACAAAATTCGGGATTGATATATCGAATACATATCAAGTAAGACTGCGTTACGGAGACAAACATGTTTTCGATGTACCGTTTCAAAAACAGCATATGATTTCCAATATTACGTTAAAAGTTAAATTTCCAGATATATCAATGGCATATGATAAATCGAGAAGTACTGGTATACATTATGCCAATAAGCTAGGATACAGATTGCTGAAGAAAGTGAGTTTTAAATTAGATGGCCAAGTCATTGAAAGTTTTACTGGGCAGTATTTATATATTTTACACAAATTGGAAACTACAGAAAGTCATCGTGAAGGATTAGAAATGATGACAGGTATGAGTGAATGTGAATCGCTATTGAATGGCGATGCGCGAACGTTATATATTCCTTTACCATTATGGTATGCACGTACGATGAAGCAATTTTTTCCATTATTTACATTGAAAAGACAGAGTTTAAAAATCGTAATTGAACTAGAGAGTATTGAAAATCTTATTGAATGTGAAAACGAAGAAAATGTAGTAGATGTGAGTACAACATCGCAGAATGGTAGAGTGAAGATACAATGTAATCCTGCACATTCACACACAATTATTGAATCTGTAATTGACGCTGAATATTATATTGATTACATTGTAGTGGATGATATAGAACGCAATGTCTACTTGGAAAAAAATCAAACGCATGTGTATAATACCGTACTCTATCAAACCGAGAAGCTAAAAAATGATACTTCGAAAATTCTCATGCATTTTAATATTCCTGTCAAACAGTTAATATTTGTTTTCACAGATAATAACGATATGTTTAAATTCTACAAGTTTACCAGTGCTCGTTTGATATTTGGAAAAAGTGCAAATGATTTGATGAATAAATTTTCGAGTGATTATTACACATTATTACAGGATTATTATCATAATAAGTGTCATGCCTACAATGAAAACATACATAGTTATAGTTTTGCGCTCAATGCGAGTGTATCAGAACATAATGGAGCGATTCATTTAGGGCAGATGACATCGAAAATTTTGGATATGAATGGTCCTTTTATCAAAGATGATGGCACTGAAATAAAAAATGTAAGTATTCATATTTATGCGCGGGGTTATAATGTATTTCATATTCAGGAGGGATATGGCAGCATTGAATTCAAGGCTTGAAAGATGATGACTGCATATTTGGAAAGATTTGTGTGATATTCAATATTTTTGGCATTGAATTTAATATCATTGAAATGAATGAAAGTGATATTTATATTATTTTGATGAAAAGTTTTCAAAGCTGCTTGAGTTTTATCGATAAAACGTGGGTAATTAATATGGAATGTTTTTTTGTTAAAAAGTGGATAAATATTTGCAATGGTCTGAAATTTAAAATAGCAAGATCGTGGCAAAAAAAAAAGTCCACTTTTATTGACAAAAAAGCAATGATTAAAATGTGTTTCGTTATAGCAAAACAATGGTGGTACAAAAAAATCAGGATGTGAGAAAAATTTGATATCACCTGCTAAAGCGGACTGCAAACTTAATGAAAATATGTGTCTATCACGAATGACACCAGAGTACATAATTAAATAATTTAATTTATTTGAATATAATCCTTCGCAAATAAAGTAGACTTATATTATATATGGCGAGAGGAACCAAACGAAAATCGAATGCTGAGCAACGACCGAGTGAATCTTTAATTTTATTTTATTTATCGCAATACAAGAATCCTGATAATAATTCTATTGCAACCAAATGGTTAAAAAAACATACAGTGTATCTATCAACCCGAAATATGAATACTATGAATAAGATTAATGCAAAATATCTTTTAAAGAAGATAATTGATGCTAATGAGGATGACCAAATGTTCAAGAAGAGATTAAAGGAATTATATTATTTTTTGAATGAGGAGATAAAAAACGAAATAGATGAAATAAATAAAAATGTTGAAATGAATCAGCTACAGAATTTATTCAATAGGATGGAAATAAATATAAATGTTAGTAATTTATTCGCAAGTAAATGTAGTCTTAATTAATAGTCTTTTTCTGGAGCATAAATCCCCTGCGCTGTAAGAAATGCAGCAAGTCCTCCAACGATAACAAGTGTTATAATCCATCCAATGCAAGTTTGAAATATTATTTTCCAATTAAGACCATTTGAGCCTTCAAGTAAGGCTATTGCAGTTGTTGCGCCAATTTGGCAATGAGTGGTTGAAAGGGGCCAACCATATCGAGCACCTGTGATAATTACAATTGCTGCCCCTAATTCGATACAAATGCCACGACTTGGTGTTATTTTGCACAAACGTGTACCCATTGTATTAATAATGTTTTGTCCATAAAATGCCAACCCTAGTACAATGCCGAATCCGCCAAGACCAAGAATCCAGTATGCGTCTGTGCCCATATCTGCACTTTTATTGACGTCTTCATTTTTATAAATCATAAAAATTGCAGCAAATGGTCCAATTGCATTTGCTACATCATTAGCTCCATGAGCAAATGAATCACAAATTGATGTAAATATTTGTAGATATTTCAAACCTTCTTCACTTTTTTGATCAAATTTTTCAGCATTTTCATGAATATCAAATGTTATTTTGTCCAAAGTCAATGAGGGAGTATCTGGAATTCTTTGAATAGTAACATATTGTTTTAGTTTATGCAAGAATGGGATACTTGAAAGAGCAACGCAGCCACCTATACCAAATGAAATCCCGACGACTTTACCAATGGACCAAGCTTCTATCGTATTTGACATATTTTTGAGGCCTTTCCAGAGAATGAAGAATGCATTAATTGTGACTGTAGAACCGATTATAAATGGATAAAATTTCCAAATATTATGAAACGGATTTTCTGTGCGGAGGCAAGTATGTCTAAGAATTAGAAATAAGAACACTGAACAAATTCCCGAAAGTATGGGGGATAAAAACCAAGAAATGATGATTGCTGTTACACCTGTTCTGTAAGGAAATTCGTTTGTACTTTCATTCCAAGATATACAACTGGGACCTGCTGTAACAAGAGTCATTCCGATCATGCCACCAACTGCGCTATGTGTTGTCGAGACTGGTAGTGACAATTTAGAGGCAACGAGGAGCCAAATTCCTACAGACATAATGACACACATACACCCGTACATCAAAATAGCAGGATCCTCTTCAAAACATTCATAGTCTGCGATGCCTTTGCGGATTGTTTTAGTAACGTGGCTGCCCATGAATAAAGCACCAGAAAACTCGAAAATTGCAGCCAAAACTAGTGAGGATTTAACTGTCAAAGCGCCACTGCCAATTGCTGTAGCGAATGCATTAGCTACATCATTTGCACCTATACCAAATGCGGCGAATATGGACAAAATTCCGCCTGATGCCACTATCCATAGATATTTACTGCTGTCAAATGAATCTTCCATTTGTGTATTTTGTTCAAAAGAAAATAATTTTAAGTAATTGAAAATTACTTAAGGAAAAAAATTGCTTAATTATCAATAATGGTTGCAATTGGTATTGATCTTGGTACGACTTATAGTGCTGTAGGAGTATGGCAGAACGACCGAGTTGAAATTATCGCGAATGACCAGGGGAATCGTACTACTCCGTCATTTGTTGCTTTTACAGATACTGAACGGCTTATTGGTGATGCTGCTAAGAATCAGGCTGCTATGAATCCATCAAATACTGTATATGATGCGAAACGTCTTCTAGGTCGTGAATATAATAGTTCGGAAGTTCAAAAAGAGATCAAGGGATTTCCTTTCGATGTTGTAAACAAAAATAATAAACCAATCATTAAAGTGGATTATATGTATGAAAACAAGGAATTTGCTCCTGAAGAAATTTCATCAATGATTCTTCTAAAAATGAAAGAAATTGCTCAAGAGTTTCTTGGTTCTGATATCAAGGATGCTGTTGTCACTGTCCCTGCGTATTTCAACGACCAACAACGCCAGGCAACCAAGGATGCCGGGACGATTGCTGGACTTAATGTTCTACGTATTATCAACGAACCGACCGCAGCTGCGATTGCCTATGGACTTGATAAAAAAAATAACAATGAAGGTGAAAAGAATGTACTAATTTTTGACTGTGGTGGTGGTACACATGATGTATCTCTGCTGACGATTGACGATGGTATTTTTGAAGTGAAAGCCACTGCAGGAAATACGCATCTTGGTGGTGAAGATTTCGATACAAATATGCTAAACCATTTTGTAACAGAGTTTAAACGCAAGCACAAAATCGACCCGAGTGAAAACAAGCGTGCTATGCGTCGTCTACGAACATCGTGTGAAAAAGCGAAACGGACGCTATCAAGTAGTGCACAATCAAGTATTGAGATTGATTCTTTTTATGAAGGTATTGATTTTTTTACGAGTATTAGTCGTGCACGCTTTGAAGAACTAAATGGTGATCTATTTCGTTCAGCAATGGAACCTGTAACTCAAGTGCTCAAGGATGCAAAGATGAGCAAGGGTGACATTCATGAAATCGTGCTAGTAGGAGGTAGTACACGTATTCCGAAAATTCAAAGTCTACTGAGTGATTTTTTCAACGGTAAGGAACTATGCAAATCTATTAATCCCGACGAATGTGTAGCTTATGGTGCTGCAGTGCAAGCGGCGATTCTTATTGGTGACACGAGTGAAAAGATTAATGACCTACTGCTATTGGACGTTGCTCCGCTTAGTCTCGGTCTTGAAACAGCCGGAGGTGTAATGACCAAACTTATTGAGCGTAATACAACGATTCCTACAAAGAAGACGCAAATTTTCAGTACTTATAGTGATAATCAGCCTGCTGTAACAATTCAAGTATTTGAAGGTGAACGTTCACTGACTCGCGATAACAATAAACTTGGAGAATTTAATCTAGAAGGAATTCCTCCAGCGCCTCGTGGAGTACCCCAGATCGAGGTAGCTTTTGACATTGACGCAAATGGTATTCTAAATGTAAGTGCTCTTGAAAAAAACACTAGTAAAAAGGCTGATATTACAATTAAAAACGATCAAGGTCGTCTGAGTAAAGATGATATTGAGAAAATGGTACAAGAAGCAGAAAACATGAAAGAAAAAGATGCAGAAATACTCAAACAAATTGAAGCACGTAACGGGCTTGAAAATCTTGCACTGCAAGCTAAGGGTAATATGGAACAAGTATCTGATACAGATGACAAGGTAAAACTTCAAGAGGCTGTTGAAGATGTACTAAGTTGGGTAAGTGCGAATGAAACAGCAAGTGCTGATGAGTACAATGACAAAAAGAAGGAATTTGAAGAAGTAATGACACCAATCATGGCAAAGGTATATGCATCTGGACAAGGTGGTGACGAAATGAAACCAGAGCAAGCAGCAAGTGAAAACGAACCAATTATTGAAGAAGTTGATTAAAAACTCAAGGGAAATGCAACAGATTTTGTTGTTGAGTTAATAAACTCAAAGAAAAAATTGATATTATATTCACAAAAGCATAATCTTGAACAAATGAAATGTAATGCGGAGTATAATTAGGAATTAACATAAATGAAAAAATTGTTAAAGTCTTCTTTTATAACATAATTTTCAAAAACTTGCATACATAAATTGTCTATTTCTTTCAAGGTGAAAAAATGAATAAATCGTTGTTGAGATTTCTTGTTCCAGCCTATTATTTGTGTTCCACTCCCAAATTTTGGTTGCGCCCCCCAAACACTAATAAGTGCATTTCCTGTCTGTTTCATTACTCTTTTTATTTCTTTGAGTGCAGTTATTCGACGTGCTTCTGTTGCGAGATGATGTATCACAGCAATGCATATAACTGCATCAAAGGATTGATTTTTGTATGGTAAATTAGTGCAATCCGCAAGATCTGCATTTGTGAAAGCACACATAGCGCTGCTATTGTCACAAGAAACGTAAAATAGATCTTTACGATACTGGTTTTTTCCATTTCCACAACCAATATCGGAAACAACACTGTAGGCTTTTATTTTATCTATAAATTCTTTTACACATGGCCACGGAGCATAGCGTGTGTCATTAAAACTCTTTGAATTATTGTTATAAAAATCAACGACGAATCTTTGTTCCATTAATGTTCATAATATTCTAATGTTTAAGCAATATAGCTCTGATTGTTGAGTCGATTGACTTGCAGTTGCGGCAAAACTGAACGGCAGTATAAATAAATAAATTTGATAAATAATTATGTACCTCATCTGCGAAAAAAATTTGATCATTGCATATGTATTCATAAACTCCCGTTACAGAATTCTGTGTAAATCAAATGACATATCCGACATTATATACATATTGTTGAAGTATCAAAAAGATCCAGGTAGTTTTACATTCAGATATAAAGATTAACGATTCGTCAGAATTCGTTTCCGTTGCTCCGCTCCTCACAAAGCTCGGTGGACAGAGTGAACCAGGAACTCAATAACACATTTCTTCGTGGGCTTTGTTGACTTCAAACTACAGAAGGAAAGGATGAACAATATGCTTAACGCGAAAAAATTTCATTTAAAACAAAGAATACACAGTAGGATCAATGGAATCATTTAATAACCGAACAAATCCATGTTTTGCCGGACTTAATCAAGTAAAAATGTATGACAATCACACCAAAAAAGTATGAGATATCCGTAAAGGAGATAAGGTGAAAACGCCGGCGGGCCATACAACAGTAAAGTGCGTTGTCAAAACTTTGAAGTAATAACTCTGGGTTATTATTATGACAGCGTTATTTCATCCCATTCATACTGGAGAAAAAAAGAAGGATATGATTATTCTACATACTGGAACAATGAAAGTCGATTCAAATACAGGTCTTGTAATATAGATAGTGTGACTGTAATTCAATTCGTCTTAACAATATCTGAGGAAGGTGCGTTCTTGAAAAATAAGTTCTGTAAGTATACAAAAATATCGAATTTTGAGGTTTCGTCCTCGTCAATAAGTTCAGGGTAGTCTCTTATCATTTATTATAATTGAATTAAAAAAATGCATATAATTTCCGCAACAAACAAAACTCTCACACATTGCCAGGAAGTACCAAGTGTGTCATGAAAACCAGATAAAACATTATTCACGAATTAAAAAAAACGAGTTTCGATATCTATCAATGAATCCAGTGTTGCGTAATTATACAAATGCAGTGAATCAAAGAAAGTTTTACACAGATCAGATATCAAACTATATACAAAAACTTGTATTCACAAAAGTCCTGCTGAAAGAAAAAGTACAAAGAAACATCCAACTACAATAGCAGCGTTTTTTATATTGTATCCGGAAGTGGTAGTATTGAAAATATTCAATATAACAGTGGTGATGTATTGTGTACACATTATGGAGTGAATATAATCGCAGACACAGACACTGTAATATTCAATGCTGATGATAGTCCTGTTATGATTTATACGTAATTTATATAATTGGTGTTGATCTTGCAGATTTGGAAACGGTTGAAGATTTCGAAGACGATGATTCTAATTTGTAAAACCTTTCAAATTTTCTTCCGCTTGAGCAAATTCGCATGTATAAGTCGAAACGACGAACGACTTCTCGCAATTTCATTTCTCAGGTGTGTGTTGAGAATGTTTGCTTCACTACATAATGTCCTGTACATATTTAATCCCTTAATAATATCATCTGTCATTTCGATCAACTTTGACAACGTCGTTAATCGTGGTCGTTGATGTAGTGATTCACCCAGTTTCTTTTGAAGTCTTTCCAAATGTCGGCCATATGAATAAACGTGTTTCAATAAAGGTGTATTGATTGAGCCATTCGATGAGTTACTACTACTCATGTTTATAATATGATAGATGCAAGAATAGCATCAAAAAAAAATTAAAATTTTGTTCCTGTGAATAAAACAAAACTGTCACACAGTACCAAGTGTGTCATGAAAACCAGATAAAACATTATTCACGAATTTAAAAAGAACGAGTATCGATATCTATCAATGAATCCAGTGTTGCGTAATTATACAAATGCAG